>Ga0315280_10004787_pt1 | contig 19715 bp, 19 predicted proteins | sample YL17G06_40_MG_FD_203697 | JGI IMG/M metagenome (GOLD analysis project Ga0315280, IMG submission 203697) | Sediment microbial communities from Yellowstone Lake, YNP, Wyoming, USA - YL17G06_40 | ecosystem: Environmental > Aquatic > Freshwater > Lake > Sediment | place: USA: Wyoming | collected... | reverse complement strand
GCGCAGGTCTAATATAGAGATAATAGCAGATATGCTCAAAGTGGGCGAAAATGGCGCCGGTAAGACGGAGATTATGTATAGCGCCAATATGAGCTATGCCCAGATACAAAAATATCTTGGTTTCCTCTTGAGCCACGGGTTCATTAACAAAGTGAAGGTGGGAAATCCCGTGGTTACCTATCAGGTAACGGACAAAGGAGGAGAGCTGCTCAAAAATATAAACTGCATAATTGAAATACTCGAGTTCCGAAATGGCCATAACGGCAATGGAGCTTGAGGCTCGGATGTTGTGGAGTTAGAGAGAGGGGTGCCTCAAAGTAGCGTGAGGTCACCCCTTATTTAAATAAAAATAGAAGGAGTTGTTATGATAGGAGCGGTATATGTCTGAAAAAAGAATGCTAATAGTAGATGCCGAGCTGGTGAAAAGAATAGATGACAATCGTGGTGATATAGGGCGGTCTGAGTTCATCAACTTTCTCATTGAGAGCCAGTTAAAGGAAAAGGAAGAAGGTAAAAAGCAAGGCAGCGTAACCCGAGAAGAATTTCACCAGTTTCAGGAAGGCACGAAAGAACTATTGCGCAATTTCCTGGAATTCTTTATCAGCTATGGGTTGGAGCTAGGCAAGCAACCTAGCGATAACGAATTCGAGCAATTAGCTCAAAAACTGCAGGGTTTAGGTAGCTCGGCAAAAGCAAAAAGCTCCTAAATTCCTCGCATTTTTCTCCACAATCACATTCTCCACAGCTTCAAATAGAACTATCTTCTAGAAGATAATCTCTTCCCAAGCTATTCCACTATTGTCATACTGTCATCAAGATAGCGATTTTCCCTTTGTCATTCTGAATGACACGGGGAAAAGCTGGAGGGACAGTTATGACAAGGCCGCTTGATTTACTACGCTCGGGGAGGAAACAGGAGCTATGGCAGATGTGCTGCGGCTTTCTTAACCTCAACATGGAGCAGTTTATGGCTATCCAGAAGAGGCTGCTTCTGGAGCAAATTGAGCTATTAAACAACAGCGAACTGGGCAGGAGGATGATGCATGGCGCCATGCCTGAGACGGTGGAAGAATTTCGGGAGCAGGTGCCATTGACCACCTACGCTGATTACCTACCTGAGCTTGTGGAGAAAAAGGAAGACGTATTGCCAACAAAGCCTGCCATGTGGGTGCATACTGTAGGCAGGATTGGTGAATATAACTTCAAATGGGTGCCCTTATCTAAGAGGTTCTTATATGAGTTTGAGCGGGTGGCTGGTGGTGTTGGACTTCTGGCTTCTTGCAACCCTCAAGGCGATTTTCTGGTGAAAGAGCATTTGAAAACCTTAGCCACCATGGCGGGCCCAGATTATGGGTCAGGCATCGTGGCATATATGATGCAACAGGCACTCGGCTTCGATCTCTTGCCCGGCAATACAGCGGAAATGACATTTCAAGAGAGGGTGGAAGCTGGTTTTGAGGAGGCTTTATCACAGGGGCTTGATGCTTTCGGCGGTTTGCCCTCTGTCTTAGCCTATGTCGGGGAGATGTTTAAGCAAGGAGCAATAAGCGTAGACACTCGTTTTCTACTATCGCATCCCAGGGCATCTGCTTGCTTCCTTAAAGGATTAATTAAGAGCAAACTGGCCCGTCGTTCTCTATTGCCCAAGGATTTGTGGTCGGTTAAGGTAGTCGTGGGGGGAGGCGCTGATAGTGCCATTTTCCGGGACAAGGTAGAAGAACTGTGGGGAAGGCAACTTCTGGAGATATACGGTGCCACTGAAGGTGGGGTTTATGCCACCCAGACCTGGGACCATGAAGGCATGACTTTTATTCCCAACCTCAACTTCTTCGAGTTCATTCCTGAAAGAGAATGCTTCAAATGGCAATTAGACCATTCCTACCAGCCGAAGACTATCCTGCTGGACGAGGTGAAAGCCGGTGAGAAATACGAGATAGTCATCACCAATTTTCACGGTGGTATTATGACAAGGTATCGGATGGGCGACACAATAGAGATAATCTCATTGAGAAATGAAAAACTCGATATTGATATTCCCCAGATGGTATTCCATAGCCGCGCTGACGACCTCATTGATATTGCTAGTCTCGGTCGGTTGACAGAGAGAGTAATCGGGGAGGCGATTGAAAACACCGGCATTCCTTCTGTAGATTGGGTAGCACGCAAAGAAATAATAGATAATAAGCCTGTGTTGCATCTTTATCCTGAACTTAGAGCCGGTTATATTGCCAGTGATGAAAGTGTGGCGACAGCGATACGTGAGCAATTCAAGAAGTTAGACAGAAAATATCGCTGTAACTTCTATCGGCTTATTGGTAATATGGAAACTGTGCTTGGTTTAAAGCCTGTAGAAGTTACTTTGCTTCCCCAGGGTGCATTTTCCAGTTACATCGCCCGACGGCAGTCTGAGGGAGCTGTTTTGGAAAGTCTGAAGCCGCCGCATGTTAATCCCTCCGAAGATGTGCTTTCTTTGCTAAGAGCTCCCAGGGTTGAGGTGGAGGCTGTGCCAGCAACTAAAGCCGAACGTGCGCCTGCTTAATAGCAGTAGCATAGTTTAGAGAAAATCAGGATGCCTTGTAAAGACAAGGAGGGCGAGGTTAAAACCTTGCCCTTTCGTTTATCACCCTAAGCCCTTCGGAGATTCTTCGCCAGTAGCTCAGAATGCGCAAGGTGAAGCTTCAAGCTCGCCTTATGCGAGAGAGCCGTGACTGAGCACACCTGGTACTTTTGGTGATTACCATAGTCCTCTTGACAGCTTCCAAATTTATGTCAATAATAGCTTTATATTAAAGTGATTTACAGAAATGGTGACACAACAGTCATGGCGAGGCGCTTTCTTCTGTCATCGCAAGTCCCGATTTGTCGGGACGAAGCAGTCTCATGGAGGGGCACGGGATTGCCACGCACCTTTCAGATGCTCGCAATGACATCAGAGAAGGGCTCAGGATGACGGGTAAAATTGTGACGGGATTTATGTGGTTGACTATGTAAGGGTGATATTATGAATGTCCAGGATGTCCAGGTTTTAATTCCCTTAATTGCTACGATTGCTTATATCCCCTTATTTGCCATTTTGCTATCTAACTGGCCATGGCAACAAAGGCACAGGCTTTTCCTTTTGTTTCTGATTCCTGCCGTACTCTGGAGCTTCACCACGTTCCTTAGCATGAAAGGCTCGTTCACGCAAAGTACAAAGCTCGATGTCAGCATTGTCATTTGTATTGCTATCTTGATGCTTGTTCAATTCCATTACCTGGTACGTTCCTTTTATCAGTCTGAACGCATTAAGATACCATTGGCTTATATCTTCCCAATAGCCACCATTGTTCTCATAACTTTGCCTATCCCAGAGTCTGTCAAGTTCACTCTCACAGGCAACGTTGTCCATTATGGTCCCGGAATTGTTGCTATATATTCACTTTTTCTTTGCACAGTAGGCGCCAAGGATATATATTCCTTAATGCAAAAACACAGGCTCTCACCCAATCCAGCAGAGCGTAACCAGATTGTTTATCTATTTGCTTCTATTGCAATCTTCACAGTGTTCTTTCTTAGCGGTATTCGTGGAGGCGAATTTCCTATATACCATATCGGCAACCTTGTCGTCGCCTGTATCTTAACCTACGCTGTGGTGACCCACCGTCTAGTGGATATCAATGTTGTATTCCGCCAGGCTCTTATATACGCAGTCCTCTACGGCGGCGGTATTGCCATAGTGATACTCGTTTTCTTGCTGGCTCAGAAGCTCTCCCACTTCCAACCTAACGTTGCCTCCTTAACAGTAACCATGGGCCTAGGAATTGCCGCTATCCTGTTTCTTGTTCACAAGGTGCATGGCTTCTGGCAAAGGAAGGTGGAGGATGCCTTCATGGGGGCAAAATCCTTCTATCGCAGGCAGTTATCTCAGTTTATCACCGGGATACACAATGTTCCTACGCTAGAGCAGTTGGGTAACGGATTTATACCACTGCTTGCTCAGTCTGTTGATTGTCGGAGAGCTTGTCTGCTTTTGCCCCAGGCTGGAGAAGGAGGTTTTAGCGCACAATTTATCTACCCTCCTGTAGAGGATAATCCTATGGGGGAGTTGAAGTTGATGAAGGATAGTCCTGTTGTGACCTGGCTGGAGCGCAAAAGCACCATATTGGCGGAAAGGAGTCTCGCTATCTTTCCTGAATTCCAATCTATATGGGAGGAGGAGAGGGAAGAAATTCGATCGGCAGAGGTAAAGATGTTCATTCCCTTGATGAACGAAGGGAAGATTGTGGCTATTGTAGCAATAAGTGAGAGGCGAGATGGGAAGCTTTACGCCGTTGAGGATATTGATTTATTGGAGTCTATCACCGCTCAGGTGGCAGCAAGCATGGAAAAAGAGTATTCCCGTGAGCGCTTGAGGGAACAAGACCAAGAAACAACCCTGCTTAACCGTTTGACCTCAATCATAACCTCCAGTGTGAGCATTCAAATGCTATTCGAACGTTTCACCCAGGAATTAAAGAAAGTGGCGGATATTGATTGGGCAACAATTGCTTTACTTGATGGAAACGAGCTTTCCTTTATGGTTCTATCCAGCACAATAGGGTCTGCCTGGCAGCCGGGGGAAAGGATACCACTCAAAGGGACGGCTACGGAGTCGGTATGCCAGGAGAAGAAAAGCTTATATGAACCTGATTTGAAACGACAACAGAGGTTCTGGACCGGGGAGAGTCACTTGCAGCAAGGGATTCGTTCTGTTGTTTATCTGCCCTTGAGTGTCACAGACCGCACTATTGGCAGCCTGATTTTGGCCAGTCGCGAACCTAGCGCTTACAGCCGCAGGCAAATAAAGCTTCTGGAAAAGGTGGCTTTGCAGATCGCTGCGCCAATCGAGAATGCTCAACTTTATGCCCGGCTGGAACAAAAGTCTCGCATTGATGAACTTACCGGGCTATTTAATCGACGTTATTTTGAAGAGCGACTCAAAGAAGAGCTTTCCCGGCATTCTCGTTATGGTGATGTGTTCTCTATATCCATGATCGACCTGGATAACTTTAAGGCCTATAACGATGTATATGGGCATCCTGCCGGGGACATTCTTCTGAGCAACATAGGGAGAATTATCAAAAGCTCTGTCAGGAATGTTGACCAAGCTTTTCGCTATGGCGGCGATGAATTCGTCGTCATTTTGCCCCAGACAGCTAGGGATGCTGCCTATGTCGTAGCAGAGCGGGTTCGAAGGCAGATTGCCGAGGAGATGGAGAAGAAGGTAATTGCTGTGACCTGCAGCATTGGTTTGGCTAGCTATCCTGCAGATGGAATGTTGTCCGGTGAACTTGTTGACGTGGCTGATACTGCCCTTTATTATGCCAAGCGGACTGGAGGTAATCGAATCTTCCTTTCCTCCAAGATTATGTCTAAACCACCGGATGAAGGGGGGATTCCTGGGATTGATACCAGACCTGGTAGTTTAAGTGAGGTCTATGACATAGCCTCGGCGGTGGAGGCTAAAGACCCCTATACTTATGGTCATTCTAAGAAAGTTAACATTTATGCTGTGGCCTTGGCGGAAAAGATTGGACTATCGCCTGATGAGGTGTCTGTGTTGAGCGCTGCTGCTTTGCTTCACGACATTGGCAAAGTTGGCATTCCTGATAAAGTGCTTAACAAAAAGGGGAAGCTTAATAAAGAAGATTGGGAAGCAATTAAGGCTCATCCCAAATTAGGGGCAAGTATCATAAGTAACATACCCAAGCTAGCTCCTTCCGTAAATAGCATTTTGTATCACCATGAGAGGTGGGATGGCAGTGGCTATCCGGAAGGACTGAAAGGCGAAGAAATTCCCATAGAAGCTCGCATCCTCGCCATAGCTGATAGCTTTGAGGCTATGACTGCTGCCCGTCCTTACCGTCCTGCCCTGTCTCTTGAGGAGGTAGTAACAGAGCTCAGGCAGGGTGCTGGGTTTCAGTTTGACCCCAAGTTGGTGAAGGTCTTCATTGGCATTATCGAGGCTGGACTTCCTGAGAAGATTAAGATAGGTCAAGACTCATCCAGTGAACAACCAGCTCCGTAGTGCAGTTAGAAATCCTAAAATAACACGAAAATTAAAAGATGGATTCAATGAGCCTGTGTATGAATTTGCACTGGATGTAACAGGGTTCATGGAGCAACTGCCAATATGCACTGAAATCGGCAAATGAATGTAAGTTTTGGTTAGGACTGCTCAAAGCTTCAGGCAAAGATGACAAAGACGCCGTTAATAAACTTCAAGGGGAAGCCACATAAATTGCTAGCATACTTGCCAGCAGCATACTAACTCTGAAAGAGAAGAAAATGAAGCAATTTTGCATTTTAATTTGTCACTTTGATTTTTTATCTTTGATTAAATATTTGTGATTTAAAATGCCATTCTGGGAAATATATTCGTATTTCTATAGTTTATCCCTAAGAAACTCGTTCCCTTATGGGTGCCTTTTGGAAGACTTAAGTAATACATTAGACATCAGAGGACGGGAGAATATTTTAGATGCTGGTTGCGGGCCCGGACTGGTAATAGAAAAAATTATTGAAGAAAATCAAGGAAGGGGAATAACCATCACAGGTCTAGACCTTAGTAGGAGGATGATAAAGCACGCTCATAGGAGATGCAAAAACTTTTCCAATGTGAAGCTTCAAGTTGCCGATTTAAATAAAAACCTGGAGTTTCCCGATAACTCTTTTGATAAAGTGATTTGCTCCAATACACTTTATGCTCTTGAAAACCCGCATAGAGTCATTTTTGAATTTTACAGAGTTTTGAAGCAGGGCGGTGCAGTGATTATTGCCAACCCCAAACCAAACGCCGGAGAAAAAGAACTTATAAGAGAACACCTCACGGCACTTAAAAAACTCACTCCCATTTACAGGAAGATTTATCATATTCTCCTATTTCTTCTGCTCATTCCTGTAAATTTAGTTGTTATCACGATAAATAAAGTCATCATCGAGAAGGGGAAAAGCAGAGAATATCACTTTTTATGCAAGGAAGACCTGCAAAAAATTCTTCAAGAAGTTGGTTTTAAGAGTATCGATATAAACTCTTGCTACGCTGATCAAGACTGGCTGGTGAGGGCAGAAAAATAAAAATATGGGCAAAAGATCTTTAATCAGTAATTTCAAGACCCAGATAGAGTCCTCGCCTTGATTTTTGATAGAGCTTGGGATTCAGCAGTTCTTTATCAGAACGCATATGTTGCGCGAGAAATTTCTTATCGGGAAATGGTAGGACTTCTCCGGTGACATAGCAATGATTTTCCAGCCAGTTTTGATTAATAGCTTTCGTAACTCGCCGTAAGAGAACAGGTGATAGTAGCGGTAAATTGTTTTTTCCTTTAGCTCCCAGGGGACTTGTTGCTCTTTGGATTTGAACCAGAACCCTGGTTGTCCGTGGTTCCATACGGTTAAAAAAGCTTCTCCTTGAGGCTTTAATACCCGCTTTAATTCTACGAATGCTTTTTCCCTTTCCACTCTACCTTCGATGTGGTGGTAAGTGGCCACTGATATTGCCCAATCGAAGGTATTATCAGGGAAGGGCAGAAACAAAGCATCAGAGGTTATTAAGTTGACATAAAGCTTAAACTTGGCAGAATATCTCATAGCTTGCTTGAGCATAGCAGGGGAGGAGTCCACCCCCCAGAGTTCAAAGCCCTGGCTGAAAGGTAAGAAATCCGGCCCGTGAGCACAGCCCACATTTAGCAGCTTTCCGCTTTGCCATATTGCTGCCAGCTCTTCTAGCTCTTCTTTTAATAAAGGCCAATGCCTCACCCGATACCAGCTTTCAGCTATTTGGTCGAAAATTTCTCTATTTGTGGTCATAGATACACTCTGCTAAACTTTAGCATATTATGGTGAAATGCTCATGGTCACCACTCTCTTGTTGTCATTCTGAATGGAGCGAAGCGGAATGAAGAATTTCTTTGTTAAGAGTAAAAAGGAGATTCTTCGCTACGCTCAGCATGACAACCCCATCCTGTCATTGCGAAGCTGACGAAGCCAGCCGAAGCAATCTCATGGAAGGGCAGGAGATTGCTTCACTTCGCTTGCAATGACATGAGGGGAAAGACTCAGAATGACATGGAGATGGCATGAAGAAAGCATCTCGAACTATTTCTGGAGTAACCCCGGTGGCAGTTATGGCCAAGCCATTTCCCTGCCCGGGCAAATGTGTTTATTGCCCCAGTTCCCCTGAGGCGCCCAAGAGCTATACCGTGGAGTCTCCAGCGGTGCTCCGAGCTCGAAGTTGTGGCTTTGATGCCAAAAAGCAGGTGGAAGTCAGACTTAAGACACTGGCTGAAATGGGCCATGCCCAGGATAAGGTAGAGCTTATCATCATGGGGGGCACCTTTATGTCTTATCCCCAGGACTATCAATATCAGTTTGTTAAGGATTGCTATGATGCTCTGAACGGCATTCCCTCCAGCAGTTTAGAGGAAGCTAGGAAATTGAATGAAAATGCTGAGCATCGCTGTGTGGGATTGTGCATCGAGACGCGGCCTGACTTTTGTGGGGAGGAGGAAATAAGGAGCATGCTTGATTTTGGCACTACCAGGGTGGAGCTTGGGGTACAGACTCTGGACGATGAGGTTCACTGCCTGACAAAAAGGGGACATGGGGTAGCTGAGGTTATCTCCGCAACCAGGCTATTACGGGATTATGGCTTTAAGGTTTACTATCATTGGATGCCTGGTTTACCGGGGTCAACACCCAAGCATGACCTAGAGCTATCGCGGCAATTGTTTGGGGACGAGCGTTTTCGACCTGACGGGCTCAAGCTTTATCCCACGCTGGTAGTTAGAGGGAGCGAGCTAGAGAACTGGTATCGGGATAATCGCTACCGACCTTATGGTGATGAGGAAATGATTGATTTGCTTATGGCTATTAAAGCTCTAATTCCGAAATATGTAAGGATTTCGAGGTTGATGCGGGATATTCCCGGCAAATTTATCATTGCCGGCAGCAGAGACTTAGCGCTCAGAGGAACTATTAGAAAGAAGATGGGGCAAACAGGTCTTTCCTGTAACTGCATTCGTTGTCGGGAATATGGGCATCGCCTGAGGGATGGCTGGGCAATTGGCGAGCCCTGGCTAACCAGGCTGGATTATGAAACTTTGGGGGGGAAGGAGGTCTTCCTTTCCTACGAGGATGAGAATGAAACCTTGTTTGGCTTGCTGAGGTTGAGAATAAATGAGGGAAAAGCGATAGTTAGGGAGCTACATATTTTTGGTCCTGAAGTTCCTGTGGGGGAAAGGCTAGAACGAGCCGCTCAACATCACGGTCTCGGTGAAGGGTTGCTTCGAGAGGCAGAGAGAATCGCCAGTGAGGAATTTAAGGCTGATAGATTATCAGTGCTTAGTGGTGTCGGTGCCCGGGAGTATTACCGCCCGCTTGGTTATGCTCTGGAAGGCGCTTGCATGGTCAAGGAGCTTGGTTAAGCTACCTGAAAGCCTTCACAGAGGACTGGTTAGTAACTCATCCGCCTGAGCACAGTAAAAGGGCAAGCTAGTCTGCTTTTGAGTGCCACTCATGGTTCGCTAAGGCTCAGCACGAGTAATTTATTAAATAATCCCTCTAAATATATTGACATCGAGTAATAGCTGTACTTATAATGAATTGGAGAAGCTACTCAATCAATTGAGAAAGTTGAACCTTGGAGAAAACAAGGAAAGGAGAAAGAGCAGATGGATAACGAGGTAAGGCCAACCTGGAGTTTAGCCTGGGGATTGTGGTGGCGGATGTTTCTTATTAGCCTGGGAATATCTGTGGTAATCGGGGGAATTCTATGCATTCTATTCTTGTTGGGCGTGGTATGCATACCCTGGGGATCTTGCTTTGGATGGTTGCCTGGAGGGTTGTGACGATTTGCCATTGCGACAAAACAGGGGTGTGATAGTTGTGGCGCCCAGCTGAATTACGGCAAGTAAGCGCCCTGTGTTTGGGTGATTGATGTTTTGGGGTATTGACAAGGGGAGCTTGTAACTATATCGTTATGTAAAAGGATAGAATGGAGAACAAGAAGTGGAGAGGACCTGGAAACCGACAACTGTGGGCATACTCTGTATTATTGCAGGAGCAATTCAGGCTATCGGTGGCATAGTGGTTGCTAAAAAAGCTTTTTAAGGAGGGAAGACAATGTTCTGTAGAAATTGTGGTAAAGAGTTTACAGGGGCTCCAGAAATTTGTCTTAATTGTGGAGCTAAGCCAATGGCTGGCGCCAGTTTTTGCCCCGGGTGTGGTGCTCCAACAACGCCCATAACGGAAATATGTACTAAGTGTGGCGCTAAGGTGGCAGGGAAAGCAGTGACGACAGGTGGCACCTGGATGCCAGTGACTGCGGGAATTCTGGACTTGGTTATCGGAGTTCCTAGCCTGATTATTGGGATAATCTGGGCAACACTTGGGGGATTGGCTTCTTGGTTTATTTGGTTTATAGGTTGGTTAGGTGCGCCAATATATGGCCCAATGATTATCCTTAGCATAATAGCTATAGTAGGCGGGGTTTTTGCCCTGACGAAAAGGGCGTGGGGTTTTGCGCTAGCCGCCTCAATTTGCGCCTTTATTGTCGGATTACCGACTATTGTGCCTGCTATACTCTTGGGCATCCCAGCGATTGTATTTACCATTCTAGGAAAAGATAAATTTAAGTAAAGCCCCAGATTCTGCAAGTTATGCGAATCAGATTTGGAAAAACTTTAAGGACAGAAAGGAGGCAAAATGCAGAAGAAGTATAGTTTTCTACCCTTTGCAGCCAAGGTTTTGAGAGTCGTGGGGTGGATAGTACTGGGAGTTGGCGTTATTGGTTCGATTGTTTACGGAATTTTGACGAGCAGTGCTACAAATGGAACTGCAGGTGGGCTTGCAGGTGGGTTTGCAGGTTTTTTTATAGCTGTTGCAGGAGTAATTTTCTCCTTCCTGGCTTGGGTATTCTTGCTTACCGCCAGGGAACTCCTTTACCTGTTTATGGATGTGGAAGAGAACACCAGAAACACAGCTGAGCGTATTACAAAGGAATCAAGCTAAGGTAATTTATGCCTTGGCAGGTTATGTGAATGAAGGCAGTAATCTTTTCCTTATCATGGGCAAGGGCGAATTTGAGTAAAGCCCAAGGTTCTGCAAGTTATTGGCGGCATAGTGGTTGCTAAGAAAACTCTTTAGGGAAGAAGACAATGTTCTGTAGAAATTGCGGAAAAGAGTTAAGAGGAAGTTCGGAATTTTGTAAGAATTGCGGAGCTAAGCCAATGGCGGGCACCAGTTTTTGCCCTGGGTGTGGTGCTCCAATAACGCCACTAACGGAAATATGCGTTAAGTGTGGCGCAAGAATAGCGAATGAGCTGGCAGGGGGTATATCACCCAAATCAAGAACCGTCACTGCTTTGCTTGCCTTTTTCCTTGGGGTTTTCGGTGCTCATCGATTCTACGTTGGTAAGACCGTAAGTGCAAGCTTAATGCTCTTCTTAGGCATTTTCGGTTTGGCAACTATTTTGGCAACTGTATGGCCGCCGCTCAATGTTGAGTGGTTCTTTGTGGGCGTCTCATTTATTATAGTGGTAGGGATTTGGGCTTTTGTTGACTTTATATTTGTTGTTATAGGACGTATGAAAGACAATGAAGGCAGGCTCATTCAAAAACGGCGGCGAGTAGTGTCTGCAAGGGAGCAGGAGTATTACTATATAAAGTATGCGACTAGTGCTTTGAGGGTCATAGCATGGATAATATTAGTACTTGGCCTTATTGGTTCGCTTGTTTGGGGAATTACCATGGGTGGAATTGAAGGTGGGTTTCGGATTGTAATAGGAATAATTGGCTCATTCCTGGCGTGGCTAATATTTCTTGCCGCGAGGGAACTTTTAAAATTATTTATGGATGTAAAGGAAAATACCATAAACACAGCTGAGCGCATTACAAAGGAATCAGGCTAAGGTAAATTTACACCTTAGCAGGTTATGTGAATCAAGGCAGCAACCTTCTTCTTCTGTTCACCAAGCTCGTTTAGCCTGGCGACGGCATCATAGGATGGCTGAACCAGTAAGCTTAGATTCTTTCCCTTAGCCCAGCTTTCCACCTCAGGAACTACACGAGCAGCGCCGTTAGTTCCGGTGCCGACAATTATTATTTCAGGCTGACCCTGGCTCAATTCCTCCAGCTCCTGTTTCTTGATTTTATGGCTGCCGAACATCAGAAATCCACTTTTCCGCTTCTTCACCGTGCCATCGGCAAAAATCAAAATATCCCGGCGGTATTTCTTGCCTTCGACTACTATAGAGCCAAAGATAAGTTCATCTATTTTAGCCACGAAATTCAACCTCCCATCCTTTCGATTTTTTCTTACTTTGCAAATCAGCTTTTTGTTTGCTGTTCCGCTTTATTGACCGACCATGTTTGAAACGATTTAGGTTTACAAATCCTTTTGCCACGATTCACCTATTAAATAAAGCTATTCTTCAGCTTGACTATCGCCTCTTCAACATCGCTGCCTTGTGCTTTGAGGCGTCTTATAGCTTCTTCTATTCTCTCATGTTTGTAGCTATCACTGAGGTCAGCTAGCCTATTGTATAAACCAGTCCGTCTGCCAACTTTGAAATTGAGCCTTTCCTCGTCTGGCAGAGATAAATACTTATTTATGATATTGAGGCATTTTCCCTTATCCTCGGACATTTTGCCTTCTACCTCCATCAATAAGTTAAGTATATGGTCGCTCTTAAGATAGCTGGCAACCTGCAAGTTTTCGATGAAAACACCAATTTCCTTTACTACTTCGTCCTCTGTTTGCAGCTCAAAATCTCCGTCCTGCACCTTGGCCCATAACGGCATAGTCGGAGAGACGTGGAGGCTGCGCAGCCTGATATAATCCGGGTCAATCTCGTTTAACACCTTGGCTGTTTCTCGAGCATGCTCTTGAGACATTTTCTTGCCCCCAAGCCCAGGCATAACATATTCACATAGCGAAATGCCTGCTTCTTTCACCTTCTTTCCACCTTCAATGTGATTCTCAGCAGTGCATCCCTTTTCCATATAAACCAGCAAAGGGTCATAGCCTGTCTCCAGTCCGATGTGAATCCTATCTAGCCCGGCGTCCTTGAGTTCCTTTAACTCCGCTAACGACTTTCTGGTTGCCGTATGGGACCGACCATATGTAGTTACTTTATTTAAGCTGGGAAAGGTTTTTCTCAGGAAAGTAATCACCTGGGTTAGCTCGGGAGTGCGCATGATTAGGGTATTAGAATCCTGGAGGAAGGCTGTCTTACCCCTTGTTCCAAGCCACAGGGCAACATGGCACACACATTGCCCATATTGAGGTTGATTAGAGAACATTGCTGCTACTTCTCTTACTCTACCCCCATATCCCATCTTCCAAGCCATTTCCTTAATACCTTCGCTGATAGCCTCAATTGCCTCGATATCTTTCATAATTTCCCCCACCGGCCTCAGCTCGAACTTGCTGCCTTTATATACCGGGCAGAACTGGCATCTATTCCAAGAGCAATTCCTAGTCGCCCTTATCAAGAGGGAATAAGCTTCACTAGGAGGTCTTATAGGACCGAGCTCAAAGGTATGGCTCAGCTTCTCTGTAACTGAGTAACTTAACATTCTTCGTATTTTAGCGTGCTGAAGGGGAATAGACAAATAGACTTTCGCCTCCTTACCATGATAATATCGGTATTTCAAAATGAAGCAAATTAAATTAATCTCCTTTGATGCTGAGGGAACAGTGGTAACGCCTGATTTCAGCGAAGCTATATGGCATGAGGCGATCCCTGCACTTTACGCTCAGAAACAAGGTCTTGATTTTGCTCAGGCCAAGAAGTGTATTGCTGAGGAATATAGCAGGATCGGCGACCAGAGACTTGAGTGGTACGATATCGAATACTGGTTTAGCTATCTTGGCTTAGGTTCTTCTGAGCCAGTGATACAAAATTGCATGGGTAAGATATCCTATTATCCTGAGATAACTGAGGTCCTTTCTTCCTTAGCCAGTGAATATAGGTTGATTGTTGCCTCAGGCACGCCGCTGGAGCTATTGCATTGCTTATTGCGAGACATCGAACCCTATTTCGTTCGAATTTTTTCTTCCGTTTCACATTATAAGCAATTAAAAAGCCCTGATTTTTACCTCAGGATATGTGAAGAGATGGGAGTTAAGCCGAGCCACGTCATCCATGTGGGTGATAACTGGCAATTTGATTTCCTCAATGCCCGACAGGCTGGCATAAATGCTTTTTATATTGACAGGTCAGGAAAAAACCATCAGGAATCCCTTAGCGATTTGACTCAATTAAAGCGCCTTCTCATACCCCCAATATAAAATATGCTTCTTTTGGCCTGAAGGTAGCCCCCTCACCATAGACATTGTAAGCCATTCTGAGTTACAATATAGTCCTTGACCAATGCCAAATCATAGCGAACTATCTCTCAAAAACATCTATCCCAGGAACAAATTCAACTTGTCCACGACAGAGCTCAAGGAAATGGCGAAAAGGCTACGCCGTCATGTAATCACCATGACAGCTACGGCAGGCAGTGGGCATCCTGGTGGCTCTTTATCAGCAGCTGACATCATCACTGCTCTTTACTTTAAGGTTTTGCGCCATAACCCCGAAAATCCCCAGTGGTCAGACCGTGACCGATTTATATTGAGCAAGGGACATGCTGCTCCAATTTTATATGCTGCCTTGGCTGAAGCTGGCTACTTTCCCGTGGCAGAGCTGACAACACTGAGAAAGTTGGATAGTCGCCTCCAGGGACACACTGATAGGAGATTCACCCCCGGCGTAGAAATGTCGGCTGGTTCTTTAGGTATGGGCTTATCCTTCGCCATTGGCATCGCCCTAGCTGCCAAGCTGGATTCCAAAACTTACCGGACCTATGTTCTTCTTAGCGATGGAGAATGTGAGGAAGGGCAAACCTGGGAGGCGGCTCTTTCAGCAGCCCACTTCAAAGCCCACTCCAAACTAGATAACCTAACAGCCGTAGTTGACTGCAATGGTATGCAGCTCAGCGGATGGACTCGCGACGTCATGAACCTTGAGCCTTTGACCCGGAAATGGCAAGCCTTTGGCTGGCATATCATTGATATAGATGGACACGACTTTGACCAAATCCTGTCCGCTTGCCAAAGAGCTGAAAAAATAAAAGGCAAACCCATTGTCATCATCGCCCGCACCATCAAAGGCAAGGGGGTTAGCTTCATGGAAAATAACGTGACCTTTCATGGTAATGCACCTACTCCAGAGGAAGCAAAAAAAGCACTGAAGGAGCTAGAGTAAGCATGATGGAAGCGTCCACAAGAGAAACCTACGGCAAGACCTTGGTCGAGCTGGGCAGGGAAAACCCCAATATCGTTGTCCTAGACGCCGATGTGTCGCCCTCAACGATGACCAATTTTTTTGCCCGGGAGTTTCCTGAGCGTTTCTTCAACTGCGGTCTGGAGGAGCAGAACATGATAGGCATAGCTGCTGGCCTGGCTGCTTCGGGCAAAATTGTCTTTGCCACCACTTTCGTTGTTTTTGTCGTCTGTCGCTGTTTTGACCAGTTGAGGCTATGCATTTCCCAGCCGAATCTAAATGTTAAAATCGTAGCTACTCATAGCGGCATCAGCGTAGGGGAGGATGGCACTTCACATCAGGCAATTGAAGATCTAGCCTTGTGTTGTGCTCTTCCCAGCTTCACCGTGGTCGTCCCCGCGGACGCCATAGAGACTGCTGAGGTAGTAAGAGCAGCAGCAAGTGACTATGGACCTTTCTATGTCAGGCTAAGTCGTCCTAAGACGCCGATTGTTTACCCCGAAGGCTATCACTTCACATTAGGCAAGGCAGTAACCATGAGACAAGGCAAGGATGCAACTGTTATAGCCGCGGGCATCATGGTTGCTAGGGCTCTGGAGGCAGCAGATATCTTAGCGAGACAAGGTATAGATTGCCGGGTAATCAACATGCATACCCTCAAACCTTTGGATGAAACAGCTATCGTCAAAGCAGCTTCAGAGACGGGCGCAATTGTCGTTGCTGAAGAGCACTTAGCCCAGGGTGGTCTAGGCAGCCGAGTCGCTCAGACAGTAGCTAAAAAGAAGCCAGCGCCTATGGAGTTCGTCAACCTTGATGACAGGTATGCTTCGTCAGGCAAAGCTGAAGAGCTGCTTCAAAGATACGGATTGACCGCCAGAGACATTGAAGAGTCGGTGAAATCAGTGGTCAAGAGAAAGTAGTATTTCCAAGTTTAGTTTTGGAAAAAACTGAATTATTACCTAAAATGACCGGGGACTTGTGTATGAAAAAGCGCTTTCTAATCCCTCTAGCTTGTGGAGCTGCGCTTGGCTTGCTCATCGTGTCCGGGTTGAGCTGCATCAGCTGCATCATTTACCCGGCGAGCTCTATTGCTCATTGGCTTCCGGCGACGGAGTCTGAATTCAAGTCTTACATCATGCCCGAATGCCAATCAGTTAAGGAAGCTCTACAAGATATCCTCGGTGACCCCCCTTACGAACTTTCCCAAGTGGGTTTTGATGATATCCGAGACTGGGTTGCTATTAATATAGATTATATGTCTGATAAAGAGCGATGGGGCAAGGATTATTGGCAAACCCCCGAAGAAACCCTGTCCTACCGTACTGGAGATTGCGAGGACTTTTCTATTTTATTGTGCTCCCTCCTTAGAGCCTATGGCATCGGTGCGGAGCAGGTATATGTCGCCCTTGGTGTTAATGGTGAGGAAGACGGACATGCCTTCCTGATGGAGGATTGGAATAACGACGGGGAGTGCCGGAGGATAGAGTCCCAAGCACCTGCCCAATTCTCCTCTTGGCATTCCTGGTTCGGGCTTCCCAACCCCGATTCTAGACTAGACAAATACGAAATTACCGCAGCCTTTAACGACTTCTATTACTATGATGAATCTTTTCCGTGGGATGAAGATCAAGCGGACGTTTGGACCCTGGCTAAGATGGCAACCGCCGTGGGCGATATTGCACGATCATTGTCACAACTCCTGGAGCATTTGCTGGGACTCCTGTTCAACTGAGGCCAACAGGCCATATACCAGATTTGTAACAATGCCTTGATTTTGAAAACCTTTCTAGCTTCCCCCTCAATGCTATCAGATTAACCACGTCTTCCTTGTTGTATTCCAGCAACAAATCCAGTGCCTTTCTGTCATGGTAAGTCTGGTATCTCCACCACAGAATTACTGCCTCCGCTCCACCAATACCCTGTAGCCGTCGAGGAATACCCAACTGCCGCTCTACCGCCTTGAAGCCACCATATAAATTGTTCCTCCAGCAATCATGCATCAGGTCATGATGATGAAAATGCTCTCTCAGATTTACCCCGAGACGGAACTTGATAAAAGGAAGGTCAAAGCGGCTGCCGTTGTATGTATAGATTGTGTCCACACAACGCAAGGCCCTGAGTAAGTTACTCTTAGTTACGTCACCTCCAACCAGTTGAGCCAATCTATTCCCACCGTCATTGGCTAGACAGATGCCAATAACGGTTATTTCGTCATAAAACGAGCATAGGCCTGTGGTCTCAATATCAAGATAAGCATTCAATGGTAGCTGCAACCTGCTGCCTACCTTTCCAATACTCCTATTTGGGCATATGATAGCATATGTTTGGGAAAGTGGCGCAGCTTTGTGTTCTTATGATCACTACATAGTATCCTTTCGACTTGGGAGCAAAGAAGCATTCAGCTAAACAATTAGCAAAGGAGAGCGAATATGAGAGAGTGCACCGTGGAGCAAAACAAACAAAAATGTAACTGTACCTATGAGCCATGTAGCAGGAAAGGCATTTGCTGCGAATGCTTAAGATACCATTGGCAGGCAGGCGAGCTGCCAGCCTGCTTTTTCCCCGACGGCGTTGAGAGGACTTATGACCGCTCTCTCGAAAGATTTATCGAGACCTATCAGAAAAGAGGACGGCAGTGAATAACAACTCAAAATGGATAGGCAGATTGCTAAATAGTTTGCTATACTTTTCCTAGTATGCCAAGAATAGATAACCGAGCTGACAATGAACTTCGCCCCGTGCGCATAATTTTAGGGTACCAGAGTTTCGCCGAGGGTTCAGCTTTAATTGAACTAGGGAAAACGAGGGTGTTGTGCTCCGTGAGCATGGATGAAAGGGTGCCCCCTTTTCTTAAAGGTGGTGGCCAAGGTTGGGTTACTGCAGAGTACGCTATGTTGCCTCGTTCCACAGTTACTCGCACACCGCGCGATAGAGCAGAAGGAAGAAGCCAAGAAATCCAACGCCTTATCGGCCGCAGCTTAAGAGCAGCAACTAACTTAACCATCCTGGGAGAAAAGACATTTATAGTAGATTGCGATGTATTGCAAGCAGATGGTGGCACCAGAACAGCGGCTATCACCGGCGGATATGTTGCTCTTTACCACGCTTTCCATAACTTAAGAAAACAGGGCGTTTTGCCATTTATGCCATTAAATATAATGATAGCAGCCACTAGCGTGGGTATTGTGAATGGCAATATGCTACTTGACCTTTGCTACGAAGAGGATTACCAAGCTGAAGTTGATTTCAATGTGGTCATGACCGACAAGAATGAGTTTGTGGAAATTCAAGGAACTGCCGAGGGCAAACCTTTCTCTAAAGAAACTGCCGATGCTTTACTTTCTTTAGCGCGGCAAGGGATAGTTAAATTATTTAAAATCCAGAAGGAAACCTTAAAGGCTCTGTCTTGAATTTATAAGAACATTCCTTGCTTTTGTCTGTCTTGTTATTGCCTGGGTTGCGTTTGCATTGACAATTGCTCTGTTTTATACTTTAGTTTTATTGCAGGTTATGCGAGGTTTTTAGGAAGATGACCCAGCTGGAATTAGCGCGAAAGGGTACTGTTTCACCTCAGATAAAGCATGTAGCCGAAAAGGAAGGCGTAGAGACGGATTTTATCATCCAAGGCTTGGCTGATGGCGAAATCACAATTCCGGCCAACATTAATCACGCAAATCTCATCCCCTGCGGCATAGGCAAAGGGCTGAGGACCAAGGTCAATGCTAACATAGGTACATCCTCAGATTTTTGTGATTTGAACACGGAATTAAGGAAATTACAGACCGCCATCAACTTTGGTGCTGACACTGTGATGGACCTGAGCACTGGAGGCGATATCTCAGCTATCAGGAGGGCTGTCATGCGCGCTAGCACCGTGCCGGTAGGGACGGTGCCTATTTATCAGGCGGGTATTGAGGCTATTGAGAATCGTGGAGCCATCGTAAACATGAGTGTGGACGAGATTTTTGCTGTAATCGAAGAACATGCCAAAGACGGTGTTGATTTTATGACCGTCCATTGCGGAGTGACCCAGGCATCTCTGGCCAGACTTAAAAAGCAGGGTAGGGTGACCGACATAGTGTCTCGAGGAGGAGCTTTTCTCATCGGTTGGATGCTCCACAATGATAAGGAAAATCCCTTATATCAATATTATGACCGCCTGCTGGACTTGGCTCTTGAATACGATTTCGCTTTAAGTTTGGGCGACGGCTTGCGTCCCGGATGCTTAGCTGACGCCACCGATAGGGCTCAAATCCAAGAGTTAATTATCCTTGGTGAATTAGTAGAGCACTCCAAGGAAGCTGGCGTTCAAGCCATGATAGAAGGTCCCGGGCATTTGCCATTGAACCAAATCGCCACTAATGTTCAATTGGAAAAGAGCCTCTGCCGCGGGGCGCCTTTCTACGTTCTTGGGCCTTTAGTGAC
>Ga0315280_10004786_pt1 | contig 19720 bp, 16 predicted proteins | sample YL17G06_40_MG_FD_203697 | JGI IMG/M metagenome (GOLD analysis project Ga0315280, IMG submission 203697) | Sediment microbial communities from Yellowstone Lake, YNP, Wyoming, USA - YL17G06_40 | ecosystem: Environmental > Aquatic > Freshwater > Lake > Sediment | place: USA: Wyoming | collected... | reverse complement strand
CATCCGGCGGCTGCCGCACCTCGGTCGAGCTTGAGCTGGACGATATGGCTGACTCGCGCGATACAAAGGGTTTCCATCAACTATTTATTTACGGCAACTTAGAGCCGGGATTTAAGGCCTATTGTCAGTTAGCAGGGATAAAGGTCGTCCACATATAAACAAAGATAGTTCATTGTTCGCCCCGTTAGAAAAGAAAGTCATTTTTCTAACGGGGTTCATAGTTCGTAGTTTTTCTCGCTGGAGGTCTGTTTATGCTGGGGCAATGATTTTATAGATGCCAGGGGGAGCGCATAGGCCGGGCGAGCATACGGTCGGCTTCCGGGTCGTCAATGAAGCGTTCTTTTTGCGGGTCCCATCTCAGTTTTCGGCCAAGTATCATCGCCATGTTACCCAGATGACAGATTGTAGAGGTGCGGTGTCCGATTTCTGCGGTGGCAATCGGCTCTTTTCTGGTCCTGATGCAATCAAGGAAATTTTGCTTGTGGTCTCGGCTTTTGTAAAGTTGGATTTCGGTCGGGCCTATGATTTCTTTTTTTAGCGAGTCCGGCTGGGTTTCCAGCTTGCCGCGGTCAACGTATATCCAGCCATCGGCGCCTTCAAATCTTGTGCCTGAGCCGCCTGTTTGGCAAATCACTTTTGTTCCGATAGCATAAGTGACCTCAAAGTACACCTTTGTGGCGGTGGTGAACAGACCGGTTGCCGGGAATTCGCCTCGGCCTTCTATCTCAACAGGGCCGGATTCATCCATACCAAGTCCCCATTGTGCAATATCTAAATGGTGAGCGCCCCAGTTGGTTACCTGTCCGCCCGAATAATCCAGTATGAAGCGAAATTCATAGTGGCATCGTTGTTTGTTGTAAGGTGCCCAGAGTGCGGGTCCCAGCCAGAGGTCGTAGTCGAAGCCCTCGGGCACCGGCTCCGGCGTCCAGGTTGGGTCACAAGTTCTATTATTGCCGAGGATGCCGACGCGGACGGTGTGGACCTTACCGATTCTGCCGTTGCGAACCAGCTCGCAGGCAAAACGAAATTCATTGGAAGAGCGCTGCTGGGAGCCGGTTTGCAGAATCCGGCCATAGCGTCTTACCTCATCAGCAAGTATCCTGCCCTCTGCTATGGTGAGGGTCAGCGGCTTTTCGCAGAACACATCTTTGCCCGCCCGGACCGCTGCGATGGAAATAGGAACGTGCCAGTGATCGGGCGTGCAGATTACCACGGCGTCGATGTCGTCCCGCGATAGCAGGTCGCGAAAATCGTTGTAGCACGATGCGGGTTCAATTTTTGCAATCTTACGGGCTTCCTCCCGATAGCCGGCATCGACATCGCAAATTGCAATAACCTGGCAGCCGGGTTGGCCCATAAATCCTTTCAAATTGCTTGCCCCCTGATTTCCCACGCCGATGCTTCCTATCGTGATGCGATTGCTGGGCGCATCTGCACCAAGCACCGAAGAGGGAATGATTGTGGGCCAGACCAAGGCCGTGCCTGCTGCAATGGCCGAGGTTTTCAGGAATTGTCTGCGGGTTGTTGTCTTTTTAGTTTTTCTTTCAGGCATTTTTTACGCCTATCGTTCTGTAAATTTTGTCATTTCGTTAGGGGTTTGATTCTCATGTTGCGGAACTCGAGGCGGTCGCCGTGGCCGCAGAAACCGATGTGGCCTTTGCCGTTTTTGAGGCCTGGGTGGTCTCTTCCATCCATCGTCGCGGGTGTGGCGGCCTTGTCGATATCCGCGTCAACAATTGTTGTGCCATTTAACTTAACGGTAACTTGCCTTCCGTTGGCAGTGATCTCTTCAAAATTCCACTCGCCGATAGGATTGAGATGACCCTGCTTGGCTGGAGCGACGCCGTAAATAGAGCCGTGGAACTGGTAGGGCTTGAGGTCCTTGTATTTGGGCGAGGTGTCGTCGAGGATTTGAATTTCCATTCCCACATAGGCAGCATCGCCCGACAGCGGGGTGCGGATGCCCAGGCCGTTGTTGGCGCCGGGGGTGAGCCGGAATTCAAAGCGCAGGATAAAATCGCCGTATTCGTCAACTGTGTAGAGGTTTCCGCTGCTACGGTCGGGGTAGAGGACAATCTTGCCGTCTTCGGCGACATAGCCTTTGGTGTCACCTGTCCAGCCGGTCAGGTCTTTGCCATTAAAGAGAGCGATGAATCCCTCGGATTTTTCCTGCGCAGTTAGTTCTTTGGTACCTGCCTCTCGCGGGATTTCCCTGATGAATATGTTTCGAAAATACAGTGGGCTATTGTGGGACTGGAGTTCTATCTGGCCGAGGGGATAGATGGGCTTATCCCGCTCCCAGTAGTTTTCCAGAACCACATTCTCAACCACCGGCACATCGTTCAAATACACTGTCACCAGGTCACCAATCATAACGATTCTAAATGTATTCCACTGGCCTATCGGTTTGTCGGCGCGCTTTAACGGTTTGCTTGGCCCTTTTTTATTGTTGTATAAGCCGCCTGACCCGACCTCGGCGCCGACGCCTCTGTTTGCGGGGTCCCATATCTGGACCTGTGGCGAGCCGCGCAGGTAGATGCCGCTGTCGCCGCCCTTTTCAATTTTCCAATCAACCAATAGTTCGAAATCCCAATAGTCTTTTGCCGTGCAGAGACTTTCTCCGTTACCATCAAAGGAAAGCATACCATCAACTACCTTCCAGTGCGCACGCATAGCTTCATCTGCTTTAGTTTGCGCTTTAGATAGTTCTTCGGGGCTCATTTTCTTGCGGGTTACCGGGGTGCCGACAAGTCCTTTCCAGCCGGTCAGGTCTTTACCATTGAATAGTGCCGCGAACCCTTTGGGCGGCTGGTTCAGGGGTTTCTGGTTCGGGTCTGCTGCTTGGTCTGAATATGCAACAGTCACAAGGACAAAAACCACTAAAACACTAACTGCCAATGTTTCTAATGTGGATATGTATTTATTCATTTTGTCTCCGGCCTCCATATTATAAACTCGTTGACTAATGGCTTATACTGATAATAGAATAAGTTTGGGCCCCGCAAAGAGCGGCCTGCCTATTCATCAGATTTCCGGGATATTGTCAGCAGCGGCGTTACTTCTTGGTGCTCAGGTATATTGCTATGCCCATCTGCCCAATCTGGTCTCGCTGCTGTTCGATATCATCAACGTGGCTGTCCTCATCCTTGAGAATATGCTCGAGCATCTCTTTGGTAGCGTTGTCAGCGACCTCTACCGCTAATTTGACAGCGGCGTTGTAAGCCTTGACGGCGCCCATCTCGGCACCCAGGTCGTTATCCATCATTTTGGGGACATCGGCGCCGATGTGGATTCCATTTAGCTTGCTGACCTGGGGCTTTCCTTCAAGAAACAGGATTCGCTCGATGAGCGTTTCTGCATGCTTCATTTCGGTAACGGCGCGAGCTTGGATAGCATCATGCAGTTTTGAGTAGCCCCAGTTTGCGCACATCTCGGCGTGCACAATGTATTGATTGATGGCGGTTAATTCATCCGCCAGCAATCCGTTGAGGGTTTTGAGTAATTTTTCGTTTCCTTTCATTGGTCACTCCTTTTGAACGACCGAATTACTAATTGGCTATTGCGAAAGCAGCATATCAAACTAACAAGTAACTTTACGCAGTATGGTAACGGCAAGTAAGACAAAAAACAATAAGGAAATATTCATCATCAAATTTTATCTTGCTACTTTTGGTTAGCCTTATACTTTTCCCAATAGTCGCGGAAGAACTCCTTTGCCTTGGCCTGTAGTTCTTCGTCGCTGATAGCTGTTATCCTGCCTTGCTGCTCGTACTGGTCAGCAACCCAACGGGCCATCTTATGAACCCTAATTTTGTTCAGCCGGTCTTCACCTTTAAGGCCAAAGAATTCATTAACCCAGTGGGCAATGCCGTCGGCACCGCTTTTGTCGGTAATGGTGACGCGAGGTGGTCGGCCAAGCAATTTCTCGGTGTTGAAGATATTGTATATTCGTTCATCCTGACGGAGGCCACCGGCATGAATGCCCGCAAGTGTCGTATTAAATGCTCGCCCTGCAAACGGATAGTTGTCAGGAATGGGCAGGCCAATGGACCGCATGTAGTCCGCCAACTCTGTGATTGCCATCGTGTCAACTCCGCACAGGTCGCCTTTGAGTGCGATGTACTCGAAAATTGCCCCCTCCAGCGGCGGGTTACCCGTGCGTTCGCCGAAGCCGAAAAGCGTGGTATTCACAACATCACAGCCATACAACCATGCTGTCGCTGCATTGACGTGGACCTTGTGAAAGTCGTTGTGGCCGTGCCACTCCAGTCTTTCACTCGGTACGCCGCATTCACGGTTCAGCTTGTAAACAAGCTTCGGGATACTTCTGGGCAACTCTGCTCCTGGATAGCTTACGCCAAAACCCATTGTATCGCACAACCTAATCTTTACCGACAATTCTTCCGGTACCTGACTACTCATCTCCATCAGCCGGTCAATAAATGGAAGGACAAACCCATCGATGTCTGCACGCGTCAAATCCTCAAGGTGACAGCGTGGACGCACCCCTGCCTCAAACGCTGCGTCCACCACCTCGCAGTAGCTATCCATACACTCCTTACGGCTGCGAAATTTTAATTTAAGGAATATGTGGTAGTCTGAGCAGCTTGTCAGCATTCCTGTCTCACTGAGCCCCGCTTCTTTGACCAGGCGAAAGTCCCCTTTTACTGCGCGAATCCATCCTGTGCACTCGGGATATTTGTGCCCCAGCGCACGGCAGCGGTCCAGTGCCTCGCGGTCTTTTTTGTTGTAAAGAAAAAACTCTGTTTGCCGTACCACTCCATTGGGACCACTCAGCCGGGACATTAAATCATAAATCCTCGCTATCTGCTCGACGGTATAAGGCGGTCGTGCCTGCTGACCATCCCGGAATGTCGTGTCGCTTATAAGAATGTCTCTTTTCTTGACGTCTGCGAGGTCAAAAAACACCTGTTGTCCGTCGATGTACTCAATCACCGGGTCTTTGAAGCAGATTGGCGGCGGTAAATCATACGGGAAAACGCCCTCAAGTAGATTCGGTTCTTTTGCGTCCACCAGGTGATGTTTCTTGCTAAGTTTATCCATCAAAAGCCTTTCACAAGTAGCGATACTGCCGGTATTATTCTACATCCACACCCTGCTCTTTGCAGACGTTTTTAATAAATTCCGCTGCCTCGCCGACTGTTTGGATCGCCAGAGCGGCATCCTCATCCATACAAATGCCAAATTCTTCCTCAAACAGTGCTACCAGCTCAATTGATTGCACGCTCTCTGCCCCCAGGTCGGCGGTAAAGCTGTGCTCAAGTTTTATTTCGTGTGGGTTCAGTTTCAGGACTCGTGCAGTTATGGTCTTAACACGGTCTTCTACTGTTGCCATTCATTTATCTCCTTGCATTACAAATCACTTTAACATCGCTCTTAGATTTCTTTTGATGATGGTCTCGCGAGCCGGCGCCGTCATTTCATATACTGCCTCCCACATAGCCTGCTCGGCGTCAGACCATTCGCAGCCACGGCGGCTCATTGCTACTCTGGCTGTATCATATAATCTGCGTTTACCAAATCCTTTTGTTATCAGCCCATCTACAAACCAGGCAAACGACGGGATAAACTTCGGAAGCAGCTTGCCTGTCGTCACGATGACAGCCATTGCTCCTATGTATGAACCGGTATTTAGCAATGTCCCGATGGATGTTTTCGTATGGTCTCCGATAAGGGCCCCAACCTTTGTCGAACCGGTGTCTATTGTTTGCCGTCCGTCAAGAATTATAGAGACCGACGAATAATCGTTTTTCAGGTCGCTATTGGTAGTAAGAGCTCCCAAGTTCACCCACTCGCCGATGAAGCTGTGTCCGAGGAAGCCATCGTGATATTTATTTGAATATCCCTGGATAATTGACTGTTCAATCTCCCCGCCGATTCTGCAGGCCGGCCCAATCGAGTTGCCTTCTCGACATTTTGCTCCAAGAAGAATCGTTTGCTTGCCAATGTAGCAAGGGCCTTCAATTCTGCTAAATGGTTGTATTTGCGCCTCTTCGTCGATGTAAACGGGTCCTCGTTCAGTATCGATGACGACCATTGGATGTATTTTTGCACCGCGTGCGATGTACACATCTTTTCTGCTGCCACGAATAACTGTTGGCTGCTCTACGGTTCCCTCAATGCCGCTATAACCGGCTGCGGCAAAATCCGCTATTATCTGCTCACTATTTGCAAGAATCAGGTCCCAACTGTACTGCCAGGTTGAGAGCGAACGGATTACATTGGGGAGTCGCGCCTTTGCAGAATCAAGGAACTTATCTATATTGTCTTTAGCGAGCTTGCCGGTATCCGTTTTTGCAATGCGGGCGTATAATACATTGCCTTGTTTATCCAGACCTACCTCGCTTGGACCGCTGGAGGCAACGTCAAAGCCATCAGCTTTCACCCGTGGGTCCACCACAAGCAAGTCATCATCGTCTAAAACTGATAAATCATTAACAGGATGCTCCGCCTTCGCGCGATACGCATCAGCCATATAATCGGGCACAAAATACGCGATGCGCTGGATGCCGAGCCTGGCGACGAGCTTATTTCGAAGTGAGCTTATGCCACATCGCAGCTCCCACAGGGGGCGACTTAATGTTAGAGGATAAAAATTGCCTCGAACTTGTTCTACTCTATCGACCAGTACCAATCGCATACGAGAGGATTGTTTTCCTTTCTGTTGATCTGTTTTAGCATCGTTTTAATATAAGGACTTCACAGACCTCAGAACAACATTGGGACCAGCAAAGGGTGAGTGACGGGATTCGAACCCGTGACCCTTGGAACCACAATCCAATGCTCTATCCAACTGAGCTACACTCACCGTAAGAATTGATTATTTTCTATTTACTATTGATTATCGTTGGTGGACAGCAGTTCCTGAGGCACTTATCAAATGGTAAATAATAAATCGAAAATAATCAATTGTTTACTGCTGCCTGTGCTGCGGCGAGCCGTGCAATCGGCACCCTGAACGGTGAGCAGGACACATAGTCCATTCCCACCTTATGGCAGAATTCAATACTGTCGGGGTCGCCGCCGTGTTCGCCGCAGATGCCAACTTCGAGCTCTTTGCGGGTTTTTCGGCCACGCTGAATGCCGATTTTTATCAGCTCGCCGACGCCTTCCTGGTCGATGCTCTGGAACGGGTCTTTAGGCAGAATACCTTTCCGGAGGTAGTCAGGCAGGAATGCTCCTATATCATCACGCGAGAACCCAAAGCCCATCTGCGTCATATCGTTAGTGCCGAATGAGAAGAATTCGGCCACCTCGGCGATTTTGTTTGCAACAAGCGATGCACGAGGTATCTCAATCATTGTGCCGAACATATTTCTTATTTTCTTGAGGTTGTATTTTGCCAGCACCTCTTTGTAAACCTCCTGCCTGATGGCATTCTGGTCAGTCAGTTCTTTTACATCGCAGACCACGGGAATCATTATTTCCGGATAAGGCTTTTTGCCTTCCTTGATAAGCTCGGCTGCCGCCTCAAATATCGCGCGAATCTGCATACGGCTGACTTCCGGATACGTAATCCCCAGACGCACGCCGCGATGTCCCATCATCGGGTTGGATTCATGCAGGTTCTCTGCCCGCTTGCCAAGCTCCTCCATAGTTATATTCAAGTCCCGGGCAAGCTGCTCTAACTTGGCAGGGTCGCGCGGCACGAACTCGTGCAGAGGCGGGTCAAGCAAACGAATTACTACCGGCAGACCATCCATCGCCTCCAATGTCCCCTTTATATCTTTTTTCACGTATGGGAACAATTCATCGAGGGCCTTTTTTCTTTCCTGCTCGGTTTTGGAGACAATCATTTTCCGCAGGATAAATAACGGCTCATCTGCTCCCTTGCCGTAGAACATGTGCTCTGTTCTAAATAGCCCAATGCCTTCGGCGCCGAACTGCCTGGCTTTTCTGGCATCATCGGGAGTATCGGCATTGGTTCGAATTCCCAGTTTTCTTGCGGAGTCACAGACTTTCAGGAAGTCATTCAAGAGTTTATTTTCTTGGGTGGCATCCATCATCGGCAGTTGTCCTTCATAGACATTTCCTCTTGTGCCGTTCAATGTAAGCCAGTCGTTTTCCTTTAGTGTTTTTCCGTCGATATGAATTTCTTTTCCGGCATAATCGACGTGCAAAGCACCGCAGCCGACGATGCAGCATTTGCCCCAGCCGCGAGCAACCAATGCCGCGTGTGAGGTCATACCGCCTCTGGCGGTCAGAATCGCCTGCGCAGCACGCATACCTTCCACATCTTCAGGATTGGTTTCTTCGCGCACGAGAATTACCTTCTTACCCTGCCTTGTCCATTCGACCGCATCCTTTGCAGTAAATACGATTTGACCGGTTGCCCCGCCCGGGCCTGCGGGCAATCCCTTTGCCAGAACCTTCTGCAACTTTTCGGCTTCGGGGTTGATTATCGGGTGCAGCAGCTCATCTAATTGACCGGGCGTTACACGCATTACGGCATCTTCTTTCTTTATCAATTTTTCTTTGAACATATCCATAGCCATCCGCACCGCCGCGGGACCATTGCGTTTGCCGACTCTACATTGCAGCATAAAAAAACGGCCGTTTTCTATGGTAAATTCAATATCCAGCATATCCCTGTAGTGCTTTTCGAGTTTCTTCTGTACAGCGAACAGCTCCTTGTAGATTTTTGGCATCGCCTTTTCCAGAGAGATTAGTTCCTTGTTGTGTTCGGATTTGGAGTATTCATTGACGGGGGCAGGCGTCCTGATGCCGGCAACAACGTCCTCGCCCTGGGCGTTTATCAGGTACTCGCCATAGAATTCATTTTCTCCGTTTCCCGGGTTGCGTGTAAAGGCGACACCTGTTGCCGAGTCACTGCCCATATTGCCGAAGACCATCGCTTGGACATTTACTGCTGTACCCCACTCGTCCGGTATGCCTTCGATGCGGCGGTAACTGACCGCGCGTTTTCCGTTCCAGGAGGCAAATACGGCGCCAATCGCGCCCCACAATTGTTCGTTAGGATTGCCCGGGAAATCTTTCTTCAGGACATCTTTTACTCTGGCCTTGAATAGAGAGCAAAGATTTTTCAGGTCATCCGCTGTTAAATCTGTGTCGCTTTTGCAACCCTTGTTCTTTTTCATCTGGTCCATAATTTTTTCCAGTTGCTTGCGAATGCCTTCATCGTCTTTGGGTTCTATGCCTGCTGCCTTTTCCATCACGACATCGGAATACATCATAATCAGCCGGCGATAGGCATCGTAAACGAAGCGTGCATCTCCGCCACTCCCATTTATCAGGCCCGGGATGGTTTTTTCGGTCAGCCCGATGTTCAATACGGTCTCCATCATCCCCGGCATTGAACGCCGAGCACCTGAACGCACGGAAATCAGAATCGGGTTGTCCGGGTCGCCGAATTTCTTGCCCATCAGTTTTTCAACCCTTCCCAGAGACTCTTGGACCTTCTCCTTCAATCCTTTTGGGTAGGTTCTTTTATTCTGATAATAGTAGGTGCAAACCTCGGTGGTAATCGTAAAACCCGGGGGGACGGGCACGCCGAGCTTAGCCATCTCCGCCAGATTTGCACCTTTCCCGCCCAGCAGATTCTTCATTTTTGCCCCGCCTTCGGCCTTGCCCTTCGCGAAGAAATAAAGTTGTTTTCCTGCCATTCTCAAAATCTCCTTCCAAAGTAAAGTTACGGATTCATAAGACCTTAAAAAAACTACTGGATGATGCAGCCCCTTTGGCGCACCAGTCCAGCTTTTCATAACTACTTTCGTAGCCGATAAACTGGCGAATGTCAAACTTTTTTCTTTTTTATTGCTCGCGATGTGACCATACCCAAACCTCGGAATTGGAAAACGACAAAGAAGACAGAAGTACTACGCCAAACAATAATTTTTTTCAATCGAATTGCCGAGGGAGCTATTTGAGTTGAACCTATTCGCAAAGCGGTTTTTGCGTCACAAGTTGTGAGCTACTTGTGTTTGCCCCCGTAGAATTTATGAATCTGCTCCCCCATATAGATAAGGTTTTCCCCTATTTCCGGCTCCTTTTCGACGTATTTATATATACATCTATCCATTTCATCAAGCATTCCGATGGAACCATAGTATTTTGCTGCGGTTCGCCAATCTTCCGGCTTGTTACTGTTAGCCAATTTCTCTGCCTGTTGCAGAGCCAGCGATTTATAGGTTGAATTACTCAGGTCGTGGTGCTTATAGCCGCCAAATGTCATGTCGCTTATACAACCGCCCCAAATAAGAACCAATCCAGAAAGGATAATCAAAGCTGCCACAGTAGTTGTGATACCTTCTTTTCTGTTTGGCAGGCCGGTTCTCACAGGAGAGGCCGGCGTGCGCCTTTGTGAAGCATCTATGCCATCTGCTTTCATTGTCCTATCCCTACAAATTATACTGTGAACCTGTATAGACTACTATATTTCATTCATCATCCCTTTCCAAAATTGTTACTTGGCATTTCCCATATACGCTATGGAAAATACTCGTACGGTTTATAATTGCACATTATATCTGAAGTACTCCCACTTGTCCAGACCAAATTTGGTCCGGGAATTCTGCCGGCGTGGGGGTGTAGTAGTATTATATAGAACTTGTTCCCCACTCGCTTAAAGAGTCCAGTGTTCTGATAGGGTCCTCGCAGTCTTCATATACTTTTCAATCTTTGCGACTATTTCCGGGCGCTGGTCGGCGACATTGTGTTGCTCACTGATGTCGGTTTTTAGATTGTAAAGCTCGATAGGGCCATTTGGGTCTTTGGCTACGTTTAGCCGCACGCCCTTCCAGTCGCTCATCCGCACTGCCTGCTTTTTGCCTTGCTCGTGAAATTCCCAGTAGAGAAACTCGTGCTGTTTCTGTTTTTGGGATTGGCCCAGAAGCGTCGGAAGTATGGAGATGCCATCAATACCTTTAGGAGTTTCTATATCTGCTAACCCGCCAGACGTATGGCGGGCAAGTTCACAGCAGGTCGGCAGAAAATCCCAGAACGCTGAGATGTGGTTAGTCTTTGAGCCGGCTTTTATTTTGCCGGGCCAGCGGGCAATCATTGGCACACGGATTCCGCCCTCATACAGGTCGCGTTTATTACCTCGCAGCAGGCCGGAACTTTTGTTGAAAGCCGGGTCAGCGCCGCCTTCTTTATGCGGGCCGTTATCACTGGAAAACATTACTATTGTATTATTATCTATTCCAAGCTCTTTGAGTTTCGCCATTAGTTTTCCGATGTCACCATCCATCCGCGTAATCATAGCAGCGTGGCCCTTCTGCGGCACAGGCCAATCCTTGTCGGCGTATTGTCCAAGCGAGGGCACTTCCATACCATTTTGTCCTGCTTCGTTATTAGCATGTGGGACTGTGTAAGCAAGATACAGGAAAAACGGCCTGTCTTTGTTTTGCTCAACAAAGGTGAGTGCTTCTTTGGTAAATAGGTCGGGAGAGTAAGTTACTTTATTTATTGATTCACCCCACCCGCCCGGCTCCGGCTTGGGCAGCTTGTTGCCTTCTATGGGGATACTCTCTTCATTTCGCCAGAGAAACTCCGGATAGTAATTGTGGGCGTGCCGCTGGTTGAGATAACCGAACCAGTAGTCGAAGCCCTTTTTGTTCGGAATTCCTGTAGTGCCGGCTTCGCCCAGACCCCACTTACCGATAGCACCTGTGGTGTATCCAGCTTCTTTTAGTAACTTGGCCACGGTGACATCTGACGGACGCAGGGGAAGGAGGGCATTGCCACGGATCCAGCAATGGCCTGTGTGTAAGCCCGTCATCAAAGAGCAGCGGGATGGTGCACAAACGGTGCTGCCGGCGTAATGGTCGGTGAAAATCAATCCCTCTTTTGCTATACGGTCAATATTGGGCGTTGCAATTTCTTTTTGCCCATAACAGCCGAGGTCGCCGTAGCCGAGGTCATCTGCGAGGATGAAAATGATGTTTGGGCGTGGTGATTTGCCAACCGGCCAGCTTTTGCATCCTGAGATTGTTGCTATTAATGCGCCGCTACCAATCGTTTTAAGAAAATCTCGTCGATTCATAAAATCTTGCTTCCTTGTAATTCAGTTAAACTTCCAAAACATTGCTTACCCGCCAGTGGAAACCTTGCCCACGCCGCGTTTAGCAAGTTCCTTAAGTTCGTCAAGGTAATGTGAGTAAACACCGCGGGGGTCGGTGTTGTGTTTCTTACATAGCGAAGCTGCCATACCTACCAGCTCGCCCATCATACCGCAGGTCCGCATCACGCGGACCGCGCCGAGCGCCTCGTGAGTGACGCTAATATCGCGCCCTGCCATAAACAGATTCTCAATATTGCGCGAGTAAAAACATCGATAAGGAATCCAGTAGGGCTTGGTGTATTGCGTATAATGGGCCTTCGAGATGAATGCGTCGCCTTTGAAAGCGTCCTCATACGCAGGGTCCGGCAGATGAAGGTCGATAGTCCAGGTGCACGGGACAAACGCATCAGGATACTTGACAGCGTTCAGGAAGTCCTCTTTGGCGAGGATGATGTCGCCCATAAGTCGGCGGGACTCGCGCTTGCCGCAAATGTAGGCCGCCCAGTTTAGCTTGTGATTCGGATACAGTTTCTTAGTATTTTTCAATGCGTCCCACGCGCCGAACATCGCCCGCAAATTCAAGTCGCGGATGTATTCGGCCTTTTCGATAGGATTGTAGTAGAAGCCGCTTTCCCAGTACCACACGCCTAATTGCTCTAATGACGATGGAAATGGCTTGTCGCTCAAGTCCAGCGCCCATGGGCATCGCGGAAACGACACCGGCGAACCGGTGTCAACGACGTTCCACAGGTTGCTTGGCCCCATATGCCCATCGAGCGTGATTTCGTAATCGGCCCCGGCCAAATACCCAATGCCACCGTCGCCTGTGCAGTCGGCAAACCACCTGCCTCTAAACCGCAGTCGCTCTGCCGTGCAAACGTTCTGTGCAACCACCGACACAATCTTCGTCAAAGGCGGACCATCTCTCTGGACCTCATTAGCTCGATATCGCAAAAAGAGTTTGATATTTTTGTGCGACTGGATCTGCGCGATGCGATTTTGGTCTTCGTAAATCTCCGCTTTGTTTGCGGGCCCAACGTGGGCTCGGTTGGCCGGCTCGAGCTCCCGCACGAGGTCGCCTATGTGTGGATATGGTTCAAAGTTGGTCTCGCCGTTTAACCAGACCCGCACCTCCGAGCTGTTGTTTCCGCCCAACACAGGACGGTCCTGTATCAGGGCCACCTGCAGCCCCAGCCGAGCTGCTGATATGGCGGCAGATGTACCTGCGATTCCACCGCCGACCACGACCAAATCGAACCGGCCTGCATCTTCTGCTCTTTCAGGCAACCCAAGCGTTTTTTTTCGGAAGGCCGCCAATTGTTCGGCTTCGTTTGGCGGCATAAAATTAGCGTCGGTGGAAAAAACAATCGCGTCGCATCTGCCCTCAAAGCCAGTCAGGTCGTGCAGGGCGATGGTAACTTGCCTTTTGGTAATTTCGACTATTCCGCCAGTTTGCCAGTGCCATTGTGCCCCTTCAACGCCGAAGATGGTTTCGTGGGGTTTGTGGTCGATTAAAATTTGGAATTTGCCTGGTGCTCCCGGTGCCTTCCAGGACGCTACCCAATCTCGCGTGCGGACCCAGACATGATATTTTCCAGGTTCTGGAAACTCAACTGTTGTTACGGCGTCTTTGACCGGTTCGCCCAGACCGTGGGCCAGCAGAAACGGCGAACCCATCTGGTCCATAAACTGCTGGTCAATCACCCAGCCACCGACATTCTCAAAGCTCTCAGCCTCCACCAATATCATCTGCGCCGGGCCGGACCCGGCAAAGACTGCCTGTTGGGCAGCCGACGGCAAAAAGATAATAAGCCAGACTACACTTAAAATATACATTTCTTGTCTCTTATGTGCTTCGTAATAGTCGGCTGGTAAACTCGGCTTCATTTTAATCCGTCTTTGGCGGACACAGTCTTATAGAAACTTCTGCCATATTATATGGCCCTACATCAGTTTCACAAGAAGCTGTAAAGTAGCAGCCGTTTAATTGTAGATAAAGTATGCCGTTGCCTTGCAATCTTTGTCCACGCTTATTCTTACCCAGTGGGCACTAAACCCGTCAGGGAATTCGTGGTGAGTATAACCCCTTATCGGCACTACAAATGTTCCGTATTCTTTCCATGTCCCGTTGCCAAGGAAATCAACCTCAACCTTGAATGATACCTGCTGGTCGCAGTCGTGGGCGAAGTGGACGACCTTCTTGTCAAAGCCAGTCATTAGAAATGGGTCGGATATTGTCCCTGCCGTTACCGAGAGAGACGCTCCAAAATATAACCAGAATAAGCCAAAGCCAGCGGCCCGGCCGAGCTTCTGGTATCAGAGGGCCTTTAGCAACTCGTGACCTGTCATGCCATTTCATAGCCATTTCCTCCCATCAAAACTTGAGGGCATTTTGCAAAAAGTTCCCTGGAAAATACGATAGCACAATCTAATTATGCCCGGCGGAATATGTCAACGATTAAAAATTCCGGCAAAACAAAACAAGGATTCGCGAACAGAATTTCCGCAGTTCTGAAATTCCTTTACCACAGGAGAGAAGAGCTATGCAGAAAATTATAATGTCTCAAGCTCACATTATCTTGGTTTGTAGGTGGGGTCGGATGGATTGTAAAATGGTCTTTGAAACATTAGACCAACCAAAGACCTAACAAAAAAGTTAAGCGCCAATTCCCTCTTTGGTGGTCCCGATTGGTGATTTTCTCTTCAGTCCCCGGCATCTTCCGCAATTGCATATACCGACCAGCTTTAGATGTGATATCCCGGCAAGTCTCTTTGTCTCAATCAACCTTGCCCCTTTGGCTTCCATCTTGCGAAGTGCCAGTCTTGCCTCTCTTTTATTATACGAACCGACTGCATCGAATACCACCGTAACTCTCTTACCTCGCTGCAGTAATCCCAGTGCCGTTGCTTTAACAGCACCCTCAACACCGGCGCCCATAAGAATAAACTCGCTGGCCTGAACTTCGCTGAGGAGTCTATCAATTCGGGGTTCATCAAACGGGTCAACGCAGCGCTTGTGAAGGATGACCTGTCTGTACCGCCGCAACATATCCCTTGGTAAATCAGTGTTACCATCCGCTGCAAAGCTTATCCTGTTGGCCAGCAGTGTGTACCGCACCTTTTTTTGCCCTTCTGTGCCGTCAATGCAGCAGCCGGTTGTGTTTTTGCCGTTGTTGTTAGAGGGATAGACATCAGCGATAGAAATCACGGGGATGCTTTTGCGTCTGGCCCAGGCCATAACCCGGCGGATGTGCGCCAAAACCCTCCTATGGTTCCTTATACACGCCTTACCAGCCGCCAGCAGGCAGTCTTTTTGAGTATTGACATCTATCACGACCTGTCTGCGACGTGCTCTGACCAATTGCAGAATCATTTTTCAGATTTCCTTACCCCGCTGCCCCCCCTTCTTGCTTTCACAAGGAAGCAGGGGGACAAAACGGCGGGGTCTGTGCGTTTCGGTCCCATAACGAATACGCCCCGGCCAACAGCCACTCTACCGCCTCTTATCGAATACTCTTTGTATCCACTTTAATCGCAATAGAGCCGGAAAGCAATTTCTATCTTTGCCTGAACGGCTATTTTTTTGTATAATACGGTTGCCGGACATTGTCACCCTTTTTTATCCGCCAGACGCCCGGCGGATTAACTTGTGTTTTTTGAGCTAACTTTAGGTCAATGGCCCGAATTCCAAAAGAGTATCCCTTAATTGCCCTAAAACCCGAGGAACTGGATGGGAAAATCGATTTTGTTCGGGTTTTCGGACGTCCCGGCCCGGTCCACATCGAAATCGGCGTCGGCAAGGCCGCCTTTTTGCTCAACGAGGCCAAAGCCCAGCCGCAAGTCAATCTCCTCGGGATAGAATGGGCGCGTAAATACTACCGCTACGCGGTTGACCGCATCGGCCGATGGGGCCTGACAAACATCCGAATAATCCGCACCGATGCCGCCGCATTCTTAGCCAATTCCATCCCGGATAATTGTGTGGACTGCTTCCATATCTATTTCCCCGACCCCTGGCCGAAAAGACGCCATAACAAAAGACGATTCTTCTGCCCGGCAAATCTTCAGCATCTGCTTCGCGCATTAAAGACGGGCGGCCAGTTAAAAATCGCTACCGACCACTTTGATTATTTCCAGCACATCCGTGAATTGATAGCCGCCGAAGAAAAACTTGAAGAGATTGAATTCCTCCCTGCCGCAGGGGCAAACCAGGGCGAATGGCTCGGCACAAACTTCGAGCGAAAATACATCAAGGAAAATCGACCGATTTACACCCTCGCCGTAAGAAAAACATAACCCCTCCACTGTTACTTCCGCCCCGAATCGTAGTATTGGGTAACCTCCGGCGGGGAGCCGGTTCCCTGCCTACCGACTCTAACTGCCGCTTTTGAATTGCCTATTTTGGCTTTTTCCTCAATTTCAAATCAATTTTAGACCTTGATGCCAAATCCTGAATAGCGGTTCTGAGAATTTTTGCTCTGGTTTTTATATCGCAGGTTCCTTTGGTACCGACCATCATTTGCCTGGCTTTATTTGCCGCTTCTTTGATTAAATCAGCCGGCATCAGGGCAACAGCTATGCAGTAGAAACTTCTCGACCTTCCTTCATTATAATTGGCGAGCAGATTCTCAAGTATTGCTCTTTTTTGTCCTTGCTCTCGCAGCCATTTCCTCAGGCTGACTTCCTTGATTCTATTTATATTTGGCATACAAACTTTGTGACTAATAAAGCTGTCCCAATCGAAAAACCCTTTATACCTCTCACAAGGAAAATCTTCACATTCCGCACATGTAACAAAACTTTTCTGTTTAACACAGCAGTTAAAGATTTTACATGAAATCGTCAAGGATAGTATCTTGCAGCCGGGACATCTGCTTTTTGCCGTCGATTGATACCTCGGACACAAGCCGCAGTAGATACCACAACATCCTGATAGATTCTTCTCTTCCTTCAAGTTCATTTATATACCCTTCAATCTCCTTTCGAGTCTTATCTTTGCCCTTTTAACGTGGCGGATTTTGAAGCAAGAGAAAAGCCGGCGCGGATGGCACAAGGAGGTAGGCGCTCCGGAAATCCGGATTGTGTTGCCTTTAGGAGGCTCCGTCCTGACGCCCCGGGCTTTTTCAACCTCAAACCCGGTATCTGGACCGGTACTCAACCACGCCGGCCACTATAGTTTATCAATAGCTGATACAAAAACAATAGCAAAAATTCATATCTACTGTTGACATATCCGCTTCTGCCATGATGCCATCCGGTATGATGATGTTGAGCTTTACCAGCTTCCATAAATAGCGATACTGTGCCGTCATAACTTCTACTGAACCGCTGTAAGCATTCCCAGCCGCCACGGGATTTCGCCATACTTTTTTCCCGCCATATCCTGGTCGCTCACCCCCTGGAATAGAAACCTTATGTTATTTGGGTCCACAGTAAGGGTCTGGTCAAAACCATCTCGGATAAGCTCGCCGTGACTGAATGAGTCGGTCCAGTGCACACCTGTGTCCGTGGTGTTGGCCGGGCCGGCAAACTGCTTATCCTTCGTTGCTGCCAGCGGTATCCACTGCCCATCGAGTGTCTCCGCAAGGTAGGCTTTGTAGTATCGTCGGCCATCGGCCTGCGCCTCAACTACGGTCAGAAACTTGTCAAAACCCCTTAGATAATATGTGTGACTTGCCTCGAAAATATCGCCTCGCAGCACAACGGTCGGCTGGGACCAGCCGCCGGGAAAATCCGTCAGTTTCGTTTCCGACCGCCACATCTGTCCATCGAGCGATGTAAAAAATAGATGTGCCCGCGCAGCATCACAAATCACCCAGAAATCTATCCACGCATTCACGTTGTCCGGCTGCTTAGAAAAAAGCAGGACCGGCTTGCTCCACGAATTAGGCTCAGCAATGTCACTCGTAGTCGAATAGGCAGGTTGAAGTGAGGGCTTGCGCGATTCGTCACTAACCTGACATATCAGATACCACTTTTTGTGAGGCGTGAAGTAAAACACCTGTGGGGCACAGAAATATCCTTCGCTGAGCGTCAGCACATAACGTTTTGCAGCGTTCGCATTCTTCCAATCCTCAAAGCAGATATATTCTATCTGGTGTGACCGCTTTTGACCTCGAATTGTGCAGAACAGGTGCCAGCGGCCCTGGCAATGGACGATTGTAGGGTCTTTGACTGAGTACACCACCTCAGGTGGACGCTGGGCAGGATAGACCAGCGGTGGACTAATCATCCATCTGAATCGTCCATCCAACAAATTCTCAATAACTTGCCGCCTGTCAGATGCAGAGGAAACGGGCGCATTCATATTCCCTGCCAACAAGATTGGTGCGACAAACACTGTTCCAAGCAAAAAAGCTGTCACCTTAAGCATATTTGACCTCCATAGTTTCTGCGAACACGTATTATTGCTTGGCTGAAGATTTTGTAGGCTTTGGTGTGAACCTCTTCGCCAAGTCGTTTATACAGAAAATCGTGCTGCATAACGAAAAAGTAATGAGAAGCAGAAAGAATAGCAAGAGTCCACATTGTAAAATTAGTGGTATTTGAAGGACCCAATCGTATGTTTGGTATATTTACAACTAAAATAACCCTTCATCCTTTCGACTTTTAACTTCTTTTCACAATACATAATACGCCGTTTGGGCTATGGCTCTTCCCTTTTTTTAACTTTTAGTGTTGCACTTTTTGCTTTTCGCTTTTTCTTGTTGATTGTTGCACGTGAAACACTTCTCGCCCAGATAATGCCCTCTGGTCTTGATATGCCATCATAAACTTCATAGTCCGTAGTTCATTGTTCGTGGTTCATTGTCGGTGGTAGAATTTGAAATCTCAAATTGCTCTGCAGAAAAGAGCTCCCCGACTTGTCGGGGTCATTTCGAGACCCGGACCCCCTAAAACCTGCAACGCCGCAAGAAAATACACTGGCTACTCAAGGAGCAAAGGCAAATTAACGATAGAGAGTATACATGGGTTAGGAGGCTGACAAATGAAGTGGAGTAACTGGGAAATTATATTGGGTTATTTGTTTCTAGGGCCGTTTTTTTACTGATACTGTGGCTACACGAACATAATTGCAATAGGGAGTCAACAGGTGGCACACAACAGCCGCCAGCCGGCCGACGACCATCTCACCTACAGGAGAGATGGTACCACGTAGTAAGAAGTACTGGAATAATATATGGCAAACGCTGGAAGCACCCTAAATAGTCAATCCCAACTCCCTCTTGTAGAACTCATATCCTATAGCATTTTTGAGCCTCTTTTGGAGACGGATCGGCGTGTCTTTTCTACAAAGCAAATTGAGAATTAAGGACTGACGGCAGTGCGACTTCAACCCGCCACGCCAATGGGGAGCTGGCTGGCTACGCAGTTGTCCATCAAAAACGCCCAGATTCGTAGCATGTAACCTGTAACTGGTAACTCGAATATCGAGCATCGAGAATCGCCTTGGTCTATTGTTTCTTCCAGTGGGGCTGTTGAGAAACCTCAAATGGAATGTTTAGAGATTGCCACGGCCCCTTCGGGCCCGCCAGACGTATGGCGGGCAAGCCTCGCAATGATTTTATGAAAGCGCGTGCCTCCTGATGCGGTAAAATACCGCATCAAGAGAAAATAACAGGCGGCGATAGGCCGCAGAAAGGAGGCACACGCTATGGAGAACATTATAGCATTTGA
>Ga0315280_10004785_pt1 | contig 19723 bp, 19 predicted proteins | sample YL17G06_40_MG_FD_203697 | JGI IMG/M metagenome (GOLD analysis project Ga0315280, IMG submission 203697) | Sediment microbial communities from Yellowstone Lake, YNP, Wyoming, USA - YL17G06_40 | ecosystem: Environmental > Aquatic > Freshwater > Lake > Sediment | place: USA: Wyoming | collected... | reverse complement strand
GCGATGGCTTTTGCGCAACTGACCTATCGCGAGAGCCTGCGCGACATCGAGACCTGCCTGCGCGCCTTGGGGTCTCACCTTTATCATCTCGGCATCCGCGGTCACGTCTCGCGCAGCACGCTCGCCGATGCCAACGAAACGCGCGACTTTCGGATTTATGCCGATCTGGCGCAAGGGCTGATCGCCACGGCGCGCCGGTTGTACGCCGACGAGGACTTCGGCATCGACTTGGAGCAGACCGTCTACGCCCTCGATTGCACGACCATCGATCTGTGTCTTTCCCTGTTCCCTTGGGCTCGCTACCGAGCCCAGAACGCCGCGGTGAAGATGCATACGCTGCTCGATCTGCAAGGCAACATTCCGGCTTTTGTCGACGTGAAACCCGCGAAAATCCACGAGATTCACGCCCTCGACAAACTGCTGCCCGAACCGGGATCCATCTACATCATGGATCGTGCCTATCTGGATTTCGAACGCCTCTACCGTCTCCAGCAAGCTCTGGCTTTCTTCATCGTCCGCGCGCGCAAAGATTTTCGTTTCCATCGTCTCGCGGCCCATCCCGTCGACAAGCGCAGCGGTCTGCGTTGCGATCAAACCATTCGCCTCCAGAGTTTTTATCCCGCCAAGTTCTATCCCCAACCGCTGCGCCGCATCCGTTACCGCGATGCCGAGACCGAGAAAAGCTTGATCTTCTTAACCAACAACTTCGTGCTGCCCACGCTCACCATCGCGCAGCTTTACAAGTGCCGCTGGCAGGTCGAGTTGTTCTTCAAGTGGGTGAAACAACATCTCCGCATCAAGAAGTTCTACGGGCTCTCACCCAACGCGGTGAAGACTCAGATCTGGATCGCCATTTCGGTTTACGTGCTCTTGGCGATCCTTCGCAAGCGCCTGGACCTGGGGCTCAGCCTCTACTCGATGTCACAAATTCTGAGCCTCACACTCTTCGAGAAAATGCCACTTTTACAGGCCTTTTCGCAAATAAACGGTTCAACCGAGTTGGCCCCAGTCTGCAACCAACTCGATCTATTCAACTTATGACCGGACAGTAGTGCTCAGTTCTCAGTCTTCAGTTTTCGGTCTTGAGCTAGCGCCGTTCCAACTCAATGAGCCTATGCATTATACCGATGTAACTCCGACAAAGGCTCGCCCATTGGCTCACGGAGAGTCATTCCGAATAGTTGGAAGGGCGCTAGCAGTCGAGAAGCGCCAATTTCTCCGGGCTGGTTTTTGCGAGTTTCAGATTTCAGCCCTCATTTTTGCTTTTTGACTTTTGCCTTTTGATTTCGTTCTCTTGCTCTCTGCCTACTGCCTTCCGTTTCAGCCCGAGGTGCGCCTCAGCAAGTAGATGAATACGGGCGCCCCCGCCACCGCCGTGACCGCGCCGACGGGGAGTTCCCCCGGCGCCACAATGGTGCGCGCCAGCGTGTCCGAAAGCACCAGCACGATGGCGCCGCCCAAGGCTGCCGTGGGGAGAAGCATCCGGTGGTCGCTTCCCACGATCATCCTGCCCAGGTGCGGCACCAGCAGGCCGAGGTATCCAATCGCCCCGCTGACGGAAACCGCCAGGCCGGTCAGCAGAGAGGCCAGAATATAGACGGCGGTTTCAACTCGCGTGACGTTCACTCCCAGGTGGGCCGATTCTTCTTCCCCCAGCAGCAGCACATTCAAGTCCTTGGCGAACACATAGAGCGCGGCGATAGCCAACGCGATGGTGGGGATCAGGATGCGAAGCTGCGCATCCGTCACCACGCTCAGGTCTCCCATCAGCCAGAAAGCCGTGCCGCGCACGTCCCGCGTGGAAAGCAGTGAGAGGACAAACAAGATGGCCGCCGAAAGGAAGGAAGCCGTCACCACCCCGGCCAAAAGCAGTGTGTAACTCGAGAGTCGTCCAGCGCGCCGGCCGAGCAGATAGACCCAGGCCGTCGTGAGCAGCGCTCCGCCAAAGGCGACGAGGGGTGAGGCGGCGGCCAGCCGCCCACCGACCCAGAGGGCCACGATGGCTCCCAAGGCCGCGCCACTCGAAATCCCCAGCACATAAGGATCGGCGAGCGGATTGCGCAACAGCGCCTGAAGCGCCGTGCCCGAGACCGCCAGCGCGGCCCCCACCAGCATGGCAAGGAGAACACGCGGAAGGCGAATTTCCCGCACGATGATGGCCGCATCCGCGGCCGATCCCTTGCCGCACAGTCCCGCCCAAACTTCGCCCAGCGGCAAGTGCACGCTCCCCATCGTCAGAGCGCCCAATCCCACCAGAACCAACACCGCACCCAAGATAACCATCATCAGCAGCACGTTCCGGCGCGTGGCAGGCAAGGTCATCGCGGCGCCTCCGCCTGCGAGGGCGTGGGAGAATGCAAAATATTGGCGACATCTTCCAGCGCGTCCACCAGGCGCGGGCAGGGGCGCATGATGGTTTCAGGAACGAAATACATCCGCCGGCTCTTCACGGCGCGCAGTTCCTTCCAGCCGGGCAGATGTTGGAACTCATCCAATCCCGGAGAAAACGTTTCGGTCTTGGGGAGCAGGATGATGTCGGGGTCGCGCCGCAGCACTTCTTCCAAGCTCAGATGGGGCCACTCACCACGCAAGTCATCGCTGATGGAGACGCCGCCCGCGCGCCGAATGACATCGGCGATAAAGGTTTGAGAACCCGCGGTAATGAGCGGCCGATACCAGACCACAAAGAGGACCTTGGAGCGGGGCCGTCCCTGCATCCGCTTCTCCACCGACTCGATCCTTGCCCGGAGGCGTGCCAGCAGCGCCTCCGCCTCCGCCTCGCGACCCAGCACTCGTCCAAGTTCTCCCATGGAGCGCAGCGTGTCCTCCAGGGTGTGCGCCGCCAAGCCATAAAGCGGAATCCCCAGCCGCTCGAGCTGGTCAGCAGTCTCGCGCCGGTTGGCATCCGCGCTGCCCAACACCAGATCCGGCTTCAGGGCTACGATCCGTTCCAGGCTGGGGTTCACCATCGCGCCCACATGCGGTTTCTGCCTGGCCTCTGGTGGATAATCGCAGTAATCCGTATCGCCCACCAGCCGGTCGCCCACGCCCAGGGCGTAGACGATTTCGGTGAGGCTCGGCGCCAGCGAGACCACCCGTTGCGGATGCTCAGGGACGTTAACGCGTCGCCCGGTCTGGTCCGTGACCTGGCGCGCCAAGGCGCTAACGCCAGCCCAGGTGAGAATGGCTGCAAGGGGTAGAAAAACTGTAAAGCTCTTTTTCAAACGGCTCCGCTCGACAAGGTTTGCGCGCCCCAAAGCTTCATCATCCTATGCGGCAAGAATTTGTTTGTCAAACTTACGGCAAGTGTGAACAATAGCGAAAGGAATGAACCCGCATTTCCGATATGAGTCTCGGCTATTAGATCTTTGCTGACCTCTGGCGCCTTTATTCATGTGGGTCTCAACGTGCTGAAGATGCTCCGGAGGTCAGCACCCTATGGGTGAGAAACAAAACCAGCCATTTCAGTTCTCTTTCAACAGCTCCTTGAAGGTCGATTTCCAGGGATCGCGAGTCACGTCCGACGGCGGCCTGATTCTGGTCCGGGAGATGGATGAACGCCTCGGCCCGAACGAGCTCATCGGGCAACACCTGACGGATCGGCGCGGAACCAACAGCCGGATACCACTGGCCGATCTGTTTCCGCAGTCGGTCTACAGCCGTTTGGCCGGATACGAAGACGTGAACGATGCGGAACGTCTTTCGCAAGACCCGACCTTTCGACTGATCGGGTCGGAGAAGATCTGGGAACGGGGTGCCGCTCTGACTTCGAGGTTGCAGTCATTCGAGACGGAACTGCTGACCCAAGAAGGGAACCTCCATGGGCTGACCTTGATCAACCGGGAGTTCATCGCCAAGGCAGAAGCCGTCGATTCGCCTCAACGGGTGGTTCTGGACATGGACAGCACGGAGATTCCGGTGTACGGCCAACAGGAACACAGCGCCTCCAACGGCCATTTCGAGTCCACCTGCTATCACCCGTGGTTGCTGTTCAACCGGGAGGGTGACTGTCTGGCGGCCAAGCTGTGGACGGACCGCGATCGAGTCTCTTGCCGTTGTTGATCGGACCTAGCCTTTGAGACAGGACCTGCATAGCAACTCAGCGCGTCGGGAATTCAGCGACCGTGCCGATCACTTCTGGTCGCCGCATCCGCCCGAGCGTGCCGTCAGCTTGGATTACATCCTCCCACCAGCGTGCCACCCAGAGTTTTTGCCGGGTGCCGCGCTGGAAAAGCGAGCCTTGCTGGAAACGTCTTCGAGCCATCGTTTCTCCTTTGATGGCTCGTCCAGCTTGTTCTGCGTTGCTTTTCAGTGTAGTCCGCATGTCAAGGGACCTTCGTGTTCCTGCTGTGCCGCTGCACCCAGGACGAAATTTCGTCTTCGCGGAAAGGCCAGTATTTCCCGACGCGATATCCGGGCAGGAGTTCGGTGGATCGTTTCCGGGTATGCCCGTAAACCCATGAGACGCAGACTTTCAAGTGTCCCCCGACTTCTTCGACGGAAAGTAGACTGTAGTTCATGTTGTTCCCCCTTGTGGTTCGTTGCTGGTTGTTCTTCGGTGAGACGAGCGTCTAATACCTTGTCAGCCGTGATCGATAGACAGCGGCTATAATGGGTGGAAGGCGCGAAAGGACCACAGGGGATGAGGGACGGGTCGTCTTTGCGGGGCGAGGCCCCCGGCAGTCTTGGACTTGATTTCCGACGCCTCAGCGAATCGATTATGAAATGCCGTAATGAAAGTGAGTGAACGAGGACCTTCGCAGGTCTCCGAGCGGAGGGTGTTCATGATTTTCCAGCAGATCAGAAACAAAGTTAAACCCGGCACACGTCTCCCAAGGACGAACTATGCAGTGAAAGGTCTCGGCAAAAGACGGGGAGAAGCGGCACTCATCTACTGCATTCCAAACAAGATTGCTCCGGGCAAACACTACGAAAAGGGAGTCACCGAATCAGAATTCGAACGAGCTTACGCACAGCTAGTTGGTGCGGGAGATTTCAGTCGAACGTGGTTCAATGAAAATCTCAGCTCTGCGACAGACAGTCCTTGTAGCTTCATGGTTATCGGCAAAATCTTTCTTTTGCTCGGCATAGCAGATTATGAGCGCGGCAGGTTCACTCGACGCGCCAATCCATCCGAACGGAAAACGGAGTGCAGAAGCTAGGTTTTTCTCCCACCGATATAGGGTCTGACGAAGATCGCAAAGTCCTTGGAACTCTCAAAGTTTTGGAGAGCACCACGCATTTCGCTGTCGGACAGCTTTGACACAAGGGAGAAGAACTGCGAGGGTTCGAGTCCGCGGTCAAGGGCATTCTTGTAAAGCATCCCTAAGACGTGGCCATGGTCTTGACAACTGCGACCCTCATCAATGGAAGCAGCAGCGAGCCCGCGGAGCAAGCACTCTGGGTTGCCAGTTTGCTTCAACTTGCTTGCAGCCCTGCCAGCGTAATTGTGCAGATTCCCAAGAAGCCTCTTATGACTCTCCATCAGACTACGGATTTCGACTCTAAGTTCAGCATCGGCTCCCAAATACAAACTGCACACGGCATCAAAGAAGCGGTCAAGGTCTTGAATCAGCGTCTTGTCTTCTTCTGACGTCGATCGCTCTTGGCGAATGAATTCGCGGGCCGCTTGAGGGTCAACCCGGCGCAACTGTCTGTATTGGCGCCACTCCCTAAGCTGGCATCCCACACTCTTGCACATCGTTCTTCCAGCGTCGCTACCTGCGCCACGAGTTTCACGAACTCGTCCGATTCCTTCTCAAATGTATGCTGTCCGTTCACCTCTTGCGCGTCCTCCAACACAGCCGGCATGTGTTCTGGGACTTGAGGAACATCACCGAGAGGAATCATTCGGACGCCGGGGCCGTCCGTTATTTTCCAGACCTTCCCTCCGCAACGCTGGCAAAACTTGGGAGAATCGTCCCAGTAAAGGCGACAGTTCGTGCAGGCCGCGAAGCCGGGAAATTTCCTGCACCCGTAACACAGGTTGTCGGTCGTGCTTAACGCTCGGTACTTGCCGCATCGAGAACAAGGGGGCAAGTTCCAAAGTACATCCATTCGAATCCGCACCGCGATGGGATGGCCAAAGTCCACCGCAACGGCACTCACCATGACATCGTCAAGGCTTTGGCAGTCCGACAGCAGCTCTTGAAGCTCGGTGGTGTTCTTGTCTGGGTATCTACTCTGTAGCGTAAGGCGGAAGTAGGCGTATTCTTCTTTGCCCGGATACCTGCGACGAAACTGGAAATACGATCTTTCCATTGCCCAAATGGTTCCGAGCGGTCGGCCAGCCCCGAACTTCAGGTACTCCTTTACTCTGTCGAACATATCAAGACATTTTGCTCCCCGACTTTGAACATTGCAACGATCGCCACACCCAAGGACCGGGGCGTGAAGTATGCCATCCGCCTGCCGGCAACGACAGCCTGGAGCGGGACATCGCGGAGTTGTTGACGCGGCCGGTGGGCCGACCGAGCCACAAGCCGGTGGTCCGGTACAAGAGCTATCTCTACCAGGCGGCCAGTTGGAAGAAGGCGCGGCGGGTGGTAGCCAAGGTCGAGTTCCACTTCGGGGAGCTGTTTCCCCGCGTGGGGTTCATCGTCACCAACCTGGAGACAGACAGTCGCGCGGTAGTGCGGTTCTACAACAAACGGGGCACGGCTGAGCAATGGATCAAGGAAGGCAAGCAGGCGGTGAAGATGACGCGGCTGAGCTGCCACCGGTTTCGGTCGAACGAGGTACGACTCTGGCTGAGTGTGATTGCTTACAACCTGGGGAACCTGTGGCGGCGGCTGGTACTGCCGAAGAGGATCGACCACTGGTCGCTGACCAGCTTGCAGCAGCGGCTGGTGAAGACGGGCGGCCGCCTGGTCAAGCACGCCCGGTACTACTGGCTTTTGCTGGCGGAGAGCCATCTGACGCGGCGGCTGTTTGGAGCCATGCTGGGCAGGATTGCGGCCCTCTCCTCTCCGGCGGGGTAGGTGAGCCGCAGACCGGAGCAGATTTCAGCGACGAGACAGGCAGGGGAAGGAAAAGTGTCGGAGCAATCGGTCGAAAGAGAGGCCGTTTCGGGCTTTGGCATTCTCAGGAGTGGTAAGACTGGCCCCTTCCGTGGGCGCTGGAGGCTCCGAACGCTGAAAACTCGACCGGCCATTGCATTGAGAAGCGGTTAGGGGTATGTTACCAGTCGATCGGGAAGTCAAAATGGAAATTCCGGGTAAGATTGTCGTTGACGTTCGAGCGGAGCGAAAAGCGAGCGTAATTCCCCGTGGACTGCTTCGGCCTGGCAGGGCGGGCCAGATTCTCGTCGCCATCATATTCGTTCTGGCGGTGAAGGGACAGCCTCGAAATGAATTACCTGGCTCCACCTTGAAACCTCTTGCTTTGCGCTGTGAGTATCTTCAAAACCCGCTCGGCATTGATGTGGCACACCCGCGTCTTGGTTGGGTTCTTGAATCACGAGAACCGGACGAGCGCGGGCAGAAGCAGACCGCTTTCCAGGTCCTTGTGGCGAGCAGCGAAGCGAGCCTGCGCGCCGACCAAGGAGACCTCTGGGACAGCGGCAAGACGGTTTCTGAGCAGTCAGCCCAGGTGGTCTACGCCGGCAAACCGCTTCTTTCGCGCACTCGCTGCTGGTGGAAAGTGCGCGTTTGGGACAACCAAGGAAGACTCTCGGCCTGGAGTGCACCCGCAACATGGTCCATGGGGCTGCTCAATCCCAGTGATTGGCAAGGGCAATGGATTGGAGCGAGCACCCACGAGCAAGATGGCTATGCAATCCTCTTGCGACTCCCCACTACTCTGGCCCAGCGTCCGGCGCTGGCAACGGCTTATGTCTGCGGACTGGGCTATTACGAGCTTTATTTGAATGGTAAGCGGGTGGGCGATCACGTCCTCGATCCGGGTTTTACGGACTACGACAAGCGGGTGCTCTACGTCACTTACGATGTAACCGATTTGCTTCGGCAGGGTGCGAATGCCATCGGTGTTATCTTGGGCAATGGATGGTATCACCCTCAGACTCCAGATCTGTTCGGGTTTGATAAGGCGCCGTGGAAAAGGCCGCCCAGGCTTCTCTTGAATATCGACGTGGAATTCCCCGACGGTACGCGGCAAACCATCTCTTCAGACTCCTCTTGGAAATGGTCCACTGGTCCTATTGTCTTCAATTGCATTCGCGGCGGCGAGACATACGATGCGCGCCTTGAAAAGCCGGAATGGAATCAGGCGAACTACTCCGATAGCAAATGGAATTTTGCCGTCGTAGTTCCGGCACCGAAAGGACGCCTGCGCGCCCAGCAGATGCCGCCACTGCGCATCACGGAATCGGTCAAGCCGGTGAAACTGACGGAACCGCGGCCGGGTATCTACGTGTTCGACCTCGGCGTGAACCTTACTGGATGGGCGCGGTTCGAAGCCGCTGGAGAACCCGGGCAGAAGATTACCCTCGAATTCAACGAGGTGCTCAACCCGGATGGAACGCTGGACACAAAAAACTCGCACAGTCACACTTACGGCCGCTATCAGACCGGCGAGTTGATCCTAAGTCGGAATGGTAAAGGCGTGTTCGAGCCGCGCTTCACCTATCATGGCTTCCGTTATGTTCAAATCACTGGATTGAAAAGAAAACCGTCGATCACAAGCCTGGTTGGCTTTGGCGTTCACACGGATTGGGAGCTGGCGGGAGGATTCTCCTGCTCGAACCCCAAAATCAATCAGCTCCAGAAAGCTGTGCGCCGGACCTTGAGCAACTGCGCACACAGCATACCCGGCGAGGAACCCACTCGCGAAAAGATGGGGTGGACCCAGGACGGTCTCAATACCATGGAGGCGGCCATCTACAACTTTGATGCCGCTGCGCTCTACACCAAGTACCTTTTCGACATGATTGATGCGCAGGAGGCGAATGGCCATGTGCCCCCCATCGTGCCAACCAATGGCTGGGGGCGAACCAAGCCCGGAGGCGCGCCACCCGATTACTCAGACCCGTGGTGGGGCGGCACGCTCCCCTACGTGGCCGAGAAGCTGTATGAATACTACGGCGACCGCCGCGTAATCGAGGAGGCCTACGAGCCCATGAAGCGTTGGGTGGATTATCTGGGAACCACCGCAAATGACCACCTTATTGACTGGTGGCTGGGCGATTGGCTGGAAATCGGCGCTCCCGGCCGGCCTAAACGTACGCCGATCATCCAGACTTCGACCGCAGGGTACTATTACTGTGCGATGGCTGTAGTTCGCGCTGCCAATTTGTTAGGCAAGCCAGACGACGCACAAAAGTACAGGCGCCTTGCCGAAGAGATCAAAGCCAGCTTTAACCAACACTTCCTGGACGACGCAACAGGGCTCTACGCCAAGGACTCACAGACCTCCCAGGTCCTGTCGCTCTACCTTGACATGGCTCCCACGCGCGAGCGCGATCTAATTCTCCTGCGCCTGATTGAAGACATCCACCAACACAAGGACCACATGACCACCGGTTTCGTTGGCGTCATGCCTCTGCTGCACGGGCTTGTGGACTGGGGTTACCCAGATCTCGCTTACAAGGTGGCTATGCAGGAAGACGTGCCCGGCTTCCTGCAGATGATCGCGGACGGCAACAGCACGCTGGGTGAGTCTCTCGATAACATCTCTGGCTCGCGTCACCACCCCTTTGGAGCGTGCATCGGTTCCTTCCTGTTTAGAGAGATTGCCGGAATTCGCCCCGCGGCCCCGGGATTTCAAAAGATCGCTATCCTTCCGGTGCTGGGTGACCTCGCATGGGCCAAGGCGAATTATGATTCAATCCACGGTCGCATTGTCAGCGAGTGGAAGCGCGAGGCGGACCGCTTCACACTCAACGTGATCGTCCCGCCCAATGCCACGGCCACCGTCTATCTACCGGCGAACGCGACTGAGGCCATCACCGAAGGCGGAAAGCCCATTAACCAGGCGCCTGCCATCGAGCTTCTGCGGGTCGAGGACGGTCGCGCGATCGTGGCAATCGGCTCGGGGCAGTACTCTTTCGCTGCAAATCAGTAATGTCCCCTAAGATCCTCGATTCCCTTTCTCAGTATGACTTTTGTGGTTTTGAACTGGATTGCAAGACCGATGCGTGGAAAGCCAAGATGAAGACTTTGATCTGCCGTTCCGCCATCTTCGTCTTTGTTGCCCTGGTTGTGGGGCGGGTGGCGGGCGCGAAAGCAAGCAAGCCGGTTCCCACGGGTTGGGGCTACGTGCGCGGCGAGGCCGTGGAGGTGCGGTCGGACGCCTCCCCGCGCCGGCCCGCCATCACGAAGCTGCAACGCGGCGCCCTGGTGCTGGCGTTCGAGGCTCGATCCCGTGGAGCCATGAACTGGACCCACGTCCTCGCCACCGATCTGGCCTCGCTCAAGTCCGCCCTGGGCTGGGTAGAATCCTCCCGGATCGATCTCCTGCCCCTCGCGCAATTCCCCTCGGACGCCGAGCTCTTCCAGCAACTCGGCGGCCCCTTTTTGGATGACGCCACGTCCGCGCGCACGGAGGTTGTGCGCTTTCTCGTCCCGCAAGGCGGCCTGGAACGAGCTCTGGTGTGCTTTCTGGGGTCCCGCCTCCTTCCCTACGCGCGGCTCCAGGTATTTCGCCTTGTCCAGGGGAAGTTTGTTCCAGGCTCATTCCTGGAATTCGCAGCTTCGGAAATGGACGCAGGGATTACGGCGCTGGAAGTCCGCGACCTTGTCGGCGATGGCAATGAGTGTCTGATAACGCATGAGTCTGCCGGACGGGACCCGCAAAGTGGGGGAACAAACCTGGTGATCCGCAGGAGCGAGGGCAGCACCCTCAAGACTCTCTGGACAGCCCCACTCGAGCTCCGCAATCTCTCTTCCTACCCCCCTCAGCCCCGCATTCTGACACCGCCGGAGAAGAACATCGGCGCCCCCGGCACCGTCACAACCGGGACCGTTGACTTCCGCCCGCGTGGGAACACCCGCGAGCCGGTCTGGAACGGCAAAGTGGAATTCCGCGCCTTCAACCGGGAAAAGCCGGTGGATGCCGTGAGCATTGAAAAGGTCTGCGCCTGGGACGGAACGAGATTTGCTCCCTTGCGATAGCCCCTCGCCGGCCCCCGCGATTCCGCCATTCCTCACCCAACGCTTCTATGGTAGATTCGCGCGGCCTACTCGCCCGTTCTTCGAGGGCGCCGCTTCATAGGGTGAAGAAACCATGAGCCACCTGGCGGGCACCGTGGGAGAACCGGATCGTCCCGGTTCTTCTCCCCGGGAACTTCGCCCCACGCATGTGCGCTGGCACATCGTCGCCATGCTCACCCTGGTCACGGCGCTGACCTACCTCGACCGTCTCAACCTGGGAATTGCCGGCAAGTACATTCAGGACGAGTATGCCTTCAACACCCAAACCATGGGCTGGATCCTGAGCGCCTTCGTCCTGGGCTATGCTCTTTTCCAGGTCCCGGGGGGATGGGCGGGAGACCGATACGGTCCGCGAAGTGTTCTGACGTTTGCGATCTTGTGGTGGTCGGTGTTCACGGCGGCCACGGCGCTCGCCCCTCGCCTGCCGCTGCGAGGATGGTTTGGCATGGCATGGTCCTTCGTCATCGTCCGGTTCTTCATCGGCGTGGGGGAGGCCGCCGCGCTGCCGAATTCCAACAAGATCGTGGCCTATTGGATGGGCCAGGCCAGACGCGGAGCCGGCAACAGCATGTTCCTGATGGGCGTGGGCGTTGGCGGGGCGTGTACACCGGTGCTCATCGCCTGGATCATGCAGCGCTGGGGCTGGCGGATGTCGTTTTATGTCTGCGGTATTCTGGGGGTCATCATCGCCTTCTGCTGGCACCTTTACGCCACCAACCACCCTGAGGAACATCCCCGCGTCAACGCCGCTGAACTCGCCATCATCCAGGCGAGCCTCCCGACGCGCGCGCGAACTGATGCGCCTCCCACAAGGAATGTACCGTGGAGGAAACTCCTCGCCAGCCGCTCCGTCTGGGGGCTCATGCTCAGCTACTTCTGCGAGGGTTACCCGAACTACATCTATTACACCTGGTTTTTTCTCTATCTGGTCCGTGCGCGCGGGCTCACGGTGACGCAAGGGAGCGTCTGGGGGATGGCGCCTTTCATCGCCGTGGTGTTGCTGGCGCCGCTCGGTGGATGGTTCTCCGACCACGCGGTATCGAGACTCGGCAAGCGGCGGGGGCGGCAATGCACGGTCTGGGTGGGGATGAGCCTGTCGGCAGCGCTGCTCTGGTCGGGAGCTCACGCCGCCAATAACAGCCTGGCGATCGTCCTCCTGGCCGGGGCCCTGGGATTCAACATCTTTGCCACTTCCAGCTGGTGGGCCACCTGCATCGACCTCACGCCAGACTTCTCCGGCTCGCTCTCCGCTATGATGAACACCTGGGGGAACCTCGGCGGCTGGTTCTCGCCCATCCTCACCGCCTACATCGCCACCCGCTTCGGCTGGATTCGGGCGCTGGACTTTGCCGGCCTGGTGACATTTGCCGCTGTGATCCTCTGGATTTTCGTGGATGCTGAACAGAGCGTCGAGAGCGAGCGCCTGTAGCCAGGGCGTCGAGAGTGCAGTGGTGGGCACGCGCCGTCAGGCGGGGAGCGGGGTCACATCGAGCCATTTGCCGAGTTGAGCCCAGATGTCCTGGGCCGAAGGAATCGCTACCGAAACGCGATGGCGCTGGCGGGCCAGGGTCTTCCCCAGAATCTTCAGGTAGCGCGGCTTCACCGATGTCCCCTCGGCAACCACCACCTGCACCTGCGCGTCGTTGCCGCGCAGGTAGGTGAGGATCCCCACCGCCAGGCGTCGGGCGCTGGACCGGTCCATCGCTCCCTCAATCTTGACCAGCGTCCCGCTCAGGGCGCGCTCGATGTCGACCCGCAGCTCACCGATCTGGCCCGAACGGAGCGCCCACGGTGAACTGTGGTAGGCGCGGCGGTGCAGCTTGGGGTGCTGGAAGCGGTCGTAGCGCAGTTTGAAGCTCGTCCAGGCAGCAGCAAGTGGCGCCAGCCGCGAAAGGCAACGTCGGCCCAGGCTCGGTGGGCCGAGCAACGCTTGGATCTCCGCCTGAAGACCGGCCGCCGCCCCGGGGTTTGGCCCCTGCTTTCTCGCCACCCGAAATAGCGGGTATGCCTTCCGAATCTCTTCCGCCCAACCCGCCGCCTTGGCGCGGAGGTAAGGAGAGTCGGAATCGTGGTATCGTTTCCAACCCTGCAACCAGGTATCGACCGATCGCAGGACGGAGGGGCCCAGGACGCGGTAGTCCGTCTCAAAACATTCGCGCTGCAAATCTTCGATTTCGCCTGCCGACATGCGAGGATGCTGGACCATGGCTTGGAACCCGTCGCAGGAACGGTAGTAGAGCTCCGGATCCTGGGCCAGGTCGCTGCGCAGGCGCCCCTCTTTGGTCACACGCTCGTAAAAGGGCGTCCCGGGAGTTGGGCCGTAAATGAGAAACTGCGCCAGGGCCGGCTGCAAGGTCAGCAGCCCGGCAAGCTCTTCCCGGATGATCTCGGGGGTCTGATAGTCGAAGCCCAGGATCATCGAAGTGAGCACGGTGATGCCATGCGAGCGCAATTCGGGGATCAACTCCTCCACCGGCTTGCCCCGCTGCTTGGCGAAACCGGAGCGCTTCCCTTCAAAGCCCATCCAGACGCCGTCGATGCCGGTCTCCAGCAGCTCGCGCGGCGTCATCCGGCTCAGTCCCTTCACGGTGGCGAAGGCGAAGATGGAAAGCGGCTTGCCGCGCGCCTGGACCAGCTCGCGCAGGCGGGCCGTCCGGTCCCTGGAGACCAGGAAATCCTCATCAAGAATGGTAAAGCTCATCTTCGGATCGATCTCGTGGTAGCGCTCGATCACCCGCATTACATCGTCGCCGGTGGGGAGGAGGCGAATGTGATGGCGCTTGAAGAAGTGGGAGGTGCAGCAGAAGTCGCACCCGTGCGGACAGCCGAGGCCGGCGAAGATCATGCCGGTGCGGCCCACCGGAGCCGAGAGGACTCGCAGGGTGCTCACCACCAGGGGGTGAACGTAGGGCATGGGCCGCGGCGGCTCGCCGAGGAGTTCGCGGAAGAAACTGACCCCTTCTCCCCGGCAGATGTGCTCCGCGTAGGGCGTGAGCGTGCGGTCGTCCAGGACCGTGCCGTAGCCGCCCAGAACCACCTGGGCGGCGGGGGCATACTTCCGTATCAGCGCGATCACTTCCTTCATGCGGTGAAACGTCGCCAGAAGAAACGCCACGCCGACAAACGCCGGACCCTTGCGCAGCTCGCGCACCAGCTCCTCGCGTGAGGGATAGTGGAGGACGACGGTCGGCGCGTCCAGGTTGGCGGCAATGTAGTCAAGCGCGAAGGTAAGGTGGGTGGCGCGCGGGCTGAAGATGCCCTGGGCCCGCGTCACCTGCCGGTGCAGCAGCTCGTAACCCACGCTCGAAGCATCGCCTTGGGCGGGGCCGATGGGACGGCAGACGCTCGTCAGCAGCACCTGCACGCTGCGGGAGGGCTGAACGCGGCACGCCTCGGCTCGGGCGCCCTCCTTCGCAGGGGTATTCGTCAATCCAGTCTGCGCATTAGGCGCCATCTCTGCCCCTTCTCGCCCTGATCTTGGCAACAGCCGCTTACTTTATCATCTCGTTGAGCTCGACTCCAGCGCTAATTAATCCAGCCGGGCGCTTGACCGCTATTATTATTCCTTGAATCCAGTCTCCTTCCTGCCTGCCCGCGCCTTATCCATCAATTGTTCAGAATGACAAAACATAGTTGCAGGGGACCTCTGTAGCGGCGTCCTCCCGCCGAACGGGACGGGACACCCTCTCCCCCCAGAGGGGGGAGAGGGGCAGGGGTGAGGGGGGACGTGCCTTTTTCATGCTTTCTGGGTGTCGGGAAAGCGGCATGACGACTATATTCTGTCATTGTCTGTAATACGCCCGTCCTCCTCTAACTCCGCTTGAGGTTCGCGCTGTGGGCAATCCAGAGTTATAATCGCGGCGTCGCACTTCTGGACGGACGCTTTCCTTCTCAGCGGCGTGGCGGCGGTTGATCTCCCCCAGCGCGAGGCCTGTCCATGGAAGAGTACTTGCTACCGCTGTTTCCGCTGGAAGTGGTTCTTCTGCCCGAGGAGCTGCTGCCGCTTCACATCTTTGAGGAACGTTACAAGCAGATGATCGGAGAGTGTCTGGAAGCCAAAACGGTGGGGTCCATCCAGCAGGAATTTGGGGTCGTCCATGTCAAGGACCAGGCCCTGAGCCCGGTGGGATGCACCGCTCGCATCGTCAACGTCACGCGCAAATACACCAGCGGCCGCATGGACATCCTCACGGTCGGAAAGCGGCGTTTCGAAATCCTGCTCACCAACGAGGAGATGGCGTATTTACGCGCCGCAGTGGATTTCTTCGATGACGATGAAGGAAGCGAGACCGCCGGCGAAGCGGAGGCCCTGCGCGCCATCGAGTTGTTCCGGGGGATCAAGCAGCGCCTGCACAAGTCCGCCGAAATGCCCATTCACCTGCCGCCGCCCTACAAATACCTCTCGTTTCGCATCGCCGCTTCGCTTCCCCTGGACCTCGAGTTCAAACGACAACTCCTTTCCATCCGCAACGAGACCGAGCGGCTCGGCCGGGTGATCCGGGTGATCGAGTTGATGACCAGTCAGTTGGACTTGCTCGAGAAAGCGCGCGCCAAATCCGGGGGCAACGGCAACCTCCGCCATTAAAGGCCACACCCAGGCACGCAGGGCCGACGAGAACAATTCAACGGCAAGGCGCCGCGCTGCCCGGAACTTCCCGCGAGAGTCCGGGTCCGCGTGAGAACTTCAGGGAACCCTTCGTTGAGTTGGCGCATCAACTGTCTTATAATGCTTGCGGGGCTCAGGGCACATGAATAAACCACAGACGCTCGGAGAGCTGAAGAAGGCGAACTATCGCAGTCTAAGCGTCAAGGATGAGATGCGCTCCAATCTCCTCCCTAAACTGGCCTCGGGCGAGCCCCTTTTTCCGGGCATCATCGGCTACGACGATACCGTGGTCCCCCAGATCGCCAACGCCATCCTCTCCCGGCACAACTTCATCCTTCTCGGTCTGCGCGGGCAGGCCAAGAGCCGCATCCTGCGCGCCTTGACCATCTTGCTCGACGCGGAGATCCCCTTCCTCGCCGGCTGCGAGATCAACGACGACCCGCTCAAGCCCATTTGCCGCGCCTGCCACGAGCGCCTGCGGGAACTGGCTGACCAGACCCCCATCGACTACCTGCCCCGCGAGCTGCGCTACGTCGAGAAGCTGGCCACCCCCGACGTGACCATCGCGGACATTATCGGCGACCTCGACCCCATCAAGGCGGCGCGCGGCAAAATCATCACGCCCCTCAAGGACCGCATCGGTTCCGAAATCCGCACGCACTATCCCGCCACACTCGAGCACGCCATCGCCATCACGGCTCAGGAAGCGTGGACGGACCGGGACGGCAGCGGCCTCGCGATCCCGCGCTTTGTGCGCGAGCTGATTGAGTCCGCCGCCTTCGAAGCCCGCCAGGAAAAGCGCGTGGACAAGCGCAGCGGCGTCAGCCAACGCTTGCCTATTACCTGCCTCGAAAATGTGGTCTCCAATGCGGAACAGCGCGCCCTGCGCAACCGCGAGGACAAGGCCGTGCCCCGCCCCTCCGACCTCTATTCCGCCATCCCTTCCCTCACCGGCAAGTTTGAACTGGAGTACGAAGGCGAACTCAAGGGCGCGGAGAACGTGGCTCGGGATATCATCCGACAGGCGACGGCAAAGATCTTCAGGAAATACTTTGACAACGTCCCGCTCCACTCCATCGTGCAATGGTTTGAGATGGGGGGCAGCCTGAAGTATTCGCCCAACGCCCCCACACAAGAACTGTATGCCCAGTTCAAGAAAATCCAGGGGCTGCTCGAGAAAACTCAGGCCCTGGGGATCAAGGCCAAGGACGACCCTGCCTTGCTCGTGGCGGGCGGCGAGTTCATCCTGGAAGGTTTGTACGCCCTCAGGCGCATCAGCCGCAGCGAGGAGCTGGGCTACCACGCGGAACCCGCCCGGGCGGGCCGGGCCGAACCTTCCAGCGAAGAGCCCAGCCCCACCAGCTCGCGCCGGCGCGGCTGGAACTGAGGGCGCGATATCAATACGACTCGACGCTGAGCGCCGAACGCTGGCGGAGACAAGTCAGGCGCCATGAAGTACGTCAAGTATTCCAAATACCTTGCCGACCCCTTCGAGGACCTCAGCACCGAAGACCTCCTCAAGCTCCTGCAGGACTTCCTGCTCGACAGCGGTTTCTACAATCACGATTACAGCATCTATGAAATGGACCCGGAAAAGACTATGGAGCAGCTCCAGCAGGCGCTCCTGGAGGCCTTGCAGAACCAGGGGATGATCCCGGACGAGCTCCGGCAACAACTGCTCGAAAACCCGCAGAACTACCAGCACTCCAAGCTTTCCGAATTGATCAACAAGCTGCTGGAACGCCTGGCCGAGGAGGGATACATCACGGTCGAACAACCCAACCCTCGGCGCGGTGAGCTCAGCGAGGCCGGGCAGGGGCAAGGCAAGGATGGCAGCCCAAGATTTGAAGTGACCGACAAAGCCCTCGACTTCCTCGGCTTCAAGACGCTCCAGGATCTCCTCGGCTCACTGGGCAAAGCGAGTTTCGGCCGGCACGACACGCGCGAGCTGGCCACCGGCATCGAGTCCGACGGCTCCACGCGCCGTTACGAGTTCGGCGACACGCTGAACCTGGACGTCAGCGCCACGCTCCTTTCCTCCCTCCGGCGCCAGGGGCTGCGCCTGCCCCTGGAACTCGACTATCCTGACCTCCAAGTCCGCCAGTGTGAGTACCAGAGTTCTTGCGCCACCGTCCTCATGCTCGATTGCAGCCACAGTATGATCCTATACGGTGAGGACCGGTTCACCCCCGCCAAGAAGGTGGCGCTGGCGCTCACCCACCTCATCCGCACGCAGTACCCCGGCGATACTCTCCACCTGGTGCTCTTCCATGACTCCGCCGAGGAGATGCCCTTGCAGGAATTGGCGCGCGTGAAGGTGGGACCTTACTACACCAACACCCGCGAAGGCCTGCGTCTGGCGCAGCGCATCCTCTCCCGCCAGAAGAAAGACATGCGCCAGATTGTGATGATTACCGACGGCAAGCCCTCCGCCCTCACCCTCGAGGATGGAAGGATTTATAAGAATGCCTTTGGCCTGGACCCGCTGGTGGTCTCGGAAACACTGCACGAGGTGGCCCGCTGCCGGCGCAGCGGCATCCTGATTAACACCTTCATGCTCGCCTCGGACTTCGGCCTGGTGAACTTCGTCCAGAAGGTCACCGAGATTTGCCGCGGCAAAGCGTACTTCACCACACCTTACACCCTCGGACAGTACCTGCTGATGGATTACATGCAGAAGAAGGTCAAGCACATCCACTGAGACGTGGCGCGAACCGTCAGCGGTGCTACAAGGCGCTCGGCCGATGCGCCCACTTTCCCAGGGACGGCCCGCCATGTCAAAATCAAGTGAGTCGTCCTAACAGGTGAAGCAATGTTTGGTAGAATACTCAAGCTGATCCTGCGGAGGAAAACGATGTCCGTAACCACGGGGAAAGTTGCGCCAGCTTTCGAACTCGCCAGCATGGAAGGCAAGTCATACTCGTTGCAAGCAGGCTTGGCCAAGGGGCCTGTGCTGACGGCCTTTTTCAAGGTGACCTGTCCCACCTGCCAATACACGTTCCCTTTTGTTGAGCGTCTTTATCAGCAATTCCACGACAAGGGTATCCAGATCTGGGCCATCTCGCAGGATAATGCCCCTGACAGCCAGCGCTTCGCGAAAGATTACGGTGTAACTTTTCCAGTTTTGATTGACGAATACCCCTACGAGCTTTCGCGCGCGTACGGGATAAAATACGTGCCCTCGCTCCTTCTCATTGCGCCGGACGGGCGCGTGGAGATTACGTCCGACGGCTTCTGCAAGGCAGAACTCCTCGCCATCCAGCAGTCGCTCGCCCAGAGCCTCTCCACCACGCCTCCCCCGCTCTTCCGGGCCAGCGATCGCGTGCCGGAATTCAAGCCGGGTTGAGGGTCCAAGTCCTAGGCTTCGTCGAAGCCTTCCAAGACAGGTTCCAGGTGTGGGGGTAGAGCTAAGAGCTCACATCCGAGGGCTATAACGAGTCAGTTTCCTGCTCCCAATCCTGCTTTCTGTGTTTGGGCTTCTTCCCTTTGCGGCTCTCGTGGAGTTGCACGGGGGGCGGCGCGCCGATCGTCCGGCGGGCGCGGCGCTTCGCTTCCTTCGTCGCGTCGAATGGTTTGGGCCTTCGTTTGCGAGCCATGGCGTCAATCATCGGCCCTGCGGGGGAGGGGTGTGGCGGAAGTGTGTCGGAATCGAACCGACCGGTCCACCAAAGGCAGACCCACAGGATTTGAAGTCCTGGGCGAACACCAGCCCGCATGCACTTCCGCTTTTAAGTTTGCCTCAAGTCCCGCATTGTCCGCAAGACGTTTGCGGGCTCTCGATTCAGGCTGGACAGGCATCGCGAAGCTTGGCAGAATAGATCGTCAGGTCCCAGGTGTGAGGGGCCAGAGAATCGGAAAAACGAAGCTGGCGGCGAGAGGGCGGCCCGGCGCCTGATCCCCAGCACCTGATACCTGCTTTTTCGGGGCGTGGCGCAGCCTGGTAGCGGTCGCCGCGGCGACCCTTGGGCGCCGCATAACCTGGCGCTGGGACGTGCAAGGACTACACGAT
>Ga0315280_10004784_pt1 | contig 19723 bp, 17 predicted proteins | sample YL17G06_40_MG_FD_203697 | JGI IMG/M metagenome (GOLD analysis project Ga0315280, IMG submission 203697) | Sediment microbial communities from Yellowstone Lake, YNP, Wyoming, USA - YL17G06_40 | ecosystem: Environmental > Aquatic > Freshwater > Lake > Sediment | place: USA: Wyoming | collected... | reverse complement strand
GGGAGTCGTAGCGCACGACGGCGCCGGTGTAGGGGGCGTCGATCATGGTGCCGCCGCCGGCGTAGATACCGACGTGGTGGATGCTCGCCGCCGAGGAACCGAAGAAGACGAGGTCGCCGGGCTGCAGTGCCGAACGGGCTACCTTGACCCCGTAGCCGTACTGCATGGCGGCGCTGTGCGGCAGCGAGATGCCCAGCTGCGCGTAGACGTACATCACCAGGCCGGAGCAGTCGAAGCCTCTCGGTGAGGCGCCGCCCCAGACGTAGGGCACGCCGAGATAGCGGCGGGCGATGTCGACGGCGCCGGCGTGGCCGCCGCCGGTCGTGGTGATGCCGCCGCTCTGGCCGCTGCCGGACGACGTGTCGGCAGCCGAGCCGGCGGTCTGTGCCGCCGCCTGCGCCGCCCGGGCGGCAGCGCGCTGAGCGGCAGCTTGGGCGGCTGCGGCGCGGGCCGCCGCGGCCCGCGCCGCAGCCGCCTCGAGCGCCTTGATCTCTTTCTCGACCCCGGCCAGCATCTGCTTGCGCTGGGCGAGATCGCCGGCGATGGACTGCTTCTGAGCCGCGCGCTGGGCGACGAGCTCGCTCGCTTGCTTGCGCTGCGCGAGCAGCTTCGTCCTGCGCGCGGCCACCTCGTGCTTGTAGGCTTCGACCTGCGACACGAGCTGCGCGTCGTGCTGGCCGATGAGGTTCATGTAACCGAGCTGCGTGACGAGGTCGGTGAAGCTCCGCGTGCCCAGGAGCACGTCCATGAGGTCGGTGGGCCGCTGCTTGTACAGCTCGACGACGCGGTCGCTGAGCTGCCGGCGGGCCGCCGCGAGTTTGTAGCGCGCCAGCTCCAGCTCGCGCGTGTTGCGCGTGATCTGCTGCCTCACCTGTGCGAGCTTGGCGTCGGCCTGGTCGTAGGCCTCGACGGCCAGCTCCATCTTGCCGTTGAGGGTTTGGAGCTGGCGCTGGATCTCGTTGGCCTTGGCCTTCTTGTCGGAGATCGGGGACGCCGTCGCGCCGGATGGCAGCAGCGCTGCCGCGAACAGCGAAAGGAGCAGGAAAAACGTGACGACGAGAGGGACGCCGACTGGTCGTTTGCGCTGCATGCCGCCTCCTTCTGAGCCCCGTTCTGCCTGCGGCGTGAGCCGCAAAGCGGGCCCGCGAGGTGAGCGCTCTTTCAAACGCTTCGTCGCTGGTGGGTCACCTGCGCCCTCGGGCACAAAGCGTCGGCTACCCTAACGGTATCGGAGGAGGCTGTCAACCGGCGGCACGGGCGTACGACGATGCCTGTTTGCAGCGGCGGTCCGGACGCCTTCGTTGCTCACCGGCGTAGCTTTGACAGGCTGCCACCCGTGCCGTAGGTTGTCAGTCCGCGGAGCGGCTTCCGGTCTGGTGACCGGCGCGGTCTTCAAAACCGTCTGCGGGGCGGTGATCCCGTCCTGGGTGGGTTCGATCCCCATGTCGCTCCGCCAGTTTCTCCGCGCCGGTGGCCTTTGCGTGCGGGTGCGGCGCAGAAGCAGTCCCCCGTTTCCCTTTGTGCGAATTGCGTGGTTTGACCTGTGAGCGACCCCGGGCAGAGTACCGGGAGAAGTCGGTGCGCGCGCCTCTGGGCCGTGTCGCACGACGACGACCAGGCAATTCGGCAAGAAGCGAGGCTGACACATGCTGCACGAACGGATGCAAGAGGCGCTGAACAAGCAGATCAACGCCGAGTTCTACTCCGCCTATCTCTACCTGTCGATGTCGGCACAGTTCGATGCGCTGGGCCTGAAGGGCGGCGCCAACTGGATGAACGTCCAGTTCCAGGAGGAGACCGGCCACGCCATGAAGTTCCTCACCTACGTGCTCGAGCGCGGCGGTCGCGTGGAGCTTGCCGCCATCGAGAAGCCGCAGACGGAGTGGCCGTCGGCGCTGGCGATGTTCGAGCACGCGCTCAAGCACGAGCAGAAGGTCACCGGCATGATCAACGCGCTCGCCGACCTGGCGCTCGAGCTCAAAGACCACGCCACTCACAACGTGCTGCAGTGGTTCATCGCCGAGCAGGTCGAAGAAGAGGCCAACGCCCAGGAGACGGCCCAGAAGCTCAAGCTCGCCGGAGACACGCCCGGGGGCCTGTTCCAGGTCGATAAGGAACTGGCGGCGCGCGTCTTCGTGCCGCCGGCGCCGGCCGCCTGAGCGCGTTCGTCGCCGCGGCACAGATGTGATCGCCGGGAACGGCAAGATCCGCGTTGCGTTCCCGCGGGCCGCTGCTGCGTAAGCTGGGCGACGTGAGCTGCCTGCCGCCGGAGCTGCGCGGCGGCGGCGGTGTGTGAGAAGAGTCGTCTACGAGGTCGCAGCCGCTCAGCCGGCTTTCTCGGGTTGTCCTTTGCCGCCGGCGATCTGCTGGACGAGCTGCAAGGTCCGCTCGTCGAGCACCTTCATCTGCGCCAGCATCTCCTGCTGCTGCTTGAGGAGCCGTTCGGTGTCGGCGAAGGCTTTCTGATTGACGGCGTAGTCCGCCTCGGCACGGGCCTCGGAGTGCCTGCCGAGCAGGTTCTGGCCGACACTGATCAGCGGCAGCGCCACGAGCTGGATGAAGCCGGCGCTGACGTAGAGGATGATGGGCTCGGCGTGGCGGAGGAACGGGACGATGGGCAGCAGCGCCCAGACCACGAAGAGGTAGAACGTCGGCATCGAGCCGAACACACGTGTCGCCACGAGCGCCAGCCTGTCGTTGAAGCTCAGGTTCTGTGCGAAGGCGCTGTTGACGTTCGCCTCATGGCTTCTTGCCGCCGCCACGGTCGCACGGTGGCTGCTGCTACGAGTACTGATCACGTGGCCTCCTGTCGGATCGCCTGTGGCCTTGAGGGTCGCACGTCGTGTCGGCGGGCTTCAAATCCCGCCCGCGGGGCACTTCATGCTGAGGCGACGCGCTTGTGTGACTTCTATGCTCTGTGCGGGCGCGGCGTCAAGGGCGCCGGCGCGCCCTTGACGCCGCGCCCGCACTCGCCTACCTAGCGGCAGGCGAAGCCGGCTGGCGGGCGTGCCCATGCTGGAATACTGGTAGCATCTTGTCCCGCACGCTGCACGGTCGTTCGTCGTTGAGGAGCAGGAGATGAAGCCCAAGCCTTTCGTCCTCGAGCGCTACTTCGCCAAGTACGAGTTCTCGGCCGACATCCTCGTGTCGAGCTCCGACTGCGAATCGATGCGGCAAAGCGAACTCGTCTCGTGGGCAGACGATGAGGCGCGCGCTCTGTGGGACAACCTCAGGCTCGGCTACACCGAGTCGCCGGGGTTGCCCCTGCTGCGCACGGAGATCGCGAAGCTGTACGAGGGCGTGAGGGCCGACGACGTGATCGAGTACGCGCCGCAGGAGGGTATCCTCGTCGCCATGGACTGCCTGCTCGAGCGGGGCGACCACGTCATCGTCACTTTCCCCGGTTACCAGTCGCTGTACGAGATCGCCACCGCGATCGGCTGCGAGGTCACGCTGTGGGAGCCCGACGAGGCGCAGGGCTGGCGTTTCGACCCCGGCTTCGTGCGCGCCTCGCTCAAGCCCAGCACCAAACTGATCGTCGCCAACTTCCCGCACAACCCGACCGGCTACCTGCCGCCGCGCGCCGACTACGAGGAGCTGGTCGGTATCGCGCGCGAAGCCGGCATCCCCCTGTTCTCCGACGAGATGTACCGCTACCTCGAGATCGACCGGGGAGACCGCCTGCCGTCGGCGTGCGAGCTGTACGAGAAGGCCGTGACGCTCTGTGGCATGTCGAAGACCTTCGGCTTGCCGGGCACGCGCGTCGGCTGGCTGGTCACGCGCGACCGCGACCTGCACGACGCGTTGGCCGCCTTCAAGGACTACACGACGATCTGCGCCAGCGCCCCGAGCGAGATCCTCGCGCTCGTGGGCCTACGCAACCGCGACCGCTTGATCGAGCGTAACCTGGGCATCGTGAAGCGCAACCTGGCCGTCGCCGAAGAGTTCTTCGCCGCGCAGAACGGCCTGTTCACCTGGACACGGCCGCGGGCCGGGAGCATCGGCTTTCCTCGTCTGAACGCCGCGATGAGCTCGTTCGACTTCTGCCAGAAGGTCGTGCGCGAGACCGGCGTCATGATGCTGCCGTCGCGGGTCTACGACTACGGCGACCGACACGTGCGCATCGGGCTCGGCCGAGCCGACCTGCCGCAGGGTCTGGCCCGCGTGAGTGACTGGCTCGACCGCCGGAAGCTCTAGAAGCCGCCGGACCCTGGGCGGGCTTGGTTGTCCGCGACACCTCGGCTGCGCGACCGACCTGCGCGTCGGCCAGACGGTGCAAGTGACCTTTGCGGGGGCGCTCGCCGAGTCGTATCCCGAGCTGGGCACGGCGCGCACCATCGTCATCGTCGACTGAGACCCCCGACAGGCTCGGCAGCCGTTCACCGTGTGGCTGGATCGGCGCGCGGATCGGCGCCCGGGGCGGCCACACTGCCGCGGCAGTGTGGCCGCCCCGGGCGCCCGGTCCTCAACGCGAGGCGCCGGCCTGGCCTTGAGCGCTCAGCGCACGCGCGTCGTGCGGCGGATGCCGCGCTGCGCCGCGCGCCGGGCGCCGCCGTTCCACACGAGCTTACCCGGCCGCTTCGCGACCTCGTGCGACTCGGGGATGCGCCGCGTCAGGTACTCGAACCCGTCGAGGTCGTGCCGCTCGAGGGTCGCGCCGATGAGGCGCTCGATGTCTTTGAGCTCGTGTACGTCTTCTGCCGTGAGGAAGCTCACCGCGCTGCCGCTGGCGCCGGCGCGGGCCGTACGGCCGATACGGTGTACGTAGTCCTCGGGGTTGGTGGGGATGTCGTAGTTGACGACGTGCGAGATGCCTTCGACGTCGATGCCACGCGCCACCACATCGGTGGCCACGAGTACCTTGTAGCGCCCGCTCTTGAAGCCGTCGAGCGCCTGCTGGCGCTGCACCTGCGTGCGGTTGCCGTGGATGGCCGTTCCCCTGATCCCTTTCTTATCGAGGATCTTGGAGAGCCGCTCGGCGCGGTGCTTGGTGCGCGTGAAGACGAGCGCCCGCTCGATCTCGCTCTGCTTGAGGAACTCGACCAGTAGGTCGGTCTTCTGGTCGACGTGCACCGGGAAGACCCGCTGGTCGACGTTCTCGACCGGCTGGGCGCGGCCGCCGACCTGGATATGAACGGGCCGCACCAGCGTGTCGCCGATCACGTCGAGCACGGCGCGCGACATGGTCGCCGAGAAGAGCAGGTTCTGGCGCTGCCTGGGCAGCTTGTTGACGATGCGGCGCACGTCGGGCCAGAAGCCCATGTCGAGCATGCGGTCTGCTTCGTCGAGGACGAGGATGCTCACGCCGCTCAGGTCGACGTCGCCCTGCTGCTGCAGGTCGAGCAGGCGGCCGGGAGTGGCGACCAGGAGGTCGACGCCGCGGCGTGCCCGCTGGGCCTGCGGCCCGTACGGCACGCCGCCGTAGACGGCCAGCACGCCGTGGCCGGTCTGCTTGCCGCAGATGCGTGCGACCTCTTCGATCTGCGCGCAGAGCTCGCGAGTGGGGGTGACGACCAGCGCACGTATCTGTGGCGCCTTGCGGCCGGCATCGGGGCCAGTGTGGCCCGCCGGTCCGCCGCCGTTGCCGTTGCGCTGCTGATCATCGCCTTCGCTCGCGTGCTTGCCGTTGCCGTTCCCGTTCTCGGACGCCTGACCGTTCCCGGAGGGTCGCTGCCCGCCGGCGCCGGCGCTCTGGCGGTTCTGCTCGACACCGTCGGGTCTGCGCTCGCCGCGCCGCCGGCGGCGCCGGCGGCGCGCGCCGTCTTCGCTGGGAGCCTGACCGTCGCGCGGTCCCCCGACCTGTACGAGCGGCTCGCCCAGGCGCTGCAGGATGGGCAGCACGAAGGCGGCCGTCTTGCCGGTGCCCGTCTGGGCGCAGCCGATGACGTCGCGGCCGTCGAGCACCTGGGGGATGGCCTGGTGCTGCACCTCGGTCGGCGTGTCGTAGCCGAGCGCCTCGACGGCACGCAGTAGCTTGTGGTTGAGTCCTAGTTCGTTGAACGACAAATGAGTACTCCTGTGAGTAGGGCTCGGCGCAGCACGATCTCAGCGCGCCGGAGCGACGATGGGGAGACGATGGAAGTCTTGCTGGAGGCGCGCGGCGCCGGGTACGGCGCCGTAGCGGGGATCAAAGAGAAAGCGGCCTTCCTTCCTGTGAGAAAACCGCCGGTTTCAATCGAGTTTCTCTCTGATGTGCGTGGGGAGGAGCCTGCCGCGCCTTAAGGCTGCGGGAGGATCTGAACCGGCTCCCTCTGAGTTACGATAATGACAATAGCAAGTCTTGCCGCAAATGGCAAGGGCGAAACGCTCGGGGCGGGTCAAGGACCCGTACCCGGTGTGCGTTGGCGTACGTTGATCGTCGCCGGCCGCGTCGCTTATAGCTGTCCTCTCATTCAGCTCGTCGATGCCTTACGCTACCCGGACGACTTCTGACCGCAGGCGCCGCACGAAGGGCGACCTCTCGGCCTCGAGCCGGCGCCACTCGTCGTCTGCATAGACGAGGAGGTCGCCCGGCGCCGGGAAGCCGGTGATGGTGTCGAAGGCAAGCCCGCGTCGCAGCGGCGCCTCGCTGCGCTGCGAGAGGACGAGCACGACGTCGAGGTCGCTGCCGACGCCCCGGTCGCCGCGGGCGTACGAGCCGAAGTAACCGACCTTCATTACGTCGGGGCGGCAGGCCCGCAGCTTGTGCACCCCAGCGGCGCAGGGCCTCTTCTACGACGTCACGGCTGGGCCACGAAAGGATGTGCGAACTCGAGGATCTCACGGGCATAGCGCAGGGCCTCGTCGCTTTGGAGCGGGCCGAAGTGCTCGCAGGGCGGACCCTCGGCATGGCTGTTGGCGTAGCGAGTGGGGATGTAGAAGCCGTCGCGGACCCTCGCCTTCTCAATGAAGTCGGTGGGGACGTCGACGGGCGGTTCGTTCAGGAGGCGCGCAACGACGTGGCCCAGGCATCTTGGGCGCGTGAGAGAGTACGGCCTTGACGGCCTTCTCGGCGGCCTGCTGGGCCGCGAAGTAGGCCCACTCGTGGCGTCGGTCGCGGCGCGAGGACTCGGCCTGCTCGAGATCACGTACGGCTTGTTGGTACCGATCGGCGGCGCGCGAGCTCAACGGACCCCCTTCTTACTCGATCGATGACAGTCTGCCACTGGGATCGGACAGCGCCTGCGGAGTCTGGCCCCCAGACGAGGGGCGCCGACCTCCCCGGCCGCCGAAGACGTTCGACGGGCCTCGGCCTCGGTATCAAGTCTCCGTACGCGCCGATCGCCTCTGCGCTCTTCACCGGCCGGTGTCCCTGTGCCCGGCTGCCTTGCCGATGACAATCCACTCGTCGATGAGCTAACGTTGCGGCGAAGGGAGGCGCATGTCCGCAGCGTTCTGGTCGCACTGGGCGTGGCCGCTGGCCACCGCGGCTCTTGGGTTCGCGTTCGCCGGGCTGGTGCTGCGCCAGTACCTGCGCCGGCGACGCGCCCACCAGCTCGCGTGGTTCGTCGGCCTGCTCTTCTACGCGGTGGCGGCGGCGATGGAGGCGTGGTCGGAGTACGGCGAGTCGTGGGACCCGACGGTGTACCGCATCTACATCGTCCTGGCGGCGTCGCTGGTCGGCTTCCTTGGGCTGGGGTCTCTCTACCTGGTCGCGCGGCGTCGCGTCTGGGGGCACGCCTACCTCGCGTTCCTCATCGTGTGCCTGGCCGTCTTCCTCTACGGGACCTTCACCGCTCGGCTGGTGACCGCGAAGCTGCAGCCCGGCATCACCGTGGGCGGGCAGGCGCTGGGCGAGAGCCTCTCGTTCCCGCGCGTGATGTCGCTGCCGTTCAACATCACCGGTTCGCTGCTGCTCATCGGCGGCGCCGTCATCTCGATCTGGCGTTTCGCGCGCCGCCGGGAGTTCGCCTACCGTGTGTGGGCGAACGTTCTCATCGCCGTCGGCGCCGGCCTCATCGGGGCGATCGGTTCGCGCGCCCGGCTGGGCGACACGACAGGACTCTACCCCGCCGAGATGGTTGCCTCGGCGGTGCTGCTTGCCGGGTTCCTGCTCGCCGGGACGCTCGAGCGCGGCGCGCGTCGTGCCCGTCGGGGGTCATGGCGCTGAGGTCACCCTGTGTGCTTGAAGTTGATGACGTCGCCGTCCTGTACGACGTAGTCCTTGCCCTCGACGCGCAGCACGCCCTTGTCGCGTGCCGCGTGGAACGAGCCCAGCTCGATCAGGTCGCTCCAGGGCACCACCTCGGCGCGCACGAAGTGGTTCATGATATCGGTGTGGATGCGGCCGGCGGCCTGCTTGGCGTTCGCGCCGCGCAGGAGCTGCCACGCGCGCGACTCCGACGACTTGAAGTCACCGGTGAAGAAGGTGATGTAGCCCAGCACGGAGTAGGCGGCGGCGATGAAGCCGTCGAGGCTCGGCTCGGCACCGCCCAGCTCCTCGCGGAAGAGCGCCGCCTCATCGGGATCGAGCTCGGCGAGCTCGGCTTCGAGCTTGGCGGGCACGGCGACGACCTCGTCGCCTCTGGCGTGCGCCCAGGCGACGAGGTCGTCGCCGGGCGTACCGCCTTCGTCGCCGGTGTTCACCACGAAGAGGACGGGGCGCTCGGTCAGCAGCGCGAGGTCGCGCATGAGCGGCTCGTCCTCGGCGCTCGTGGCCACCGAGCGCGCGCGGTGGCCTTGCTCGAGCGCCGCGGCCAGCTTCTCGAGGGTGGCCATCTCCTTCAGCGCGGCACGGTCGCCGGCCTTCGCTGCCTTGCCGGTCTTGAGCATGCGCCGCTGCGCGAGCTCGAGATCGGAGAGCACGAGCTCGGTCTCGACCAGCTCGGCGTCGGCCACCGGATCGATGCCGGGATGCACGTGCGGCACGTCGGGGTTCTCGAAGCCGCGCAGCACGTGGGCGATGGCGTCGACGGAGCGGATGTCTGAGAGGAAGCGGCTGCCCAGGCTGCCGCCGCTATCCGACTGCGATCCATGAGCGGCGGTCGCGCCACCGGCGGCCGCGCCGGTCATCCCCGGGATGTCGACGATCTCGATCGTCGCATGCACCTTCTTGGGCGTCTGCAACACCTCGTCGAGCTTGTCGAGGCGCTCGTCGGGCACCGAGATGACGCCCCGGTTGGCCTCGGCGGCGGCGAAACCGGTTGCCGCGTGGCCGCGCGTCAGGGCGTTGAACAAGGTCGTCTTGCCCGTGCTGGGCAGACCGACGATGCCGAGCTTCACGCTTCACCTCTCCCGCAGATCGTCCTACCGTGTAACCCCCTAATACCAGCGCGCACCACTTCGCACATCGGCCGATCGTGCGGCTCCGCGCGACCCTTCACAGTCCTCGGCGCAGGGGAAGATCCTGGTCAGGCATACCCAGGATCGGGACCTGGTCTCCCTCTCTCTGGGCTCAGCCCGCCACGCCGCACCAGCGCAGCAGCACCAGCGCGACCGCGGCGGTGTGTTCGCCCAGGTCATCGACGGGCACGTACTCGTCGATCGTGTGCGCCTGGCCGATGGCGCCGGGGCCGAACGAGATCGTCGGCGTCGCCGCGCGCCGCGTGAAGACGGCGGCGTCGTGCCACGAATCGAGGCCTGAGATCTTGCCGGGGCGGCCGACCTCGGCCGCCCCGGCAAGCGTCGTGGCGACGATGGGATGGTCGTCGGGCACCTCGGCGGGCACGATGTCGCAGGGCCACTCCCAGCGCAGCGGGTGCTCCGCGAGCCAGGCGTCGGCGGCGGTCGCCGCCGACACGCGCTGTTCGATCTCGCGGAAGACCTCGTTGCCGGTGCCGGCGGCGTCGACGCGGGAGGGCATGTACTGCACGTCCATGGTGAGCTTGCACGACGAGGGGTAGGTGACCATCCATTCGCCGCCCTGCACCATCGTGGGGACGATGTCGGGCGGGCTCAGGTAGGGATGACGGTGGTCGGGCCTCGTGCGCCAGTCGTCGCGGATGTCTCGGATGGCGTCGAGCACGATGCGCAGGCGCTCGATGGCGTTGACCGCCCCGCCCTCGCGCCAGTCGGGCTGCAGGCACTCGGCGTGACCGGGGCGACCCGCGATGGTCACGGAGGGGTTCACGCCGCCGCGGCAGGCGACCCACACGTCGAATCCCGTCGGTTCGCCGCAGAGGCCGGCGTCGGCCTTCACGCCGCGGTCGGCGCACGCCTGGGCGCCGGCACCGCTCGACTCCTCGTCGGTGTCGGTACAGAAGACCACGTCGCCGGCCAGCCGAATGCCCAGCCGGTGCAAGGTCTCGAGAGCGAAGAGCATGCCGCCGATGCCGCCCTTCATGTCGCAACTGCCGCGCCCGTAGAGCCGGCCGTTACGCACCTCGGGCTTGTGTGGGTCGCTCGTCCACCGCTCGCGCGGCTCGGCGCTGACGGCGTCGATGTGGCCGTTCAGCAGCAGCGACCGGCCGCCGCCCCGCCCGGCAAGCCGGGCGGCGAGCTGCGGCCGGCCGACGAAGTCGAGGTCATCGGGCACCAGCGGGTTGCCCTTGCCGGTCGGCTCGGGCTCCCACACGTCGACCTCGGCGCCCAGAGCGGCCAGCCGGCGGCGCAGATAGTGCTGCAGCTTCTCTTCGTCGCGCGCAGGGTCGCCGGGGACCCGCGCCGTCGTGTCGAAAGCGACGAGGTCGCAGACCAGTCCGACGAGCTCGTCGCGGGCCTTGCGAGCGGCGGCCACAACCCGTTCCTCCACGGTCGATCGCACTGCGTCAACGTCGCTCAAGGGAGTCCTCCTGCGAGATCGTGTACCGAGGATGCACCGTGCTCCGGCTGTATGGCAGTCCATCGGCGATGCACGCGAAGACGAACGGCGCTGCCCACCGCCCCGACGGGCCGCCTGGGCAGGGCCGGGCGTGGCCCGGCCCTGCCCCGCGCACGCGACGGCTGCTCACTCAGGCGGCAGCTCGCCGAAAGTCACGCTGATGTCGATACCCTGCTTGGCGCTCCTCGCGCGCCAGAAGAAGTACCACACGATGCCGGCGGCCCACGCGGCGGCGAAGACGAACAGGTTCTTGCCCGTCACGTCGCGAGACGTCGGATCGACGAACGAGAAGTACAGCATGGCGATGATGAAGATCAGGTACAGCACGCCGCCGATGGTCACCACCGGGATGCCCGCGATCTTCCAGGTCCGGTACGGCGAAGCCTCCCAGATGCCGCGTACCTTCTTGCGGTAGGGGAAGAGCACCCCGGCGATGCCGGTGATGAGGAACACCGAGATGAACTGCATGCCGCCGCCGATGAGTCCGCTCAGGCTGCTCGTGAGCCAGAGGACGTAGGCCGCGACCCCGACTGCGAAGATCACCATAGCCACGGTGAGGTTCTTGATCGGTGAGGCATGGCGCGGGCTGACATCGGTGAACCACTTTGGCCCCATGCGATCGAGTCCCCAGGCGAGCCAGGCGCGCCCGATGATGAGGATAGCGATCGTGATCTCGAGCCAGATGACGGCGATGAAGGCCAGCAGAATCGACCAGGCGACGACGCCGCTCTTCCCGCTGGCAATCCACGAGAGCGTCAGGACGTCGGGCGAATAGGGGGCGGTGTAGCCCTTTACGCCGGCCCCGAAGCTTGCCTGTGCGCTCGCGCCAAGGAAGTTGAAGTCGACCATGTGGTAGAGCCCGGTGGCTAGGAAGAGACCGAGCACGACGGGCACCCAGACCGCGAGGATGTTGCCGGCGAGCAGCGTCTTGTCGGGACGCTTCACCTCACCGCTCAGATAGGCGATGGCGTAGTTGTAGACGAAGAGCGCGTACACGCCGCTGAAGGCGCCCAGCGTGTCGTGCCAGTTCCACGTCGTGGGCAGATTGCCGGCCGCCTTGATGAAGGCGTTGTAGTCGAGCGAGTGGTACTGGGTGGCGATCGCGTTCCAGTGTGAGACGAAGTCGCCCTTGCTGGTCATCCAGATGGCGGCGATGAGCACGATGCAGCCGCCGATGGCGGGGATCAGCATGATCTTCTGGATGATGGCATAGCTCTTCATGCTGAAGACGACCGACAGGTAGCCGATGACCACGATGATCAGGCCGAGGATGAAGAGGCCACCCTTCGAGGCAACCCAGTCGCTGAAACCTGCCCAGCCCATGTACTGGCCGAAGAGCTGCAGGGCGGGGACGCCCAGCCAGGTGGCGATGAACCAGTTCCAGTAGAAGATGGCGATGATGTTGGTGAACTGTGCGCCGAGTGCGATCGCCGGATGCAGGATGCGCGAGTTGTAGACGTACTCGCCGCCGGCGCGCGGCATCGAGCCGCTGAGGATGCCCCAGACGAGCGGCGCGCCGAGGCCCGCGGTGAGCGCGCCGAGGATGATCGCGATGGTGAGGTTGCCGCTGGGGAAGAGCGACAGCGCGATGCCGACCATCAACCACAAGGTGGCGATGGGCTGGCAGGTCATCAGCCCGGCACCGAAGGCATCCCACATGTCGAGGCCACGCACCAGGCCGCTTGCCTTGCGGGCGTAGGTAAGTTCAGTCATGTACCCTCCAATACGGAGTGACGCTTCCCGTCCGAAGTGCTGAAGACAGGTCTCCGGAGCCGGTAAGACGCCGGCGGCCGCTCCGGTTCACGCCATCGCCACCCCCGTGGCCGAGAGCGACACCCCCGCGCCGCTCTGATTGCCCCCGATCGCACCTATCGTACGTTGGGGCAGGGCGCTGTCAAGACAATTCTCCAGAGTGTACAGGCGCGTACGAGCACGGGTCTGGGGAGGCGGGAGCCGAGGCCGGAGTCGCAGGTCAGTCGGTGGCCGGTCGCCCCACGGCGGGCGAGTCGGCCGTCACGTCGGCAGCGTCGCGAAGAGAGCCACGAAGACGGCTCCGAGAAGCGTGCCGAAGACCAGCCCGGCGAGCACGTCGGCCACGTAATGCACGCCCAGGTAGACGCGGCTGAAGGCCAGCACCGCCACGAGCGTTGCCAGTGCGGGCAGCCAGCCGGGATAGAGCCAGCCCATGGTCAGTAGGCCGGCCATGCCCATGCTGGCGTGCGACGAGGGGAATGAGTGGCTGTGCGGCAACGGGATCTGCTGCGTGGCTTCCGGGTCGGCGACCGGCGGGCGTTGGCGACCGATCCGGCGCTTGACGATCCCCGTGACGATCTCGGCGCCGAGCACCGAACCAGCCGCGAGGATGAAGGTCCGCAGCGCGCGCGGGGCGTCGCAAGCCCAGGGCACTGCCGCGATCGCGAACCAGAGGAAGCCGTAGTTGGCGCTCAGCGAGAGCAGACCGAGCGGCATCGTGAACCAGCGGGGATGCGGCAGACTTTCGGCGATGACCCGGCTCGCCGCGAGGTCGCGGCGCTCCAGCCGGCGGCGGAGCGTGGTCGCGCTGTGGCGCGGCTCAGGGATGGGCGGCATCAAGCGGCATCAAACCTCGGATCGAGTCTCAGATCGAGCGCCGACGCCCGGTAGCACCGAAGGCGGCCGAAGCATCGGGGGCAGCCGGACAAGGTAGGCAGCCGGAGCATCGCAGGTACGCGTAGACTATACTATGGTATACTATGTGGCGATTTTCTCGGTCTCCGTCTATCGCGACCCTGGGGTTCCCATGCGCACAACGGTCATCGTCACTGCCCTCGGCCCCGATCGCCACGGCCTGCTGGCCGCCGTGGCCACCACCATCGCCGAGCAAGACGCGAACATCGACGACGTGAGCCAGACCGTGTCCAACGGCATGTTCACCATGATCATGTTCGTCTCCTTCGACGAGACCGAGACCTCGATGGCCGAGCTGCAGAACGCGCTCGGCGGCACCGGCGAGACCACGGGGCTGCAGATCCACGTGCAGCACGAGAACATCTTCCGCTTCATGCATCGCATCTAGCCGCCCATGCGCACGATGCCCCAGTCGAGCCAGCCGCCGACCGTCTAGACACCGACAGGAGTCCTCGTGGTCTTCATCACCGCCGAAGAGATCCTCGAGACCGTCCGCATGATCCAGGCCGAGAACCTCGACGTGCGCGCCGTCACCATGGGCATCTCGCTGCACGACTGCTCCTCGCGCAACGTCGACGATCTGTGCCGGCGCGTCTTCAAGAAGGTCGTCGCCCACGGCAAACGCCTCGTTCCTGTGGCCAAGGAGATCCAGGACAAGTACGGCGTACCCATCGTCAACCGGCGCATCTCGGTGACGCCGATCTCCGACGTGGTGGCCAGCGACGACCCCGCGGCCTACGTGAAGGTCGCGCAGGCCCTCGATGCCGCCGCGCAGGAGATCGAGGTCGACTTCATCGGCGGCTTCTCGGCCATGGTGCAGAAGGGGTTCACCAAGGGCGATTGCGCTCTCATCGAAGCCATCCCCGAGGCGATCGCGGGCACTGAGCGCGTGTGCTCCTCGGTGAACGTGGCGTCCACGCGCGCCGGCATCAACATGGACGCCGTCGTCAAGATGGCCGGAGTGCTGCGCGAGGTGGCCAAGCGCACGGCCAAGCAGGATGCGATCGGCGCCGCGAAGATCGTCACCTTCTGCAACGTGCCCGAGGACAACCCGTTCATGGCCGGCGCCCTGCACGGCTCCGGCGAGCCCGAGGTGTCGATCAACGTGGCCATCTCCGGACCGGGCGTGATCCGCAACGTGGTCGCCAGTCATCCCGACATCTCGTTCACCGACCTCGCCGACCTGATCAAGCGCACGACGTTCAAGATCACGCGCATCGGCGAGCTGGTCGCTCGCGAGGCCAGCGAGATGCTCGGCGCGCAGATGGGCATCATCGACCTCTCGCTGGCGCCCTCGCCCAAGGTCGGCGACTCGATCGCCGAGATCCTCGAGAGCATGGGCCTCGAGCGCGTCGGCGCCCCGGGATCGACGGCCGCGCTGGCGTTGCTCAACGACGCGGTGAAGAAGGGCGGTACGATGGCGACCTCGTCGACCGGCGGCCTGTCGGGTGCCTTCATCCCCGTGAGCGAAGACGCGGGCATGGTGCGCGCCGCCGCCGAGGGGGCGCTCACGATCGAGAAGCTCGAGGCGATGACCAGCGTGTGCTCGCTGGGTCTCGACATGATCGTCGTGCCCGGCGACACCTCGGCCGCGGCTCTGGCGGGCATGATGGCCGACGTCATGGCCATCGGCATGATCAACAGCAAGACGACCGGCGCCCGCCTGATCCCCGCCTACGGCAAGAAGGTCGGCGACTGGGTCACGCTCGGCGGCCTCTTCGGAGAGTCGCCCGTGATGGCGGTCAACGCCGCCGGCAACGAGGCCTTCGTCGCGCGCGGCGGGCGCATCCCGGCGCCGTTGCAGAGCCTGACGAACTGACGGCCACGGGCGCCTGCTGATCCCTCACACCGTCGGGCTCTGACGCCAGCCTTCGGTCAGACTCCAGATTCCGCTCGCCAAGCTGCGTATGCGCGGTCCCGTTTGCGGCAAGACGAACAACGCCACGACGCCGCCGGCGATGCCCGCGGCGATGACCCAGGGAGTCCATTTGGTGGAGACGGGTCGCGCGTCCCGCTTGATGCGGTCGCGCGCCTCTTGGAGAGCGTCGACCGCTCTGTCGAGCTGCTTACGCAGGTCGCTTTCGCCGACGAGCTTGCGCGGGAGGGCGCTCGTGGGCTCTTCCACGAGGTCGTCGAGCGCCTTGCGTGCTGACCCTACCGCAGTGCGAAGGTCGCGGCGCAGCTCGTCGTCGGAGACGAGGCGCCGTACGAAGGGCAGCGCTAAGCCCGCCACGCCGGCGTACTTGGCCACCGAGCGCGCGTCGCTGCGCCCGTTCGATCTGAACAGGGAGGTGACTGTTGCCATGGTGTCCTCCTAGCTTGGGGATAAGCCACACAGTCTCGTGCTGCGGGGCAGCTGACGCAGTTGCACGCACCGCCCACCGCCGCTCCGTACAGGAGTCTGATTGCCGCCTGCGGGGCTGACTAAACAGCAGAGCTACGACCGTGCGGAACAAGGGCGCTAGCGCACCGCAGAAGCGATCACAAGGGAGCCGAAACGGCGCCTAAAGACGGGCCGGGCCGCTTGCGCGGCCCGGCCCGTCAGCCCGAGTAGGTGGGGGGTACGCTCGGGGTCATGCGTTGAGCTCCTTGATCATCGCGCGGATGAGGCGTGCCTTCGAAGTCAGACCAAGAGCGTTGCACGCCTTCTCGGCTTCGGTGAGCTGCAGGACGGCATCGAGGATCTGACCCTGCTCCTTGTACTGCTGCGCCAGCTCGATCTCGTCCTCGATAAGGTCCTTCACCAGCCGCCGTACGTCGGGGTCGCCGAGGTCGACCGTCTGTTGGTTCGTCGTCACGATGATGTCTGAGAGCGGCACGCCTTTCTCGCCCGAGGGTGCGGGCGCCTCTTCCGCCGGCGCCTCTTCCGCCGGCGCCTCTTCCGCCGGCGCCTCGGTGGCTTCCGCGGCGATGGGCAGCGGTTCTGCTTCGGCGGGCTCCGCGGCCGATTCCGGGGCTGGTTCCTCGCCGGGTTCCTCCACGGGCGCCGGCTGCGTCATCGCTTCGGCGATCGCGGCATCATCGACGGGCGTCAGGGTCGGCGCTTCGTAGGCCGTCGCCTCTGTGACCGTGGTCGGCTCCTCGACGTGGGTCGGCTCGCGGAGCGGCGCCGGCTCCTCCGCCGGACCTGTCTCCACGACGGGCGGTACCCCCGCCGGTGCTGACTCGCCGGGGGCTTCCGATGCGTCCGGCCGGCCGGCCGGCGCAGCCGCCCGGCCGAGCTTGTCGAAGTCGTTGCGCAGGGGCTCGTCGAGGAACGAGCCCACGACCGCCGGGGTGACCGGGCTCTTGGCCGCGGATGTCTTGCCCTTGCCACGGGTGACGATGAGGGCGATGATCAGGATAAGCAGAATGACGACCGCGACCGCGATGCCGATGAGTTGGGTGTTCGTCATGTCCGGCCCGTCCTCGTCGCTTTGCTGGTGTGCCGCTTTAACCCTTTCGGGCCATCGGGCCCATTCCCTTCCCCCAACGAGCAAGCCTCTTTCCTGCAGTAGAATCGGGATCGTGATCGCTCTTCGCACCCTGCAGCAGACGCTTGCCGAGCTCGGGCAGCCTCCGTACCGTGCGCGTCAGGTCTATCAGGCCCTCACGCGGGGATTGGCCACGGGCTTCGCCGAGATGACGTCGCTGCCGCAGGCGCTGCGCGAGGAACTCGCGCAGCGCCTGCGGCCCCTCAGCCTCGACGCCGTCGAGACGCGCCTCGCCGCGCGCGGCGAGGCGCGCAAGGTTCTGTTCCGGACCCACGATGGCCATCCCGTCGAGGCGGTGCTCATGGCCTCTCCCAAACGCGCTACGGTGTGCGTGTCCACGCAGGTGGGCTGTGGCGTGGGCTGTGCGTTCTGCTCGTCCGGCAAGCTGGGGCTGCGTCGCAGCCTGACGGCGGAGGAGATGGTCGACCAGGTCTTGCACTTCGCGCGTGAGCTGCGTGCAACGGACAGAAGCGGGAGGACTGTGGTCGTCGGCGGCGGCCGCGGCGGGAGCGGCGTCGGGGAGGCCGACGCCGTGGGGCGGCGCGTGACCAACGTCGTCTTCATGGGGATGGGCGAACCGTTCCACAACTACGACGAGACGCTGCGTGCTTGCCGTCTGCTGAACGATGCGCAGGGCTTCGCCTTGGCGGCGCGGGCCGTCTCGGTCTCGACGGTCGGCGTCGTGCCCGGCATCGACCGCTTCGCGGCCGAACCGCTGCAGCTCAACCTCGCCGTGAGCTTGCACGCCGCCACCGACGAGCTGCGCAGCCGTCTCGTGCCCCTCAACCGCACCTACGGGCTCGACGCGCTCTTCGCCGCCTGCGAGCGCTACGTTGCCGCGACGCGGCGCAAGCTGTTCTTCGAGTACGTGGTGCTGAAGGGCGTCAACGACACGGCGGCGCAGGTGCAGGCGCTGCGCCGCCGCCTGGCCCACAAGCGGCTCTACCACCTCAACCTGATCGCCTACAACGAGACGGGCGGCGAGTTCGCGCGCCCGGAGGCGCGCGAACTCGCCGCCCTCGCTCTTCAGCTCGGCCGCGGCGGCGTGGCCTGCACGGTGCGCCGCTCGCCCGGAGGCGAGATCGAGGCCGCCTGTGGCCAACTCGCCCTGCGGGCATAGGTCGGCGTCTCGCCAGGTTCTCGTGCCGGTGGTCGCGTCGACTGGTCGCGCGGCGGCCCTGACCGAGGGAGGGGCGATGTGTCTACGACGTGGCTCCTGCGCTCGGGGCGCCTTGGGCGGTCTCGGCCGCGGCCTTCGTGAACTCGGCCTCGACGGTGGCCTTGACCTCATCGCCCACCAGCAGCCCGCCGGCCTCGGCGATGACGTTCCAGGTGAGGCCGAACTCCTTGCGGTCGAGCTTGGCGTGGGCGCTCAGGCCGATCCGCTCCATGCCGAACGGGTCCTTGACGGGGCCGTTGATCTCGGCGTCGAACACGACCGGCTTGGTGACGTCTCTGATCGTGAGGTCGCCGGCGACGCGCCACCCGTCGGGCCCACCGCGCTCGACCGACGTGACGACGAACGTCATGGCCGGAAAGCGCTCGACGTCGAAGAAGTCGGCTGAGCGCAGATGCCCGTCGCGCTGCGGCTCGCGCGTGTCGACGCTGGCGAGGTCGACGCCCACGCTGCCACGGGAGCGGGTGAGGTCGTGCTCGTCGATCTGCGCGTCGAACGTGAACGCCGTGAAGCGGCCTTTCACGGTCGAGACGAGCATGTGGCGTACGGCGAACTCGATGTTGCTGTGTGCGGTGTCGGTGTTCCAGGCCATGTGGGGACTCTCCCTGAGACTACCTGCGTACAACCTTGTGGTAGCGAAGGTATTCCCCGCGCGAAACCTGCTCGTGCCCGCCTCGGCGTGATCGGGTGTGCAGAGGTGATTCGTGCCGCCCGCTCGCGTGTTGCCCGGGCGCTGTGCGGCCGGGCCGTACAGAGGTTGGGTCAGTACCCGCTCGCCTGAGCCACTCTCACGTAGCTCACGACCTTGACGATGCCCGGTTCGGTCACGGCGATGTGCTCGGCCGTGCGCTTCTGCCCTTTCGTCTCGACAGTTCCGGCGAGCGTCACGACGCGGTCATGCACGGCAACGCCGAAGGTGAGGCCGACGAGGTCGGGGGCGGCCACCAAGCGCTTGATGATGTCGGCGCGTATCTCCTTGTCGGTCGGCCGCGCTGCGCCTGTCGTCGACGATGAGGACGGACCCGGTGACGTTGCGGCGGTGGGAGAGATCGTCGACGGGGTTCCGACCGGCGTCGGCGACTGCGCGCCGGCTCCCGTGCCGCCCGGGAGCGAGGGGCTGGGGCTGGGGCTGGGGAGCAGCGTCGAGGATCTCACGGCCGGCGTGCTCGACCCACAGGCCGACACGCTGACCGCCGGCATGAGGAAGGCAGTCGCGAGCAACAGCGCCAGCGCGAGATGCGGGTGGGCACGGCGCATGGCGAGAGGGCGCGCCGGTCGGGGCGCTGCCGATGGCGAAGGCCTGAGTGGCGAAGGCCTGAGTGGGGCAGGCAGCGATCGGGGACGCATCAGTCGGCCCGCCCGTCGCGCTCGCTGAGATCGTCGGTGCACACCAGACACTCCATGCGTGAACCCCCGTTCGCATCGCCGTGCCGCGTGATTCTACCGGAGTGCGGCAGCCGGCGGTACCGGCCGCGCCGAGGCGAGGACGGACGCAGCCATGGCGGCGGCAACTGCTCGCGCAGCCGCGCGGACCCGGCTAGGCCGGCGGCAACTGCTCGCGCAGCCGCGCGGCTGCGGCGCGCGGCTCGACGATGTTGAGCGTGACGTCGGTCGCCAGCTCGAAGCCTGCCAGGAACGCCGTACGCGGGGCGATCTCGAGGTGCCAGT
>Ga0315280_10004783_pt1 | contig 19724 bp, 16 predicted proteins | sample YL17G06_40_MG_FD_203697 | JGI IMG/M metagenome (GOLD analysis project Ga0315280, IMG submission 203697) | Sediment microbial communities from Yellowstone Lake, YNP, Wyoming, USA - YL17G06_40 | ecosystem: Environmental > Aquatic > Freshwater > Lake > Sediment | place: USA: Wyoming | collected... | reverse complement strand
AGGGCTTGGAAGTGCAACGGCACTGGATGCGGATGAGTCGCGGCCAGCGGGTCCAGGACCACCCGGCGCGAATTTGGGCCAGCTCCGGGCCCGAAAACGGCTGAAATCCAGCGAAAAATGGGGACAGACACCTCGCTGGATGTCGCTTTCGCGGGGTGCCGCATGTCGGCTCGGAGCCAGTCCCCATTTTACGCAAGCTCTGATCGCCGGCCCGGCCAGCGGCTCACGGGGCGGCGCCGGACGGGATCGGCATCGGCCGGGGCGTGGGATGGTATCAAGGATTCGGGCGGCGCCCCCGCTGTCGATGGGGCGAGCGGCTGTCTCACCTCCTGGCTTGCGGGTTGCCCCCGGCGCGACTTTACCCTATGGTTTTGCATGATCCGATGGGCGTTGTCTCTGGATCGAGAGACTTCCGAAGTCTTGAAGACTTCGGAAGTCTGGTTTGTGGAGAACTTTCGCTAGAGAACTTCCGAGGAGGTGAACCGTGAGGACTTGGTTGGGGATTCTGTTGGTTGCGGGCGTGCTTGTCGCGATGGGAGCTACGACGGCCGATGCCGGCTATTGCGGGGCGGCCCGGTACCGATGCTGCAAACCGAGCTGCTGCCAAGGCGAGTGCCCCGCCTGCAAGCAGCAGTGCTGCACGGTGATGAAGGTCTGCGAAGAGGTCACCTACGAGGAGAAGCAGATCACGGTCTACGATACCGTCTATGAAGAGGTGCCCGAGAAGAAGGCCGTCGAGACGACGAAATTTGTGGAGGAGACGGAGCCCCGCATCGTGTCGCTGCCGGTCCGCCAGACCCGGGAGGTCGAGTGCCCCCAGTGGTGTTGCGACCCGTGCGCTGCGCCGAAGAAGTGCGTCCAGGAGGTCTCGGTGCCGTGCCTGCAAAGGGTGTCGGTGCCGGTGATCCGGGGCGTGCCGGCCAAGGAGACGGCCGTAGCGGTCCGCATCGTGGAGAAGAAGATCCCGAGGACGGTGACCTGCCTGACTCCGAAGGTGAAGCGGGTCGAAAAGCCGGTCCAGGTCTGCTGCCCGATGCCCTGCTGCTGCCGATGCGCCTGCTGCGGCAAATGAGAGGGATGAGGGACTGGGGTCGACTTGGATCGTCCCAGGGCGATCCCGGGCTCGTCACGCCTTTCGCACCCCCAACAGACCGAGCGACAGGCTCGTCAACCTATCTGACAGATAGCCGAAGGGAATCGCCATCACACACGTCGACGCCAAGACGATCGCGAACTTGGCGATCCCATAGCCAACGAACGCGCCCGTCGGGTGAACGAGTCCAAGAAGTCTCTCCGTCAAATAGATCGCGCAGGGGTGCAACAAGTAGATCGGAAAAGTGTAGCGGTGCATGAAGTCCAGGATGCGACCTGCCGGTGGTAGCCGCCCGCACGCGTTGAGTATGGCCGTCTGCAGAAGGAGCAAAGCGGCGATTGCCGCCAGACTGCCCGAAACGTAGTAGAGGTCCGGCGAAAACGCGTGATACGTATAGTCGACGCGCAGGTCCAACGCGGCAACGAGCCCGAGGCTGAGGAGGATGCCGCCCGCTACGGATGCCGCCAGGACCCATTTCTTTCGCAGAGCGTCGGACGAGAAGTAGACGTACCCCAGGACGTAGAAGGTGCTGTGGACGATCGGCTTGTAGAGGTTGTTCTCTGCAAGGTCGAACAGATGGTGGACGTCGCCGAACAGTTGCACCGTGGAAAGCCCAATCGGTGTGCACAGGGCGCACATCAATAGCTTTGGCGCCCTGTCGTACAACCAGAAGAGCACTGGGGATGCGATCGACAGCACGATCAGCGTGTGGAGGAACCACACGCCGCCCAGCGGAAACCCCTGCAAGCCGCGGTCGGGCCGGATCGTGAGCTCCATGAGCAGGTTGCCAACGGTGAAACCGGGGAGGGTCGCGTTTTCCGCAACGTATGCGGCCACTGAGAGAGTGCACACGAGGTAGTACGGCACCAGTAGTCTTAGCACCCGCTTCTTCAAGTACTCAACGACGGAGTTCGACCTCCGGTAGCTGTAATAGGAGACCGCTCCGGACAGAAAGAAGAAAACGGGCACAAACACGTGCAGGAACTCGGTGTACGGCTCGTAAAACCAGAACCCCCCCACATGCCCGAACACGATGACGAGAATTGCGAGACCTCGCAAGTACGCAAGGAAACGTCTGTCTGAATCGGAGAGAGTGTCGTGAACCATTTGAGTCGGTTCGCTGCATGACCCGTCGGCTATCGAGCCGTGTCGCACCGCTAGGCGCTACGGGCGCCAACGGTTAGTTTACTCGGTGTCGCACCCTTTCTCCCAGCGCTTCCGCTGGAACTCCCGCCAGAAGTAATACTCCATGACCGGCTTCCAGTCGCGGCTGACGGGATATCCGGCGGTGATCCGGCGGATGTACGACTCGTCGCCCAGATACGCTCCGTAGTCCGGCATGGTCTCTTGCATCTCGGGGGAATACTGTTCCAAGAGCGCCGCCGCCCGTTTCTCGTTCTCCGTGACCGGCACGCTGGAGGCGAGGCAGAAACCCATGTAACGGGAGAACTCGTACATGCGGACCCTGGGAAACACGCTGGCAAGCGTCTTGGGAAAGACGCGGAAGTCGTCCATCCAGGCCAGGAAAAGCCCCTGGGGCTTGAGGTGCCCGCGCACGAGCTCGAAGAACTCCCGCGAGTAGAGGTTGTTGCTGTACGAGGTCGTGGTGCGCAGCGGGTCGATGAGGATCATGTCGTAGGTCTCGTCGGTCCGCAAGAGGAAGCGCCGGCCGTCGTCGATGACCACGCTGACGCGCGGCTCGGTGAGCATCTTGCGGAACTCGGGGATCTTCATGAAGTTGCCGATGACCGTGCCGCTGATCTCCACCAGCGTCACGCGCTGGACCTCGTCCACCAGGAGGGCCGTCTCCACGAACGAGCCGGCGCCGTAGCCGATCACCAGGACGTTGTGGCACTTAGGCGCGTAGGAGAACGCCTCGAAGACCTCGCGCACGTACCAGGCCTCGGGCCGGTGGCCGTGCGAGAGGCCGTTGATGGTGTTGGAGGTGCCCTTGGGGCCGTGGTCGGTGACGACCACCGCGTCCACGCCCTCGGCAAAGTAGCGGACGCCCTGCTGCCACGGTTCGCCGTGGACCAGCCCGTAGAACTCCCCCCGCCCGGGAAACGTGAGCACGGCCGCGGCGGCGAGGATGACGAAGGCGGCGGCGCGGAGGGGCATCGGCAGGCGCCTTCCGCGCCAGCGGTCCACCAGCAGTAGCGCCGCCAGCCCCGCGATCGAGAACCCCATCGCGGTCCTTTCGCTGCCGAACTGCGCCAACAGCCAGTAGCCGGTGAGAATCCCGCCGGCGACGTTGCCGAGGATGTTGAAGAAGTACACGGTTCCGACCGCCGCGCCCTCCCGATTCGGCCGCCGCAGCGCCAGCGACGCAATCAAAGGGAATGACGCCCCCATGAGCAGCGTGGGCACAAACACGAAGACCAGGGGATACACCAGGACCGGCAGGTAACGTCCCGCCGAGACCCACGCCAGCTCCAGCGGCGGCGGGTGGAGCGTGTGATTGAACGCGTACTCGACCTGCTGGTGGATCCAGGAGTTGTGGCCGTCCAGGTAGCAGAATCCCACGAAGGTGATCCACAAGTAGGCCCCGATGAGGAACTGCATGAGGAAGAACGTGGACTGGCCCTCGTGCTTCAGCCGCTTTTGGCGGTATCGGGCCATCAGGAAGCTGCCGAAAGCGACGCCGAACAGGTAGATCGCCAGGATCGTGGAGAAGGCGTAGGGCGAATCCTTCAGAAGCACCCCCAGGAAACGGAACCAGAGGATCTCGTAGCCGATGGCGAGGAATCCGGTCGCAAAGACGCAGAGATAGGCCCAGCGGCCGAGCGTGCCCGCTTGAGCCTCCCCCGCGGATTGCGGCTCCGCGGCCAGGTCGTCGAGCTTGCGGAGCGGGAAGACCGCGGCGGCCAAGAGGAGATTGATCGCGGCGGCGACGTACGTGGCGGTATCCAACCCGAACAGGGAAATGACCGCGTAGCCGGCCAGCAGGGCGCCGACGGCCGCGCCGAGCGTGTTGATGAAGTAGAGGAAGCTCAGGCTTTTGAGGAACTCCCGGGCTAGGGCGTTGACCGCTTTGGTCAAGAGCGGGAGCGTCGTTCCCATGAGCACCGTGGGGAGCGACAGGAACAGGGCCATCCAGAGCAAAGCCACCGGATAGGCGGCTCCCGCCGTGCGGCGGCCGAGGAAATCCAAGAGCCAGGGACTGGCGGCGCCAAAGGCCCCCAGCAGCAGCTCCACCAGCATGTAGAGCGACACGCGGCGCTTGACGCGTTCGGCCGCCGCGCCGCCGATCAAGGCGCCCAAGCCCAGCCCGAGCATGTAGGTGCTGACGATCAGCGTGGTGGAGACCGGTCCCACGCCGTAATAGACCGTCAACAGCCGCTGCCAGACGACCTGGTACATGAGACTGGCCATCCCGGAGAAGAAGAAGACCAGTCGCAGCACGGCGAGGGCTCGGCGGCCGGTGCTGGGGGCTGCTGGATGCTCGGTAACTGCTTGCACGACGGACCGGTCCCTTCCGTGTTGCTGATGCGCGTTGGTGCTGATGCGCGTTGGTGCGGCAGTTGCACTGCCGCACCGGCTGGAGGTTAACCTTACAACTGCCGCCCTGTCGGCGCGATTGGCACGATGCCTTGGCCGACTTCGCATCCGTGCCAGCATACTGCCGGACCCTACGGCGTCAAGCTTCCACGCCTTCTCTCCGGGACGCAGGCCCATAGAATTGCCAGTTGAGAGATGCGTTTTCTCCTGGCCGCCACCATGGCCCGCTACGGAAAGGACCCGGCTAAAGTGCCCCCTACGGAATCTCACGTTGGTCGCTCGCGTATCCTGGTCGTAGACGACGACCGGGATCACTGCGAACTCCTCTCCAAGATGCTAGCGCTCCGGCGGTACGAAGTGGACGTCGCGCTCAGCGGCCCGGATGCCCTGGCATTGGCGGAGCACCATGACTATCGCTTGGCGCTGATCGACTACCGGATGCCGGGAATGAACGGCGTCGAACTGTATAGCCGCATCCGAAAGCTGCGGCCGGGGTTGGTCGGCATCTTCCTGACCGGCTACCCGACCATCGATACCGTATACCCCGCAATCGGGGCGGGAGTCGAACGGATCCTGGCCAAACCGCCGGACCTCGATGAGCTGTTTGAACTGGTGGAGCAGTATGCAGGCGAACCCGCGTAGGTCGCCCACGGCGGCGTGGCCCCGCCAAAGTGTCCGGTGCGGGACCGCGACGCTCCACGCGTTGCTGGCCCATCCCGAGTCAGCGGTGCATGGTGCTCATCCCTGACCCGCTTAACGCCGCTTGGTTTCCGTTGGCGAGCCGGCTCCTTTGGTCGCCTGCGCGGTCCCCGGCGAGGGAAGCGGGGACGCAACGATGACGGGCTGGACTGCCACGCCCCGCGAAGTCGAGACCTCGCTCAGGGCCTTGGCAAGGGAGGCAACCTCACCGCTGGGAATGCGGAAGACTTTGATTCCACTCCCCTGATTGTTCGCCGGCTGAGCTGCGGGCTGCGTGCCCCCGAGCTGCCGCACAAATGCCTCGATCGCCTTCTGCGTTGCGGGCGAAGCTCTTCGGACAATGATGGTGGCCTCTTCGGTGTTCCCTTTGGCAGGCAGGATCTCTTCCAAGGCCTTCGCCAGCACCCCGGACTTCATGTACCTGACGTGGAGTCCGCGGGTTTCCGTCTCCCGATCGGAGGATGACGCCATGCCACCGGGACTGGCCAGCAGGTCCTCCAACGTCTTCCGGGCCTCGCGGCGGGCCCGGACGACGGCGAACACGGTTTCCGCCGTGCCCGTTTTCGAGGGCGCTGTCTCCGGGGAGACCGTGGTAGGAACGGCGGCCTTGGGGTCCGCGGAGCGGGGGACCTGGGGCTCGGCGGGTGGGCTCGACGCTCCGGCTTCGCCTTGCGCTTGCGGTACGTCAAGCTGCGAGACGAGATCCTCCAAAGCCTTTTGCACGTCGGCCGGCGCCACCACAATGACCGAGTTATTGCGCGGGAAGGCAATCAGTTTGGCGGCCTTCGGCTCCACGACGCCGGAAAGCTCCTTGACCAGCACAGCGGCGTCGGCATGGTGCAGCCGGTAGACTCTCACTTCCCGGGCCTGCTCCGGGCCGCTCCCAGCGGCAGCGGTCGTTGGACCAGCGGGTTTCGGAGGTTCCGGTATCTTCTCCTGTGCCAGCGCCGTACCCAGCAGCGCCGCGCAGACACACATCCAAGCAATTGCGAGTCGCTTCCTGAACATTGCCTCACCTCAACGTTTCCGGACAATCGTCAACGCATCCACATTGGATTCTATGCCTCTGGTCTCGGGAGGGCGAGGCTCCTGCCGAGCCGTTGCGACCAGCGCAAATCGACATTCCAACTGCGGCTCGACAGGGGTCTTACCCTCCCGTGGGGATCAGTTGACGCCAGCAAGGGACAGTTTCACAATGGCGGCATGAACGCACCCGCGGGACACTCGGGAGACACGTTATGCGAAGAGTCATCGTTGTTGGTGGTCTGGTGGCCCTGTTGCCGGCCTTAACCTCGGCGGCGGATCAGTACCAGCCCAAGCTGCCGATGCAGGTCCCCGTCCTCATTGTTAAGTATTTCCCCGTCAAAGGCGACCTGATCGACCAGAAGGCGACCGGCGACTGGGGGGCCCCGCTGGACCAGACCCGCAAGAAGACCGAAACGCTCACGCGGGAACTGATCGCCGCACTCCAGGAGGGCTCGCGATATCACGGCTACAAGGACAAGCAGGCCAAGCCCAGCATCGAGTACAAGGTCCTGGGCGTGATGGAGTATCTCGAACCCCTCCCGATCGTCGGCGGGGCCTCCCGGCTGACCGACTACCGCAAGATCATGGAGCGGCTCAACGTCAAGTCGTGGGTGGAAGAGAAGGGAGTCAAGGAGGTCTGGATTTGGGGCTACCACGGCGGCGTGGTCGGCATCTGGGAGTCCAACATGGCCGGCCCCTCGGGCGACATCAGCAACAGCAACCGCGATCCCAACGACCTGCCCGTCTTGAAGACGACCTACACCGTCTACCACTACAACTACCAGCGAGGCGCCTCCGAAGCCTGTGAGGACCACCTGCACCAGATCGAGGCGGTTCTCAACTGGGTGGATGGTCGCGACCGCACGCCGCCCCGGCAATGGGACCAACTGCTCTTCTGGGGCAAGTTCGTCGGCAGCGACCGGACTCACAAGATCGTCCATCCGGGGTGCGGCTGGTCCCACTACCCGCCCAACGCCGAGCGGGACTACGACTGGGCCAACAAGCGGTACGTCGAGACCGACATCGAGGATTGGCGCCCCGACGGGACCGGCAAGAAGGAGCGCATCAACTGCGACCGGTGGCAAGGCGACAGCCTGAAATGGTTCGTCTACTGGATGCAGAACATCCCCGGCGCGGAGAGGGGCCTGACCGACAACGGCAAGCCGCTGACGAACTGGTGGGTCTTCATGGGGGACTTCGACAACGCCGTGCGGCGCGGAATGAAACTGACGGCAAAGTGAGGGGCCGTCCAGCAGAGACTCCCCTTTTCCGCGGGCGCGAGAGGGGAAGCGGGTGAGGGCACGTCCGCCTCAGGGAGAACGCCGTGTACCGTGAGTTGAACTGTCAGCGCATCATCGACACGCTGGCGACCCTCGGCAACCGCATCGGCGAGCGGTTCCCGGAATCCGGCCTGAGCCGGGTGAGCGGGGAACTGATGGAGTATGCCCGACAGTCGGGGGAGAGGATCGACTGGCTGCGGCGGCCGCACTGGCCGCTGCGGCTGGGCGTCGCGGCGGCCATCTTGGGGCTGGTGGCCGCGGTGGTCGCGGCCGTGCTCTTGGTGCGGGTCTCCACCCAGGCGGACAATGTGTACAACCTGGTTCAAGGGGTGGACGCGGCCGTCAACGTGCTGATCCTGCTGGCCATCGCGATTTTCTTCCTCTTTTCCCTGGAGGGACGGCTGAAGCGGCGCGAGGCCCTCAAGGGCCTGCACCAGTTGCGAAGCATCGCCCACGTGATCGACATGCACCAGCTCACCAAGGATCCCGAGGTCGTGGTCGCGCCGGCCGCTGCCACGCCCTCCTCGCCCCAGCGGACGATGACGCCCTTTGAGTTGTGCCGCTATCTCGACTACTGCTCGGAGCTCCTCTCACTGATCAGCAAGCTGGCCGCGCTCCACGTGCAGTATCTCCGCGATCCGGTCGTGCTCGGCGCGGTCAACGACGTGGAGGAGCTGACCGACGGACTGTCGCGCAAGATCTGGCAGAAGATCAGCATCGTCGACCGCGAGGCGGCCAAGGGCCAGGAGTAGACCTTAGAAGCTGAATCCCGTCTTGAGCCCGATCGTGTACATCCGCGAGTTGGGCTGGAGCGTGTCGCGCACGATTTCCGACTGCGACCAGGCGAAGGTCTCGAAGAACGCGGCCAGCAAGAGCCTCCGGCTGCGCAGGCCGGCCTCCAACTGGCCCGTGAGCCCCGCCTTGGGATAGAGCGTCACGTCGAAGTACGAGACCCGTTGGTACGTGACGGCGGTGCAGCCGATCCGGCCGGAGCCGTAGAACTCCAGCCCGTCGCGGAGCACGCGGCGTTTCTCGACGCCCAGATACGGATAGATCGTCCACCACGTCTCCTGGTAGCCCGTCACCGGGCTGAGTGTGATCGAGGAGAATCCGTCCTTGAGATCCCGGATCCAGAATCGCGTGCCCAGGCCGACGAAGAAACTGACCTCGGGCCAGATTTCGGGCTCGAAGAGGAGATCGTATTCGCCGCGGACCCCGAGCAAGTCGGTGGTGGAGGAAAGAGGCTCGGAGGAGCCGTCTTCAAACATCGCGGCCCCCTTATAGTCCACGGTCGCCCCAAAAAGCTCGAAGCGGAAGCGCTCCGGCCCGACGCGCCGCTGGTAGCCGACCGTGGGCAACACGCCGAACTCGTTGACAAAGTCCGCGCCGTCCAGCCGCTCCTTCCAGTGGAAGTAGTCGACGCGGGTGTACCAAGTCGATTCGGTGAATCGTTCGGGACCGATGGGTGCGGCCTCGTGCCGGATCGAAGTGAAATCGGCCGGGCCTGTCGGGCCCTGGGAACGTAACGGAGGCCCCGGGAGGCCGGGCGCGGTCGAGTTACCGGGTTGCAGGGGCATGATGTCAGGCGACACGGATCGGGCCGGGACGGAGAGGTCGGTGCCGTCGAGTCCCGCGGGAACGGGCCGGCCCGGCGACGGTGCGGGAAAGAAATCCTGTGCCCAAGCAGGGCATGCGCCCAACAAGATTGCGAGCGTCAGAAGGATGCGATCGGTCTTCATCTCTGTCAGCCCCAGCTTCGAGACAGCTCCCCTGCGCGCGGCGATTCGGATCGTTCACGGCAGAGTAGCCGACGACGCCGCAATGGAGGCGACAAGGGTAGCGTTGTTCCACACGCCCGGCAACGACAATCCGGGGGGGCTGTTCGGCGCCGAACAGGGCGGCGATCGGCACCGTCGAGGCGCCATGTGCTCCCGAAATGCGTCTCATCCGGGGGAACCGTGGCGGCACTCGGGGGGCCCGCGAGTGCTGTCACCTGGCCCTTCATCCCTCATTCCTTCTCTCGTTCCACGCTAGCCGGGAGTATCGCTCGCCGGCGAGTTCGATGGTCCGCTGGCGCGGCCAGTCGGAATACGGCTCCTGCGCGTCCCAAGCGGCGATGAGCGCCTCTCGAATCGCCGCTGGCGCAAGCGGGAGGTTCGCCACGAAGGAGCGGTGCGGCCGGCCGTCGCGGTAATCCGGCTCTCGCGGCGGCATCGCCAGACACTCCTCGATCACCTCCAGCGGGAAGTCGTAGAGCAGCGTGCCGTGATAAAGCAGGTGATCGTGCTTCAGACGCATGCTGTTGCCGGAGAATTTCAGGCCCCCGGGGGCAGACGCCAGGTCGCTGATCCCGCGCCGCGCCACCCCCGGCACGGACGCCCCGAGCGCGCGGGCAATCGTGCTTAGGACGAACTGATGGGCGGCGTCCACGGCACGCAAGGCCGGGCGTTTTTGGTAACTGAGGATGAGGGCATACATCAGGCAGCCCGGCCCGGTGACCACGGCCGCCCCGCCGCTGGTGCGCCGCAGGATTGGGATCCCGCGTCGGCGACAGGCGTCCAGATGCACCTCGGCGGCGATCTTCGAGGAGCGGCCGACCACGACCATCGGCACAGGCGGTTCCCAGATGCGGAGCGTTTCCGTGGGGCGGCCGGCCGCTTCGGCCTCGTCGAGCAAAGCCTCGTCCAGAGCCAGGTTTTCCGCCGGCGTAGGGAGAGTCAGGTCCAAGAATCGCATGTCACTCGCCGGCGAGCTTCCTCCGCCGCAGCAGGAGGCTGTTGGTCACGACCGAGACGCTGCTTGCCGCCATGGCCGCCGCCGCAGCGGCGGGCGGAACGTGAAAGCCGAAAAGCGGAATGAACACCCCGGCCGCCGCCGGGATCAGGAGCAGATTATACAGGAACGCCCAACCGAGGTTCTGGCGGATGGTCCGCAGCGTGACGCGGCTCAGGGCGAGAGCCCGCACCAGCCCCCGGAGGTCCGGAGCCACCAGGACGATCTGGGCCGCCTCGATGGCCACGTCGGCGCCGGAGCCGATGGCGACGCCCAGGTCGGCCGCGGCGAGCGCCGGGGCGTCGTTGATCCCGTCGCCGACCATCGCCACCTTCCGGCCCGACTCCTGGAGGCGGCGGACGACCGCTTGCTTCTGGCGCGGAAGGACCTCGGCAAAAACGCCCTCAATGCCGACCTGGCGGGCGACCGATTCGACCGTGGCGCGACGGTCGCCGGAAAGGAGCTGCACGTCCAAGCCGAGTGACTGGAGTTGGGCGATCGCCTCGCGGCTGTGCGGGGCCACCGGATCGGCGACCGCCAGCAGGCCCAGCAGTCGGCCTCCGGCCGCCACAAAGAGCGGGTGGTGGGTGGCGGGTGGTGGGTGGTGGGTGGCGGGTGGTGGGTGGTGGGTGGCGGGTGGAGAGAGCCGCCCGCCGCCCGTCACCCGCCACTCAACCCCTTCGGACTCCATGAGCTTTTCGTTGCCGACCAGGATGGTCAGGTCGCCGCGCCGGGCCCGGACGCCTTGGCCGGGGAGCGTTTCCAGGCTGTCGGCTTGAGGGATGTCGAGGCCCCTCGCCGTGGCCTCTTGAACCACCGCGGCGGCGAGCGGATGTTGGCTGAGCTGCTCGGCTGCCGCTGCGGTGCTGAGGAGTTCTTCGGGCGAGACGCCGACGGCCGGTTGGACGGCGGTGACCTTCGGCCGGCCCAGGGTGACGGTGCCGGTCTTGTCCAGCACGACCGTGTCGATCTGGGCGGCAAGCTCCAGGGCATGGGCATCCTTGATGAGGATGCCGTTTTCCGCCCCGCGGCCGCTGGCAACCAGCACGGCGGTAGGCGTGGCGAGGCCCAACGCGCACGGGCAAGCCACGACCAATACCGCCACGGTACACTGCAAGCCCCTCGGCCAATCGCCCGCCAGGCCCCAGATCAAAAGGGTCGCCGCCGCAATGGCCAACACCACAGGGACGAAACGAGCCACCACGCGGTCGGCCAGGCGCCCCACGTCGGTCTTCGACTCCTGGGCCCGACGAACCAGGTCGATCACCTGGGCCAATGCCGAGCGGGCGGCCGGCCGCAGGACTTCGGCGGTGAGCGACCCTTGCAGATTGATCGTGCCGGCGAAGATTTCGTCGCCGGGCTGCTTGTCCACGGGGATGGATTCGCCCGTCAACCAGGACTGGTCTGCGCTGGAGGCGCCGGAAAGGACCTTGGCATCCAGGGGGATCTTCTCGCCGGGGCGGATGAGAATGGTCGCGCCGGGCGGCACCGCGCCCACGGCGACCCGCTCGGGCCGGCCGTCGCGGAGCACTGTGGCTTCGGGCGGCGAGAGGTCGAGGAGCTTGCGGATGGCCTGCGAGGCGTTGCCTCGGGCCTTCACCTCCAGAAACTTCCCCAGGCTGATGAAAGTGAGGATCATGGCGGCGTCGGCGAAGTACATCGCGGACATCGCGGCGTGCTCCGTCGGCGGGCCAAAGGCGTGACGAAGCAGCTCCCACACGCCGGCCAGATAGGCCGCGCCGGTCCCCAGGGCGATCAGCGTATCCATATTCGCCGCGGCGTGGCGCAATCCGCGCCATGCCCCGGCCAAGTACGGCCAGCCCACGTAGAACTGGAGCGGCGTGGCCAGCGCGAACTGCCAGGCGAGCCGCATGAGGTCGGTCCAGTCGGCGATGTACGTAAGCCACAAGAGAGGAACCAAGAGCACCGCGCCCACGAAGAACCGGCGCCGCCACCCGACCGCCTCCCGCGCCTCCCGCTCAAACAGGCTCACGGCGGGCTCCTCGCCGGCGCTGAGAACGGTGGCGGAATAACCTGAAGCGCGAACCGCGCCGGCAAGGTCCTCCCCAGTGGCCCGCTCGGGGTCCAATTCGACGCCGGCCTGATGGGTCACCAGGTTGACCCTGGCCTCCAGCACCCCAGGCACGCCGGCCAGGGCCTTCTCGACCCGGGCGACGCAGCCCGCACAGTGCATCCCCTCGATATCCAGCACGAGCCGCTGGCGATGCTCTTCGGCGGGGCGGGATTCTGCGACAGCCATCACTTCCCCTTGGGGAATTCTAGGCCCAAGCCAACGGTGGGCAACGCGCCATGCCTCGGCCAGGAGTCTGCCGGAGGCCAGCCCCTCGGTGATGGTTTCCTTTTGCGACGAGAAGTTCTTCCAGACCGCTTCGATGTAGGGCTTGGAGGTCTCGCGCAGGGCGGCGTAGATCCCTTTTTGCCAGATGTTTTTCAGCCCGGTGCGATAATGCTCGATCACGTGGCGGTCCAGCAGCACCCCGGCGGAGGTGACCGTCGAGAGGGCCCCGCTCCCGACCGAGGCGATCTTGCCGAGGACATAGAGGGTCATGGCCCCGGAGATGGCCAGCGGGCTCACGCCTTGGCCGGCCGCCAACTCGTGGATGTCGTCCCAAAGGCGCTTAAGTTCCGCTTGCGGGACGACCTTGGTGGGATCGATCTTGGCCACCGCGGTCCGCGTCTGATCGATGGTCTGCTTCAGGCCGTCCACCGAGAGCGGCGGGCTATCGATCGCGCCCGAGGCAGACGCGGAGGCGGAGGCCACCGCCCCGAGCAGGTCGTCGAGCGAGTCGATCGTCGAGTCCTCGGCGATCACCTTGCGGCGCTTCAGGTCGCCGGCCAGCTCCTTCAAATACGTCTTCGACCCATAGGCCACGTCGCTAACCACGGCCAGGAGCATCATCGGCGAAAGGTGCAGCGTGGCCAGCGCGGCCATCTCGACGAAGTTGCCCACCGCTTTGCGGGCCACGAAGTTTTCGATCTTCGCCGGGGCGTCGGGATCCTTGGGCCGGTCCACGCCGCCCACGTCCTCGGCCAGAAAATCCAGCATTTGCTGGACCATCACCGAGTAGGACCTGGAATTGCGGAAGGCCTGCGGGATCAGCAGGGAGGCCGACTCGCGAAGCGTGCCGCCGAGTATCCCGCCGGCCGACCGCAAGGCCCGCTCCGGCAGCGACAGCCCGTAGAGCAGGAAATCGCGCACGCTACGGTAGCCCGGGTCTTGCGGAGCGGGCGGGGGCGTCGATTGCGGCTGGTCAGGCATTCTGGTCGCTCGCGATGATTCGGCTCACAAAGCCGCGGCCGCGATTATCTCTTGGGACCGGAAGATCGCTTCTGATCCAGGCCCGAAAACGAGGAATCATCGGGATCGAACTTCCCGGGGGCCGCACCGGCAGGCGTGCCGTTCTTGGAATTGGAACCGGGCCCGCTGGTGTCGCTCTGCCGCGGGCGCCCCCAGAGGTGCAGGAAGTCGAATTTCCTCGGGCTGATGATGCTGAGGAAAAAGTACGCGACGGCAATGCCGAGGAACCCGCCCACGACGATGGCGATCGCCTTGCCGACCGCGCCGAGCGAGGAGGCCGGCCGCTGCCGGCTGCGCCACAGGGCAGCGGTCTGAGCGTGGCTGAAGGTTGGCATTTCACTCGCCGCTGCGGCCGGGGCGCGGGGGTCGGCCACGTCGTAGATGTCGTGCGGGCCGCCTTGCTCCGCCTCCATGGCGCGGACCAGGGCCGCAGTGTCCAACGGCCGGCCCGTGGTTGCTCGCGGTGAGTCTCCTTCGGCTCCCACAGAAGCCGCCGGGGATCGCGTGCCGGTGGTCGAGACGTCCGGCGACGAAGGGGACGCCAGGTTCTCGGCGCCCGCTGCGGATCCGGTCACGGGAGGGGTGGCCGCGCCGACGGACGCGTCTTGCGGCAAGTCGCCCACGCGGGCTACCGGGACCAGTTCCGGCGGCGCCTCCACCGCGTTGACCAACGCCTGGACCAGAGGGAATTCCGCCTCGCATATAGGGCACCGGACCAGGGCCTCCGGATCGAGTTCCCCAGAGATCAACACTTGCTGTCCGCAGTGCGGGCAGGTCGAGATGCTGGACATGGCTTTGGGCAGTCGGCAGTAAGCAGAGCCGGGCCGTGTCGGCCCGGGTTTTTCTCCCGCAGCAATGGCGACGCGCAGGCGGCAGCGGCCTGCACATCCCCATTCCAGTGTAACACTCGGATGGGGAAGCAAAAGGGCTTCCGGCTCAGCGAATGCCCAGATCGCCCTCAATCTGGCGGGCCTTGTTGGCCACGCCCGCAGGCTCGGTTTCCGTGTCTCGGGGGCGGAGGCGCCGGGAGAGCCGGGATAGCTCATCTTCGGGGAACTTTTCCCCTCGGAGATCGACATGTTGGCACCCCGATAGGGCCAGACACCCAACCAGCACCGTGGCGCGAAACCAAGGGCCAGAGAGGAGCGACTTAAACAGACGGCTGAGAGTGGCGAACATGCGGCGATCCCGCGCGGAGGACGGTAGCACTTGTGGGGCGGGAGTTTCCCAAAACCGGGGGCCCGAGTCCAGAGAGCTTATGAAGAAACGGGGACTGGCTCCGAGCCGATAGGCGAAAACTCCTGGGAAACGACATCAGCGAGGTGCCTGTCCCCGTTTCTTCACAAGCTCACAGTCTTCCAGCCACCCCCGCGAAGAAACGTATACCATTAGGAGAGCGATTCTCCAGACAAGCAGTGCGGCAGGAGCGCTACCATGCTTGACATACTAGTCATATCCCCCCATCCGGACGACGCTGAGTTGGGAATGGCGGGTGCCATTCTAAAGATGAAGTCCGAGGGCTGGGCGGTCGGCGTCCTCGATCTGACCAACGGCGAGCCGACCCCCTTCGGCAGCCCGGAAATCCGCGCCAGGGAAACGGCCGCCGCCACGGAGATCCTGGGCCTCGACTGGCGGGAGAATCTGGGGCTCGCCAACCGCAGCCTGGAACCGACCTTGGAGGCCCGGGGGAGGCTGGCGGGGGTGATCCGTCGCACGCGGCCGCGATGGCTGTGTGCCCCGTTCTGGATCGACGCCCACCCGGACCACGTGGCCGCCACCGAGTTGCTCGAGGCGGCGAGGTTCTGGGCCAAACTGACCAAGACCGACTTGCCCGGCGAGCCGCACTATCCGGAGCGGATTTACTACTACTACTGCGTCCACCTGCGCCTGATCCCGCAGCCGGCCTTCATTTTGGACATCAGCGATTTCTGGGAGAAGAAGCTGGCGGCCCTGAAGTGCTACCGCAGCCAATTAATCGAGGGCCGCCCCCCGGGCCCGCCCACGCTCTTGGACCAGCTTCGCGACCAGGCGGCCACGTGGGGCTGGGCGATCGGGGCCCGCTACGGCGAGCCCTTTGCCAGCCGCGAGCCGATCGGGCTGGCGAGCCTCGCGGCGCTGCGGTAGGTCTCGGCGCGAGGCTACCAGTTGCGCGCTCTCAGCCATCAGCTTTCAGCAACCAGCAGACATGCTGGGAGCTGATAGCGGACGGCTGAAAGCTGACAGCCGACAGCCAGTTCACTTCCGTACGGCCGCCCGAAGCTCCTCAAGTGACCATGCCCACGACCGCCTTGGTCAGCGCTTCGACGAAGAAGAAATCGCCCCACATCACGGACTCGTCCACGCCCAAATTCTTGGCGGTGTGGTAGACGCCGTGCTTGAGGATGCCTTCCCAGCCGGGCGTTGCGACGCCGAGATACTCGGGCGTCCCCAGCACGTCGAGCGTCACCAGGGCCTGGTTGTGATAGGCCATGGCCCACGCCGGCGACTTGGCCTGCCGGGCCAGATCCCACAGCCCGCTGGCCGCAATCGCCGCGGCGGAACTATCCTTTTGCGGCCCCCAGGGGAGCGGCTGGGCCAGGTCGGCCTGGAAATCCCAGTACGGGACCCAATCCTCCGGCAGGTTTGCCAGCCAATAGGCCGCGTTCCGTTCCGCCACCTCCAGGAATTCGTCCATGCCGCTTATCGCATACATCTTGCTGAAGCCGTACATCGACCAGGCCAATCCCCGGGCCCAACAACTGTCGGGGCGCAGTCCTTGGCGCGTGCCCTGCCGAAGGAACTGGCCCGCGGCGGCATCGAAGATCCCCTCGTGGGCGGTCGAGCCGTCGGCCCGCACCAGGCGGTCCCGCGTGGTCCGGCAGTGGGCCAGGGCGATCTCTTCCAGGCGCCGGTCGCCCGACTTCTGCCCGGCGTAGTAGATCAGGGGCACGTTCATCATGATGTCGATGAAGAGCGACTCCGGCCCGAGAAAGGAGCAGAGATACTGTCCTTTTTCCATGAATCGCCCGGCCAGCGTGCGGCCAGCCTGAATGAGGACGTCCAGAAGGGCCGGATCCCCGGTCAATTCGTACCAGGGAAGATAGGTGTTCAGGAAGATGAAGCCCAGGTCGTGGACATTGCGGTCCAGCTTGCGGTGTTCCAGCAGTCGGCTATAGTGTTCGGCGCGGGCCCGCCATGCGGCGTCCGCCGTTCTGCGGTAGAACTGCCACATCATGCCGGCCAGGAACCCGCCGGTCCAGTCGGTCCACAATTCGCCCTCGTGGTGCCACTTGCCCTGGCGGGTGTAGATCGGGAAGAAATCGGGATAGCGCTGGATGATGGCGGCGACTTGCCGCTGGGCGAATTCCAGCGCCGCCGTATGCTGGGTGGTGCGGGGCTCGGGCATGGCGATAGGGGTCAGGGATCAGGGGTCAGGGATGATGCGTTTCCGCGTAGCGGGCGGGCTTGCCCGCTCGTTTGCCGGCGCCTTCACAACGTGGGACTCCTACGGCAATTCGATCTCTCGTTCATGCCGGCCCCATCCTAGCGGGAGGCTGCCGGGGAGTAAACAGCGCCGGCCCCGCCGAGCCTCCCCGGCGGTTCCCGCCGATGGCACGTCGACGGCGGAGGTTGGATGATGGACCGCAGCGTCACGCAAGCCCCCTTGAGCTTTCCGCGCATGTCGAGCCCCAGTCTCCACATCGTCCTCTATCAACCGGAGATCCCGGCCAACGCCGGGGCCATTGGCCGGACGTGCGTGGCCTTGGGAGCGAAACTGTGGCTCGTCCGCCCCCTTGGTTTCCGCATGAGCAGCCGGTATCTGCGCCGCGCGGGGCTGGATTACTGGGAGCACCTGGAGTGGGAGGCGGCCGACGATTGGAATGACCTGCTCCGTCGCCTGCCCGATCGGCAGCGGGAGCCCTGGCTCCTCTCCAAATCGGCCGGCCGGCCGTATGCCGACGCAAGCTTTCGGTCCGGAGATATTCTCGTCTTCGGCAGCGAGACCCAAGGGCTGCCGCCGTCTCTGCTCGACGCCCATCCCGACCGGTGCCTGAGGATTCCAATGCGACCGCAGGCCCGCAGCCTCAACCTCTCCGTTAGCGTTGGGATCGTGGCCTACGAGGCATGGCGGCAATTTCACGGGAACTGGGAGCCGTGAATCGGGCCAGCCGTCAGACGGCGAGACAGGGTCTCTTGGGCACGGTCCGGTTGCTCAACGGTTTCTCAATACCATTAGGACCGCCGCCAAGACCGCCGACCCAATCGCCGCGACGATCAAGAGACTCATCAACCAGAAGCCGGGATGGGAACACCCCCAGCACAACCCCCCGGTGCCCCGGAGAATCCTCTCTCGGGTCCACTTGCCGCACATCGAACAACGTCCTCGTGCCGCCATCTCCCTAACCCTCGGATCAGCGGTCAACGCTGAGAGCTTCTGAGCAGTGAATCTATTCGGACCCTAACGTTTATCTGCCAATGACGCTACCCCCCCAACGGTGCAATGACTCGATAACTCGATAGCGGCCGCGCAACAGGAGGCCTCCGTGCGTGCCGCGGTGCCCTTTGCTTGCCCGCCCCGCCGAGACGCGGTAACGTTATGAGTAGGTACGCGGTTTTCCCTGGGCGAGGGAGTTCAGCCATGAGTGTCTTCTTTCGCTCGATACCGATCTGGGTGCTGTGGGCTTTGCCCTGCGTTTGGCGGCTTGTGCAGCCGGCCCGGTGTCCGGCCCAGGCAATCGGCGACTCGTACGTCGTTCCATACCGTGACGAGGTGGCACACCAGCCCCCGCCGGAGGTTCCAAGAACCTACGGGCCGGTGGAGGCCGGGCAGGAGGCGTACCAGCGGGCTGAGCAAGAACGACGCGAGGCGATAGCCCGGCAACTGCAAACAGAGGACATGGTCGCGTGGCAGCAGTCCCCTCCTTGGTACTATCATTACTACCCTTCGGTGCGGCCCGGTTACGTAGTGGGGGGTCGCCGGGCTGTCCAATTCTCGTATCGGCCTGCCTATGTCTATCCGCGTTCGGTGCCCTTGGGATGGTTTGAGTCCTGGCCTTTGGTGCCCGGAGACATCTACGGCTTTCCGTACCCCTACCGCATCCCCCAGCCATGGGGGCACCAGGTGGTGGTGATCGGTCCGCGGACGTACCTGGTTCGCCCGCTCTACGAAGCGGCTCCCAAGCTTGCGCCGCCGGGGCCCACAGTTGCACCCCCGGCACCAGAGCCGCCGCAGCCGAGTCCGCCAGCAATGGCCACGTCGAGATCGGATCGCCGCGAGGTTGTCCCCACTCCCCCGGCGATCGAGCCTAGTCCGGCCCGGCGGGCTCCCTCGGCGGCCAGCGAGGGGGGCCCGCGCGAGTTCTGAAGGATGCCCTCGACCAGTGGCGAAATGATGCTAGAATAACGGGTGCGCGCGGCCGGCCGAGGTGACCGGCGAATCCCGGCTACCCGACATGCCGCAGCGATGACGCGGGGTGGAGCAGCCCGGTAGCTCGCGAGGCTCATAACCTCGAGGTCCCAGGTTCAAATCCTGGCCCCGCAACTTGAAACCCCGGTTGCGAAACGACGCACCCGCGGGTAAGAAGTCAAAGGCCGAGGCCCACCGCCCCGGCCTTTCGCGTTGCGTTGGAACGCCAGTTCCCGCAACCAGTTGCGGCCCGCAGCCAGCACGGACGAAGGACGCTCGTGGCGGGTCATCCGCGCCGGCGACTCCATGCCGCCGGCCTGCCGGCTCCGCACGCCGGATGCCAGCATCCAGATTGCCGCCGACACACACCTCCGGCTCGATCTGGCCAGGCGATGGCTGGCCGTTGCGTCGGGCAGCGTCTTCCTCAAGCCCTCCGCCAATGCAGCCAGAAAGAACTGGCCCCCCCCCGAAAGAATACATCTGCGACTCCATTGACATTGCCCCGCAAGTCGCTAGACTCAGCGTATCTCTCATTGAATCGACGCCCGCTTCTGCCCCGATTTCGCAATTAACTATTACCTCTGTCCGTGTCAACTGGCGGGCGCGGATTTTCGCGCCGCCCTCTTTCGCTCCGGAATAGAGATGAGGGTA
>Ga0315280_10004782_pt1 | contig 19728 bp, 16 predicted proteins | sample YL17G06_40_MG_FD_203697 | JGI IMG/M metagenome (GOLD analysis project Ga0315280, IMG submission 203697) | Sediment microbial communities from Yellowstone Lake, YNP, Wyoming, USA - YL17G06_40 | ecosystem: Environmental > Aquatic > Freshwater > Lake > Sediment | place: USA: Wyoming | collected... | reverse complement strand
TCATGTTTTCCGCCCCGGCAGCCAGGCAAATTTCCCGATCCCCCGATCGGATCGAGCGCAAAGCCAACCTCACGGCTGTCAAAGAAGCGCAACAGGCTCGATCGATGGTGAAGGAAAGCGTCTGGGGGGAGAGCCTTGCCTCCAGAACGGCCTGCCGATCGGGAACGTCGTTTTCCAGACAAGTTTCCGCAGGCTGACAGGTACCATAATACACTTCATCGACCTCATTCTTCGCCAATCCCGCACGAGCAACGGCTTCGCGCATAGCCATGGCCCCCAGAATAATACTGGGCACATCCCGCAATACTCCTCCAAACCGGCTGAAGGGAGTCCGCACCCCGCTGACCACGACGACCTCTCTGTCTTTCATTTCTGGCCTCCTTCTTATTTTTCTTTTTTGCTATATCCATTTTTTCTCAAGGTACATCCGTGCTTAAATGCCCCGTGTATAAGGTGGAGAATCCGGATTCCCCAAAATTTCATCAAAATTTATATGGTTGAAATCTACTCTGAAACTTCCTTACACCTGCAAACCTGCCGTTGCTCCCTCCTGAATCGCCTGCAGGATCTTGCGGGGTTTCAGGCAATCTCCAATGAAGAAAATTTGGAAGTCGCTTCCCGGCAATTTTCCTGGCCATTCCGGGTGGCCTTCGTAGCCCCGGGCAATGATTACATGATCCGCCGGGATCCTTCTCACCCCTCCATCTGATTCCCGGACCAGTACATGCTGATCCTCAACCCGGCAGACCTCTGCATTCATCAAGAAGGAAACACCATTTTCTTTGAGCTTCCGGAGCAGCCAGCGCCTGGTCGCAGGTTCGATGCTCCGAGCAAGTTTATTTCCCCTCGAGATCACCTGGATCCTGTCTACGCTTCTTTCCAGGAGAAAGAGGGCACATTCGCAGCCCGTATCTCCCCCTCCCAAAATAACGACCGACCCCTGCACAGATCGCCCCCCCTTGAGAACTTCTTCTGCCAGGTAGACATTCTGCGAATCAATTCCAGGAATATCAGGAATGTTGGGTGATCCCCCCACAGCGATCACCACGGCTTGGGGGTGGAATTCTCGAATGGAATCCACGGTCCCTTCTTTCTGCAGAAGAATATGAACCCCTGACCTTTGTAAGGCTGCCGTCTGATATTCAATGAGATTCCTGAGCTCATGGCGCCCGGGGATGGAGGAAGCGAATCTAAGCATCCCCCCGAGCTGACTTTCTTTCTCCCACAGAGAAACATCATGGCCCCTCATGGCCGCGATTCTCGCAGCCTCCATCCCCGCCGGCCCTCCCCCAAGGATGAGGACTTTTTTCTTCCTCTCAGCCGGCTTTTCTTGCCAGGAACCCTCTCTTCCCACTTCCGCATTTATGGAACAAACCAGAGGGCGGGCCTGATAAAAAACTTCACTGATACAAGCATTGCAGGCCAAACATTTGCGGATTTCTCTCTCTCGCCCCTCCATGGCCTTCAAAGGTAGATCCGGGTCAGCAATGAGTGGCCTTCCCATCGCGATGAGGTCTGCTTTGTTTTCCCGTAGAATACTCTCCGCTAACTGAGCATCGTTGATCCTCCCCACAGCGACCACAGGGATGTTCACGGATTGCTTAATCCGGCGGGCTGCCTCCACCAGACACCCCCGGGAAAACGACATCGGCTGGACCACCCATTCGAAAGCCCCATAACATCCGGCCGAGACGTGAATGGCATCCGCCCCGGCCTGCTCCAGCAGTCGAGCCATACCTGGGGTCTCCTCCAAGGTCAGGCCGCCCTCCACATGTTCCTCCCCCGAGAGGCGAAAGAAGACAGGGAACTCAGGGCCAACCCTCCTGCGGATACTTCGCAAGATCTCCCTGGCGAAACGCGAACGGCCGTTGAGGTCCCCTCCATATTCATCCTGCCTGCGGTTGCTCAGCGGGGAGAGGAACTGACAAATCAAATACCCATGGGCCCCATGGATCTCTACGGCGTCAAACCCCAGTTCTCTGGCTCTACTCCCGCCTTCCCCAAATTTCTCCACCAAGGCATCGATCCCTTCCGCAGAGAGCTCTTCCGGCATTTCCCCCATCAAAGGACAGGGAATGGGCGAGGGGGCTACCGGTTTTCTGCCGGAAGCCCGGGCCGAGCTTTGCCTTCCAGCATGGTGGATCTGGAGAGCAGCCTTCGCCCCTTCGGCCTGGATGCGCGAGGCCAAAATCTTCAATCCCCGCCAGTATTTCTCTTCGTCTATTCGCAGTTGATTGGAGAAGGCAATTCCTTCTTTTTCCACGGCGGCCATTTCCACAATCACCAACCCGGCCCCTCCCCTGGCCCGCCGGGCGTAATATTCAACCATGCGATCAGAGACAGTTCCATCAGTATGGGTGTATTGGGTCACCATGGGGGCCATCACGATCCGATTCTTCAGTTCCATCCTCCCGATTTTGATCGGCTCAAATAGTCGCCCCATCATTTTCCGTCCAAGGTGTCCATTCTAATGGACTCTCTTTTCATAACCCTTCCAATATTTCTCCCTCAACTCAGTCTTCAAAACTTTCCCCATGACATTCCGGGGAAGGCGCTCCATAAAATCGACGGATTTTGGCTTCTTGTAACTGGCTAAACGCTGTTTACAATGCTCGATCAGCTCTTCTTCCGTGGCCTTCATGCCTTCCCGAAGTACCACCACAGCTTTAACCGCCTCCCCCCATTTTTCGTCCGGAACTCCGATGACCGCAACCTCCAAAACAGCCGGGTGGCTGCTTAAAGCGTTTTCCACCTCAGCCGAGTAAATATTCTCTGCTCCACTGATGATCATGTCCTTCTTCCGATCGACGACGTAGAGAAAGCCTTCTTCGTCGAACCTCCCCAGGTCCCCGGTATGGAACCAGCCGCCCTTTAAGGCTTCTGCCGACTCTTGGGGCATCCGCCAATATCCTTTCATCACATTCGGCCCCTGGACACAGATTTCGCCCACCGTCCCGATGGGAACTTCTCTGTCCGCATCATCCACAATCTTGACCTCTGTGTTCGAATAGTTTCTGCCCACGGAAATCAAACGCCTTTCCTGCTCAGGGCTCAGGACGATATGATCTTCAGGGGAGAGAACGCTGACAAAGCAAGGACCGATCTCGGTCATCCCAAAGCCCTGGCCCAATTCGCAACCCAAAACTTCCTTGGCTTGTTTGATCCGGTTGACCGGCATGGGTGACCCTCCATACCAAATCATTCGCAGGGGGGAAAGGTCGAATTTATTTATCTCGGGATACTCCAATGTGAAGAGGATCATTGCCGGAACCAGAAAGACATGGGTCACCCGCTCATTCTGGATTGCTTCCAGCATGAGCTGGGGATCGAATCGGTCGATGGCCACGTTGGTGTTCCCGCGATACATGTGGGCATACATGCAAGCGGGGGTGATGGTGTGGTAAAGGGGCGAAACGATCAAAAAGACATCCCCAACTTTTATCTTTTGCTCGATGTTGATGACTTGAGAGTTGGAGATCATATTCCGATGGGTGAGCATGGCCCCTTTGGGTTTACCGGTGGTCCCACTGGTGTAGAAAATGCTCATCACATCCTCATCGTGGACATCTACTTCCGGTTCCTCAGCCGAAGACTGAGCGATCAATTCTTCATAATTCACCAGGCCCTGACGATCCCCCTCTGTGCAGATATAGTGATTCACAGATTTTAGCTCTGATTTAATAGCTTCCACTGTAGGGAAATAATTCTCTTGAAAAATAAAGACATTCGCCTCCGCGTTATTAATGATCCAAGAAAGCTCACTTCCCGCCAAACGGTAATTCAGGGGGGTGATAATCGCTCCAATTTTGGGGGTAGCGAAGTAAAGTTCCATATACTGATGGCAATTGTTTAGCAGGACCACCACCCTGTCTCCCTTCTGAACCCCTAAGTGCATGAGCCCGTTGGCCAATCGGTTGGTCCTTTCCTGGAGTTCTCGAAAATTATAGCGATTATTTTGGAACACCACCGCGGTCTTATTCGGAAAAAGTTTGGCGTTTCTCCGGAGCAGGTCTTGAAGCAACATCTCATCATGCCGGTGCATTTTCCTCTCTCCTTACATTCAACAACCCAATTCCCGGGCAATGATCAGCCTTTGGATTTCAGGGGTGCCTTCTCCAATCTGCAGAATTTTGGTGTCCCCCAGAAGACGAGCCACCGGATACTCTCTCATACATCCGTATCCCCCGTGGATGACCACAGCTTCATTGGCTACCCGAATGCACATTTCTGTAGCGAAGAGCTTGGCCAAAGAGGCTTCCCAGGCATACGGTTGAGCTTCGTCCAGCAGGGTTGCCGCCCGGTAGGTTAAAAGGCGCGCCGCTTCAATTTCCGTCACCATGTCCGCTAACTTAAACTGAATGGCCTGGTACTTGGAAATAGGTTGCCCGAAGGCCACCCTCTCTTTGGCATATGTAAGGGAGGCATCGAAGCAGCCCTGGGCCAGTCCCACAGCCATCCCCGCGATATAGACCCGAGTGATTGTCATGGCGGTCAGCGCTTGCTTCAATCCCACCCCTCTTTGCCCCAGAAGGTTGGAGGAGGGAACCCGGCAATTTTCAAAGAAGAGCTCCCGGGTGTCCACCCCATGCCATCCAATTTTCTTAAAATTCTTTCCAATGGTATACCCGGGGGTCCCTGTGGGCACGATGATCTGGCTGATCTCCTTCCCTCCGCTCGATTTCTTCCCAGTGATGGCGGTGATGGTGACGGCGGCACAGAGCTTGCTCCCCGCGTTGGTGATGAAGGTCTTCGATCCATCGATTACCCAGTCATCGCCATCCAGCAGGGCTCGGGTCCGAATCCCAGCGGCATCAGAACCGGCCCCTGGTTCTGTCGAAGCGAAGGCATTCTGGGAAGTCCCTTTAATAAAAGGGACGAGCCACCTCGCCTTTTGCTCTTCGGTGCCAAAAAGATAGAGGGGAGTCCCGCTTAAAGCTACGCAACAGACTTGCAGGGAAGCTGCCGAACTGATCCGGTTGAGCTCTTCGACCGCAATGCAATGGGCCAAATGTCCTGCTCCACTCCCCCCGTATTTTTCCGGAAAGGATAGGCCCAAAAAGCCAAGCTCCCCCATCTTGCAGATTAATTCCACGGGAAATTCTTCTTTCTCTTCAATTTCCTCTGCGATGGGAGCGATTTCCTTCTCAGCAAATCTCCTGACGACTTCTCGAATGGCTCGCTGTTCATCGCTTAGATGGAAGTTCATTTCTTTCTCCAATGAGCGCGTCGGGCAACTAATTTCTGCCAGGCGCTGGTTTTTACGGTCTGAAAGCCCGCTTTATGCAATATTCGGGAAAGGCCATTTGGCCGCTGAAGGAGCATTTCCCGCATGCCCCGCAGGCAAACACCTTCCCCAGGACCCTAAGTGTCGCTAAGCCGCCCTTTGCCCCATCGGGTGAGAAAAAATACCGGAAATTACAAGGAATATAAGGGAGGAAAATATTTTCTTCTTCAGGGAATTTCCCTCTTTAGTGAACTCTTTTATTTTTGAGGAAATTCTTCAGTGAGGATCACTTGCACAGATAGGCGATCTATAAATTTATCCTCATCTGGCACAATGACACTCCTGTAAGTATCCAATTTAGCAATTTTAACGAGGGTCTCAAAATCATCCCAATAGAGTTCAGCTATCGCATCAAAAGGCGTTTCTTTGCCCCGCTGAAGGGCGAAATTGATCAAATATTTGCGAATTTCTGGAAAAGAATTTTTTACCAGCGGCGCATGCTTTTCCAGATAATACTTTTTAAACTCAGCAAAACTCAATCCAGGTTTTCTTTTGATTGCAAAAATCTGTTTGATCATTTTATGAACCCTCCTGCAAATAAAATTAAAGTTATCCTCGCAGCTTTTCCCATCCCCTTTCAGATTCTTTTTGTAACTCCTGAGGTCCTTTTAAGGGATTGAAAAGTCAAACCTTTATTAAAAGAACTACCCAAAATACCCATCGGGAAAGAAAACCTGTTTCAAGCCTTCTATCAAGGCCTACTTTTGAGCCGGGCGAAAGTACAGGATGTCGAGAATGGAGCCTTTCCGCTGCGCTTTGGGCTTGAATACCGCCTCGACCTTCATCCCAATTTTGATATCCTTCAGGTCAACTTCTCCGACTCTGTGGACCAGACCTCCCTCGACCCCCGAAATTTTTATTAAAGCCAATATGGTTGGAGAATCTTTTGGGAACCCATCCATTTCTCGATAGCAGATGGTGTAAGTATGGATTTCTCCTTGATGCCCCACCTCTACCCATTCCTCCAATCTTTCAAAGCATCGCTCGCAATAGAGGCTGGGAGGAACCACAGTGATCTGGCATTGGGGGCAGCGAACGCCCCAGATCTTGGCGTTCTCCTTGATCTCCCGGAAGAATCTCTCGCCGGCCACACCAAACGTATATAAATACTGAACCGGAAATTCTCCCTCCCAGGCTTTCAATTGAGTATTTCTGGATATTCTTTCTAAGAGCGGCATATTCATTCCTCCTCAGGCTGGCTTGAAATATTGAATGTCCGTAATGGCGCCCACTCTATCTTTTACATCCTTCCAGACTGCCTTGACTTTTAAACCGGCCTTCATCTCTTGCGGATCGATCTCCCCAATCAAATGGAAGAAGCCCATTCCTTCGCTGGCCCCCTCCAGTTCAATGACTGAGGGAATGAAGGGCTCTTTCATCCGGCTGGCATCCCACCTCAAATAGCTAATGCAGAAACTCCTCACAACACCCCAGTCTTGCAAATAGACCCATTCCCAATTGGGCTCATAGCATAATTCACAGAACATTCGGGGGGGAACCGCAATGCGTCGGCACCGGGGGCATTTCATCCCGATGATTTTTCCTCCTTTAAGCTCTTCGAGAAAATGCCCAATGGCCACACCGGTGTCCCAAGCATATTGGGCCTTGGGGACCCATTCTATAGAGAGGACTTTTCCTTCTTTTATGTCCGACTCTCGAATCGCTGTTCCCTTTAACTGAACGCTCTTTTCCATTGATCTCTCTCCTTAATTTTTCAAAATGACTACGGTTCCGGCTTGCATCATGTCACCCCATGCTTGAGCCAAGCCGATCTTCGGGCTACCAGGAACCTGCCTTTTTCCGGCTTCCCCCCGCAATTGCCAGAATATCTCCGCTACTTTCATCAGGGCGGCCGCAGAAATCGGGTTGCCCACGCCCAGGAGCCCTCCGGAAGGAGTAACCGGCATTCTTCCATTGCGGTCGAATACTCCGTCAGCTAAGAGTTGAGCGGCCTTTCCTCGATCCGCGAGCAGGAGAGCTTCCAGGTTCTGGAGTTCTTTGAAAGTAAAAGGATCATAAGGTTCAGCAACATGGATTTCTTTTTGAGGCTCTCGAATCCCCGCCATCTCATAGGCCATGCGCGCGGCCTTCTCCACATAAACGGGATAGACAAGGTCGCGCGAGGTCCAATACCAGGTATCCAAATTGTACCCCGCGCCAGCGATCCAGGCCGGCTTATTCGTAATCCGCTTGGCCACCCCTTCGGAAGCCAGTACAATGGCGGTCGCTCCATCTGCCACCCCGCTAATATCCAAGCGATGTAACGGCCAAGAAATGACTTCGGAGTTGACCACATCCTGCACGGACAGTTCCTCCCCCATCATGGCTGCAGGGTGGCCCAAGGCATTTCTTTTATTTTTCACGGCGACTCGCGCCACATCTTCGCTGCTGTACCCGTAGTAGGACATGTAGAGGTTCATTTCTTGGGGCACGATCCAGGTCAAATTTAGACCCAAGGGCCTTTCCAGGATGGAGTCGTATACAGTGAGGAAGGCTCCCTGGGGATGGGGCTGACAGGAAGACATTTTCTCCTCAGCCACAACTAGGCAGACATCGAAAAGTCCGGAGGCCACGTGCATCCAGCCATGAATGCACGAGAAAACCCCAGTCGCGCCACCTACGCTGTGTCGGATGAAGGGCTTCCGCCATCCTCCCGCCCCATCACTTAGATACTCTCCCTTCATGTGAAAGCCATCAAAGGCATCGACTGCAGATCCCACCACCACTCCATCCACGTCCTTTAAAGTCAACTCACAAGAATCCAGGGCCATTTTGGCCGCCTCATACGCCAACTCTTTGGGGGTCTCTAAAGCCCGCCGAACAAAGCGGGTCATGCCCGCTCCTACCACAGCGACCTTTCTCATCCCCATCTCTTTGTTCCTCCTATCGATTGCTTAATATCACCACGGCTCCGCTGGTGGTTGGAATTCCTCTCCAGGTCTGAGCCAAGCCCACCTCAGCATTGGGCACCTGCCTCTGGCCAGCTTCCCCTCGGAGCTGCAAGACTACCTCTAATGTTTTTTGAGCCCCAGTAGCCTCCAGCAACCTGCCCACCCCCAAGCATCCCCCCGAAGGATTTACCGGAAGCTCACCGGATATTCCCCAGGCTCCCTCATCTACCAAGAACCCGGCCTCTCCTTTTTTGCATAGCTTGAGAGCCTCCAGATGCTGAAGCTCCTTGTAAGAAAATTCGTCGCTTACCTCGGCCAGATCGATCTCTTTCCGTGGATATTTGATTCTGGCCATCTTGTAGGCCATCTCCGCTGCGATTTGGGCGTAGGTCGCCTCCCCCCAAGGCCTTCTTTCCAGGCTGGGGCTGTCCGAGCACCAGCCCATCCCTTCGATCCAGATGGGATTATGACAAATAGCCTTTACTCGCTCCCCCGCGGCCAGAATCATCACCACGGCGCCGTCCGAGTGCGGGCTGATGTCTAACCTGGTCAGAGGATAAGAGAACATCTCGGACTCTAGGACTCCTTCTTTGCTGAGGGAAATTCCATGACCGGCATAAGGATTTAAAAGGGCATTCCCTTTGTTTTTCACCACAACCTGAGCGCATTGCTCCCGGGTAGTCCCTGTTTCATGGAGGTAACGATTCATCTCCAGTCCGGCTACGAAATAAGGATTTTCCCCCAGAGGACGATTGAAAACAGGATCAATGGCCATCATGGTGATCTGCGCCATGTTTTTAATGTTGGAAGCTTTGCTGCAGCTCGCCACCAGGCAGATATTCATCTGACCCGTAAGGATATGCATAACCCCACTGAACATCGCCGGCATGAAATCTGCGTTGACCGTAAAGACTGGCCTCTTAACGGCCCCCAGTTGATCGGGAGTTATTTCATCGGCGATGCTGTGTCCCTCGGACCAATCTTCACCGGCATTGACAAACCCATCGATATCCTTGGGCTGGAGTCCAGCATTTTGGTAGGCCTTGCAAGCCGCTTCATAAATCATTTCCCGAAAAGACAATTCTGGAGTAACAGAGCGAAATCCGCAGTAACCGACTCCCACAATGCCCACTTTTTTAACCAAAATGATTCACCTCCTTACAAAATGGGATTCGATCTCAAATGAGCCGAGAAACTCGGAATCCATCATAGGCGGCATCGATGATCTTCCCCGGTTGACAACTATCCCCGATGACGTGCAATTCGGGCACCCTCCCCGCAAGCTTTCTGAATAAGGAATCATCGGGTTTTACTCCTAACGCCAGGACCACCCGATCCGCTTGGATCCGTTCTTCCTTCCCCTCATCATTCAAAACGATTACCCCTTCCTCCGTTATCTGCCTGATGGTCTTTCTCAGCAGCACTTCTATCCCCGCCTGCTGGATTTTGCCCTGAAGGTCCATTCGATTAATGGGCTCCATATCCAAAGCAATACTTTCCAGCATTTCCACGATGGCCACCTTCCGATTACGGGAAGCTAAAAATAAAGCCGTTTCACACCCTACGGTCCCGCCTCCCGCGACCACCACGCTGACCCCTTCAACTTTTTTCTTTCTCTCTAATACATCCCAGGCTTTCACTACTTTGGGGCTCTGGATGCCTGGGATATCTGGTACCCAGGGGATAGAACCCGTAGCAACGATGACCACATCGGGTTTGAGCTTCTGAATATATGTAGCGGTTGCTGGATGATTGAGGTGGACTTTTATCTTCAATATCTTCATCCGATGAATGAGGTAGTCAGAATACCAGATGATTTTATCCTTGCCAGGAGGAACGGCTGCCAATCTAAGTTGGCCTCCCAGCCTGGGGCTCTTTTCAACCAGTGTGACCTGATGGCCTCTCATTTTAGCAATTCGGGCCGCCTCCATCCCCGCGGGTCCTCCGCCAATGACCAGCACTCTCTTCCTTTTCTCTGCTGGCGTTAGAGTTCCGTACTCCCGCTCCCTCCCGGTCACCGGGTTGATCGCGCACCGGAGATGAAGGTCGCGAAATATTCTTCCCCCGATGCATCCAATGTTACAGGATATGCATCTGATGATTTCATCTGCCCGGCCTTCCCTGGCCTTATTGGGCCAATGCGGGTCAGCGATCAAGGCTCTTCCCAGGGCCAGGAAATCAACCCGGCCCTCCTTTAAAATCTTTTCCGCAATGGCCGGGGTGCGGATGACCCCCACTCCGATGACTGGGATCTTAACTATTTTTTTTATCTCTTCGGCCAGATAGATCTTCCAGCCTTCCTCGTAGGACATCGGTTCGATGAGCGTCGGCATGGAATCATAGGTTCCCGCACTGATGTCTAAAACATGGACGCCCTCCTCCTCCAATATCTGGGCCACCTGCTTCGATTCTTCCAGGGATCTGCCTCCTTCCAAAAACTCATCCCCGCTGAGCCGGAACAGGAGAGGATAATCTTTGCCCAGCGACTTTTTGATGCCTCTGATGATCTCCAGAGGAAAGTTCATCCGGTTTCCGAAGTTTCCTCCGTACTTGTCGCTTCGCTGATTGCTGCTGGGAGACATGAATTGAGCGATGAGATAACCATGGGCGCCGTGAAGCTCCACTCCATCATAGCCGGCTGTTTTTACGCGGATCGCTGCTTCGATGAACCTCTTGACAATATCCTCTATCTCGCGGGTGGTTAATTCTCTGGGCAAGACATTCAAAAATTTGCAGGGAATGGCCGAAGGGGCCACCGGTTGCATGCCCTTGATACTCGCCGGCCTGGTCTGCCGCCCGGCGTGAACCAATTGGCAAATGATCTTCGCTCCATAGGTGTGCACCGCTTCCACCAATTCATTATGCCCCCCAATGTAGGCATTATCGTGGAGGGTCAGATTGGTGGGGCCGGTCACCCCTAAGGGATGATCAACGCAGGTGACCTCGGTGATGACCGTTCCTATTCCTCCCTTGGCCCTCTCCGCGTAATAATCGATCTGCCTCTGGGTCACTCCTCCAATTTCACTGGCCAGACGCGTTCCCATGGGAGCCATGACCAGGCGGTTTTTGACTTCCAAAGCTCCCATGAAGGCAGATTCGAACATCTTCTTAGGATTACGATTCATTTCCGACATGGCTAAGGGCCTCCATTCTTTAAAAGTTTACTCGAAAGTATGGAACACGGATGAAAAGAGAAAGGTTTCTTGCTTTCCCCTAAAAAAGGAAGGGTTTTCTGGCTCGATATAGGAGGAGCGAGGATTTACCCGCAGATGTATCTCCCCAGGGCGAGACTGATAAAAATTATTTCTTCTTGTCACTCCAGTAAGGTTTTCTTAATTCCGTCTTCAACACCTTGCCTGAAGGATTCCTGGGCAACTGATCCATGAAATCAACGGAAGTGGGCTTTTTATAGCTCGAGAGTCTCCCTTTGCAATATTCAATAATCTCCTCGGCTGTGGCCTTGGCCCCTTCCTTCAAAACCACGATGGCCTTAACGGTCTCGCCCCATTTTTCATCCGGCACACCGATCACAGCTGCTTCCAGAATGGCAGGATGGAAATAGAGGACCTCTTCCACCTCTGCCGGATAAATGTTCTCGTCCCCACTCAAGATCATATCCTTCTTGCGGTCCACCACATAGATCTCCTCATCATCGGTGAACAACCCCAAATCCCCTGAATGCAGCCAACCATTGCGAAGAGTTTCTTTAGTAGCATCGGGCAGTCTCCAGTATCCCTTCATCACATTATCGCCCCGGCAGATAATCTCACCGACTTCCCAGGGTGGTAAATCTTTGACTTTCTCGTCGACAATTCTCACCTCACAATAAGGATAAGCCCATCCCACAGAGACCCCGCTCGGTTTCCGCGCCTTAAAAGAGCTTACCTTTCTATCTATTTCTCCTAACATTTCTCTTCGAATGGTGTTGCCGCACAAACAGGCACAAGCTTCGGTCATCCCCAAAGTTACCCAAAATATCTCAAAATCTTCAGAAACCACCTCAAAGAACTTCTTGAGGGTTGCTAAAGAGGTGTGCCCTCCACCGCATATGACTTTGCGGGCACTACTCAAGTCGTATTTACCAATGTCAGGATAATTGGCAAATAAGTTGACTTGAGCCGGGGTCATGGCCAACTGAGTCACCCTTTCCCTTTCAATTAATTCGCAGGCGAGCTGGGGGTTAAAATCAGCACAAACATTTGTGGCTCCCATGGCCATGTAAGTGGTGGAACGGACGAACCCGACATGGTAGTAGGGAAAAAAATTCAAACCGATATCATAAGGAGAGAGAGGGATGGTCGCATGACTATTCTTGGCCTCCGTCAATATGTTTTTTTGAGTGATCATCGCTCCCTTGGGCCACCCGGTTGTTCCGCTCGTGTATATGAGAGCGCAAACATCGTCCTCGGAAATCTCTGCCTTAGGCTCTTTGGCCGGGTAACGGGAAAGAAGCTCTTCATACTCCAGGTAGCCAACCACTTTCTTTTCGACGCTTATGAAATTTTTAACCCCCGGGATATCTTTTCGGATGGCATTAATGATATCGATATAGTCAGAGCCTAAGATTAAGGTATTCGCTCCGGAATTATTAATGACATAAGTCAGCTCCTTTTCGCGATTGCGATAATTGAGGGTAACAAGAATCATCCCTCCTTGGGGGATGGCGAAGTGAAGTTCCAAGTAAGGGGAACAGTTCCGCAGCAAAACCGCCACCCGGTCTCCTTTGACGACATCCAGATCCATTAGGGCATTTGTGATCCGATTGACCCTTTGCTTGAATTCCCAAAAGGTGCGCCGAATATCACCCCAGACCGTAGCGGTCCGGTTTGGATACATCCTGGCATTTCGGTTGACGATGTCCTTTAAAAGCACGGTTCAGCCCTCCTCTTATCCTCCTAAATAAGCTTTTTTCACGTGCTCGTTGTGCAATAGCTCTTGAGCGGGGCCGTGAAGAGCAATTTTGCCCGTCTCCAGAACATAGCCCCGATTCGCTAAGCGCAGGGCCATGTGGGCATTTTGCTCGACCAATACAATGGCCACTCCCCGGCCATTGATATCTTTTATGATGCGGGCGATCTCCTTAACCACCAGGGGAGCCAGCCCCAAAGAAGGCTCATCTAAGAGAAGAACCTTCGGTTTGGACATCAAAGCCCGACCGATCGTCAGCATCTGCTGCTCCCCTCCGCTCAAAGTTCCAGCGAATTGTTTCTTCCTTTGTGATAGAATGGGCAGACGCCTAAAAATCTCTTCCATATCCCTACTGATTTCTTTTTTATCTTTTTGCAGATAAGCGCCAAGCTTCAGATTATCCAGAACGTTTAGCCTCGGGAAAAGCCTTCTCCCTTCCGGGACATGAGAGATCCCCAACTTGGTGATATGATGAACCGGCAGCCCATCGATTCGACGGCCTGAATACCAAATCTCTCCGGAAACGGGGGCATTCAATCCAGAGATGGCTCGCAAAATCGTGCTTTTCCCGGCCCCGTTCGCTCCAATGACCACCACGATCTCTCCCTCGCCTACTTCGAGGCAGACCCCTTTCACCGCTTCATGTTTTCCGTACCAAACCTTAACGTTTTTCAAATCAAGCAAAATCATCTTCCCGCCCCAAATAAGCTTCAATCACTTCCTTATTCTCTTTGATTTCCTGAGGGGACCCTTCCGCAAGCTTCTCCCCATAATTGATGACCACGATGCGATCGCAAAGGCCCATGACGGCTTTCATATCGTGCTCGATCATAAGGACGGTTGTCCCCTTCTCCCTGATTTTGCTAATCAAGGTCATCACCTCAGCAGTCTCTTCTGGGTTCATGCCGCTGACCGGTTCATCCAAAAGCAACAGCTTGGGTCCAGAGGAAATCGCGATGGCAATCTCTAAGCGTCGTTGGTAACCATGAGGCAGGTTCTGGGCCAGGGTATTCTTTTGCTCTAAGAGCCCGATGAAATCTAATACCTCCAAGGCGCTTTGCTCTGCATCCTTCTCTTCTTTCCAATAAGATGGGGTTCTCCACAGGATGCTCCATAACCTGGCTTTCAATCTGGAGTGATGCCCGATGATCACGTTCTCTAAGGTGCTACAATTGTTGTAGAGAGTCGTCAATTGAAAGGTTCTGGCGATGCCTTTGATGGCAATTTTGTGAGGTTTCCAACTTGTAATATTCTCGCTTCTGAACAGGATTTCCCCTTCATTGGGGGCATAAATGCCGGTGATGAGGTTGAAGACAGTTGTTTTTCCAGCCCCATTGGGGCCCACCAAGCCCAAAATCTCTCCCTCTTTAATATGGAAGTCTAATTGGCTAACCGCCTGCAGGCCGCCAAAAATTTTACTTATTCTTTTGACTTCAAGTATTTTCATATTCACTTCTTGCTTAAGAATTGGAGGACTTAGAGATGATTTTAAACAAAAGGCCCATGATCCCCTTGGGCATGAAGAGGATCACCAAAATGAGGGCCAACCCATAGATGACAACTTGAAACTCCACGGCGATCCTCAGGAATTCAGGCAGAAAAGTAAGAAAAATGGAACCAACGATTGGCCCTGCAAAAGTTCCCCTTCCGCCAACGATTACGAAGACGATGTATTCTACCGATTGCCAGAAGGTGAAATCCTGAGGGCCGATAAAGTGAAAGTAATGGGCATAGATGCTCCCTACGATCCCCGCGAAAAAAGAGTTGAGCGCGAAGGCAAAAACTTTATATCGCATGATGTCAATGCCTGTACACTGCGCCAGGAGGTCCGATTCTCGAACGGCCGTGCAAGCACGCCCGATTCGTGAATGATTCAATCGGTAAAAGACCATAAGGCATAAAAACATAGCCATCAGGGTCAAATAATAATAAGGGATTTTGCTCTGAAATTCCAAAGTTAGGAGACCAGGGATTTCAATGGGGTTGGGAGAGGGGATGGAGGAAATCCCATTTGCTCCCCCAAATAATCCCACCCAGCCAATGAAAAGTAGCCGGATGATCTCGCCGAAAGCAAAGGTGGCCATGGCGAAATAAATCCCTTTTATTCTTAAAGTTGGCAATCCGACGAGGATCCCGAGGATGGCAGTGAGAACTCCGGCACTGGGCAGAGAAAGCCAGAATGAAAAATTCAAACGCATGACTAACAGGGTTGAAGTGTAAGCCCCAAACCCCACGAAGGCTGCTTGACATAAAGGAACCTGGGCAGTGTTCATCACGAAGCTCAGGCCCAAGGCAAGAATGATATGGAGCATGGTCACAATGGCAATGTGAATGCGGTAGGGATCTTTCATGAATAAAGGGATGCATAGCGAAAAAATAATCAGGCAAAAAAGATAGAAGCTTTTTTTACTCACGGTATCCAAAAAGTCCTAAGGGTTTAACAATTAAAATCACCATCAAGATGATGAAACCCACCATATTCTGGAATTCCGATCCCAGGTAGGTGGCCCCAAAACTCTCGGCAATTCCCAAGATTAGACCCCCTACCACTGACCCAATTACACTACCCAGTCCTCCCAGCATGATAACGATAAAAGCCTTCATTACGGGCATTATGCCCATAAAGGGGGATACGAGGAATACCGGTCCCATAGCAGAGCCGGCGGCCGAAGCTAAGGCGCACCCGATCCCAAAAGCTAAGGCGTTCATCTGATTGATATTGATGCCTTGCAAGGCGGCTGCTTCATAATCTTGAGCTACTGCTTGCAGAGCCTTGCCGGCTTTTGTTCGCCCGATAAATAAATATAATCCAATCACTAAAGTGACAGAGATAATAAATGCGGCCAGTCTTTCGTTGGAAAACATCATGCCAAATATTTTTATTACCCCCTGAAAGTCGACAGGAATGGAACGATCTTCCGGTCCCCAAAAAATGAGAGCCAGGTTTTGTAAAACGATAGCCAGTCCAAGGGAAATAACTAATAAATTTAAAGGATCTTCTCTCAGGGGTCGAAAGATAATCCTTTCGATCAAGACTCCAAAGGTAGCTACGATCATCATGGAGATGATCAGCGATAAGAAGAAGTTCACCCCATAATACTCCCCTATGAAATAAGTGGCGAACCCCCCTAACATGAATATTTCCCCGTGAGCAAAGTTAATGATGCCCATGATACTGAAGATCAAGGTCAAGCCCAAAGCGATCAAGACATAAATTGACCCCAACATCAACCCATTGATGCATGTCTGCAAAAAGATCAATTCCATGAAAGAAAATCCGGCCTTGCTGAATCTATTAAGTGGGCATCACATCCAAACGGGCGTGATGCCCCCATATCCCCCCCTACCTTACCCAGCCAAGCGTCGTCTCTCGGCCATCTTTGATCTGAGCGATGTAGTAACTTTGATAGAGTTGATGGTCTATTCCATAGGTCTCCTTGCCGCCGAACTCAAGCTTCCCGTTGACACCTTCGAATTGGCGAATCGTTTCCAGGGCATCCCGCACCTTCGTGGAGTCAGTGCTCTTGGCTTTCTCCAGAGCCGCAAAAAGTAGATTTGTGGCATCATAGAAAGAAGGATCAACGTAGGTGATGGTTGCCTTCTCACCATATTTCTTTTTGAAGCTCTTGAGGAAATTTACCACGATGGGTTTCTTTGAATTGACATCAAAGATGGAAGGGTAGATAAAACCTTCGGCCTCCTTCTTACCGCATAATTTGACGAATAGGTCTGGATCGATTGTTGCACCGCCGACGGGCAAGGCCTTGAGGTCCAATTCTCGAATCTGTTTGGTTAAAATGGCTACGGCTCCAACTCCCAAAGCACCATCCTGAATCAGACCCGGGTTCTTGGCTTTAATCCTATTGAGCATAGGATAATAGTCTTTGGTTCCCCGCTCAGGAAACTCTTTGGAAATGACCTTGATTCCTGCATCCTCATACGACTTGACGTAATCCTCGGCCACGGACCATCCTGAGGCGTCATTGGGAGCTACTGTAACTGCTGTCTTTATGTCTGGATAGAGCTTGCGAACCCATTGGGCGATCCCCGGAGCTAACTGCGTAGAGGACATGAACATTCTGAAGGAATATGGCTTTTCAGGCTTTAGGACATCTCGAGCCCAGCTATTGGCCAAAACAAGGACCTTATTCTTCTCCGTAAGATCCTGGAAAGCCAAGACCGAAGCAGAGCTGATGGACCCGATGATGATATTTACCTTGTCCTCGTAAATTGCTTTATGTGCCGCGGCGGCTCCTCCAGCACCCGTATATTTGTCGTCATAGGCTACAATTTTGAAGCTATACTTTTCCCCTCCAATGTTAAGCCCGCCTTTGGCATTCACTTCCTCCGCTGCTAACTCTGCCCCATGAAGGACCCCTCGTCCCCATTCAGCCCCGGCACCAGACAGCGCGGTGATGACCGCGATCTTCAGCTCTTTCGCTTCGGCCCTCGGTTGCAAACCAAGACCCAAAGCAAATTGAAGAACAAAAAGAAATGTGATGACCAAAATCAATCTTTTCTTGCTTTCCATGTTATCCCTCCTATGCTCATAGAGTAATCATGTTGATGGAGTATTAGTAGGTTTCGTTCTTTTTACTTCTTTGTAGTTCAATTTTCCCCCCCCTTCGCGTTCCCGTCCATGGCCGCTTTTAATGACCGCCAAATCTGCCCGAATCGCTCTCTCACCCCCTTTCTCTTCCCAGACAAACAATTGCCCTTCCTCTACCTGAGAAAGCCCAGAATTCATTCAACCAATTCCTTGGATATTCCTAATTCAGCAATCTTCTGCCTGCCCCTTATAGACCGTTTCAGATTTACCAATTTTTCCAGGGGAAGGGTGATCATCCGATTCCTCTCCGCCACCCCAGAAACGATCAGATCATAAAGCTGCTCCGCAGCCTCTGACAGGTTAGGAAACCTCCCCATGATAAATCCCCGAATGCTAAAATGCTCAATCGTCCCCAGGATCAGATCACGCAAAATATAAGAATCGACCTCTCTCCGAATACTCTTCTCCTTCTTCCCCTCCTCAATCACCTGCAGAATCATCTTACTATACTGCCGAATCATCCCGTACGCCCGGCTCTGGTTAAACCGCGGATTCTGCCGCAAATCCAAAAGCAAAATTCGCGTATAGTCCTGATTCCGCTCGTAAAAATCCAGATGATACCAGATCAACTTCCGCAACTTCTGCAAAGCCCCCCGAATCCCTTTCAAATGCTCCTGCAGCCCAAATAAAAAATTCTCCATCCGCTCCTCCGGGATGGAAAACAGCAAATCTTCTTTGTTCTTGAAATAATCGTAGATGCTGCCCTCGGCGATCTTGGCTTTCTGGGCAATCTGAGAGATGGTGGTCTCTTGGAAACCTTTCTCAGCAAAGACCTCATTGGCCACTTGCAAGATCAGTCGCTTCTTGCTCTCTCCCCGGAGAGCCCTCTTCCTCACCATCTCCCCCTCATTAAAGAAAAGAAAGGTAGAGAAATTGTGCAGGATCGTTTCCAGAAGAAAAAGGCGGAATTCATTTACTGAATGATACTCATTTTAAAACCTCTGTCAAGCAAATTTTTAGAGGGATTCAAAATCTCTTAAACCAAATCTTCTGCTCAAAAAGCTAAAAAAATCCATTAGTTTTAAGCAAAACAAGAAATCTTTGCAAAGCAAGGAGAAAAATCTCTTGCAGAGTGAACCCGATTCAGAAATTTTAGATCCTGAGCGAGCCTTTGTCCAGAAAGACCCGGCCGTCAAATTCGATCACGGCGTCTTTAAAAATGGCATCGATATGGTTGGGAGCCAGGACTTTCCCCCCGATGGCGTAGCTGCTGCCAATGCCGCAGTGGGCGTTTCCCAGGCGCCCCAGGTCCTCTAAATTCGTGGCGCACAGGCGGCTGCAAGGGTTGAGCCCGATCCCGAATTCGGCGAAGTTATAGGCCTTGCGGTCCTGAAGGGTTTCTAAGATCTGGCGGAACTTCGCCGCCAGAACTCCTCCTTGAATGTCCTTCACTTCTCCTTCCCGGATGACCAGAGTGATCGGCTCGCTGGCGGTGATGCCCACGGACATGACCCGGACATCGATGACCGCCCGGCCCTCCACGCTCCCTTCGATGGGGGAGATGTTGATCTCGCTGTCGGGAAAGGCAGCGAACTGCCCCGGCTGCCGGAAAAGTCCCGTCTCATACTGGACGGGTCTCCCGCTAACTTCTCCCCGGATGTCTGTCCCCAGGGGAGAGGTGATGCGGATGGTTTTACTCTGGGCCAGGATGGCTCCGAGCTTTCTTCCCAGGCGGTCGCACTCCTCGTAATCGGCATGAATGGCCCCCGTGCAGAGGGCATCCTCGGTGACCTCGCACATGGTCGCTCCCCGGGCGCCATTCTTGATGGCTTGAATGCGGGCATCCGTATGGGTCTGGGAGTAGGTGGTGGGCAGAAAAAAGACATCGGCCTTGGAGCAGGCTGCCACGACGGGCGCCGGTGGCTGGGCGCCGTGGACACCCGTGGGCGGGATCATCACAATGATGGGTACTCCTCCCACGCCTACGGCGGCCGCTGCCAGAACCTCGGCGATCCGTATTTTGTTGGTATCCGTTGAGATAACTACGTTCTCTCCCTTCTTGACCCCGGCACACTGCTGCACCGCTTTCAATGCTC
>Ga0315280_10004780_pt1 | contig 19729 bp, 18 predicted proteins | sample YL17G06_40_MG_FD_203697 | JGI IMG/M metagenome (GOLD analysis project Ga0315280, IMG submission 203697) | Sediment microbial communities from Yellowstone Lake, YNP, Wyoming, USA - YL17G06_40 | ecosystem: Environmental > Aquatic > Freshwater > Lake > Sediment | place: USA: Wyoming | collected... | reverse complement strand
GTGCCACTGCTATCGTAGAGTGTGATGACCTCGGTTGCGGGTCTGTTCTCGATCTGGACGCGAAGGAGCCGTTCGGCTATCTCAGGGAGCTGCTGGATGCTCCCCAGCCACCTCGAGACTACCCCGCTCATACCTGCCCGGCTGGTGCTCTTGCAGTTTGCCCACCTGCCGAGCGAGGCGGTCTGCGCAAGCCCGGTGCGCACTTGGCGAGCCCTGACGAAGAATCGGCGGGCTCGCTCTAGATTCGATATCCCCTTAGGCTTTGAGCAGGCAATGTAGAATTCCTCCCTCGAGAAGGGGGTTAGGCCTATCGCCCGGACAAGTTCATCCTTCTGGTGGCGCAGAATCCTGAAGAAATTGACTACATCGCCGTCAAGGTCGTTGTACGTCTCGACTGGAGAGGGCTCACGATTAAGCAGCACTGCGGCGGACCCCCCGAAAGGTTCGCAGTAGTGCTTGCAGTTTGGCAGAAGCGGTAGAAGCCACTCAAGATGCGAGTACTTTCCTCCATACCACCCGAAGGCGATCAGACGCCGCCTTCGAACCCCCCGAGTTGGCACCTTGACCCCGTTCCTTCTGGCCAGCTCTTGGACATCCCCTGCAAAATCATCAGTAAACAGGTGATTCTGAACCCGTATTGGGGAACTGTTGCGTCCCATGCCTCTCGCCTCGCGACGAATAGTACCCCACCTACGTGACTCCGTCAAAGGGAATCGTGGCGGACCGTTCCCTGCCGAAAGGCACTTGACCTGCCCTTGGCAGCGGCCTAGTGTCTCTACCCGCGAAAGATCTCGTGGCCATGGCTGAAATGACATTATCGCAGCTCGCCGAGCTGGTGGGCGGCCAGCTCACGGGCGAGGGAGGCAGAAAGATTCGCGGCCTGGCTGCCCTCGAGGCCGCCGGGCCGGAGGAGGCTAGCTTCCTGGCCAACGCCAAGTATGAGCGGTACATGGCGGCCACGCAGGCCGCCGCCGTCATCGTCGCCGCCGACTACGAAGGCCCCGGGCCGGCCCTGATACGCTGCCAAGACCCCTACTTCGCCTTCCGCCAGGCGATGGTGGCCTTCTACGGATTCCGCCGGCCGCACTTCGACGGCATCGACGAGCAGGCGAATATCGACCCGTCCGCCAAGATCGGCAAGGGCGCCAAGATCGCCCCGTTCGTTACCATCGCCGCCGGCTGCGTCGTCGGCGACGGCACGGTGCTTTATCCCGGCGTGTACGTCGGCCCGAACTGCCGCATAGGGCAGCACTGCATCCTTTACCCCAGCGTCACGCTATACGATGGCTGCATACTGGGCGACCGCGTGACCATCCACGCCGGCTCGTCCATCGGGCAGGACGGCTTCGGCTACGCCACGCACAACGGGCGGCACGAGAAGATTCCGCAGGTCGGCTGGGTGGAGCTTGGCGACGACGTGGAGATCGGCGCATGCTGCGCGATCGACCGCGCTACTGTAGGGGCGACTGTGATCGCCGGCGGCACGAAGTTCTCCAACCTGGTGGCCATCGGCCACGGGACAAAGGTCGGCAAGGGCTGCCTGCTGGTTGCCCAGAGCGGCATTGCCGGCTCGACCGTCGTGGGCAGCTACTGCGTCTTCGGCGGCCAGAGCGGGGCTGTGGGACACGTCCGGATCGGCGACGGCGTGCAGGTGGCCGCCCAGACCGGCGTGGTTGGCGACGTGCCGGCTGGAATGCAGATCGGCGGCAGCCCGTCGATGCCGCTGGCTGACGCGCGGCGGGCGTGGATGACGATATCGCGCCTGCCGCAGCTCCGCACCGCGGTTCGCCGGCTGACGCGGGAGGTGGCGGCACTGAAGCGCCGGCTGGGCATGGACGAGCCGACTGGGCCGGGCAAGCGGGAGAAGGACTGATGGTCGATGCCCGCTCGCCGGTGGGGCTGATCGCCGGCTCCGGCCGGCTGCCGTTCCTGGTCGCCGCCGGGGTGCGGAAGGCGCGTCACCCGCTGGTGGTGGTCGGACTGGCGGGGCTGGCATCCAGCAGGCTGATGGGCCTGGCCGATGAGTTCCACTGGGGCGGCATAACCCGTCCCAGCCGCTGGCTGTCGATCCTCCGCCACCGCGGCGTGCACGAGGCGATCATGATCGGCGGGGTGCGAAAGAGGGAGATGTATTCGCCGCTGGCGGCGCTGCGGAACATACCGGACCTGCGGGCGGTGCGGATGTGGTATTTTCGGCTTCGAAAGGACCGGCGCGACAACGCCGTGCTCATCGCCATGGCTGAGGAACTGAGGAACGAGGGCATCGAGCTGGTCAGCAGCGTGAAGTATTGCAGCGAGCACCTGGCCGACGAGGGCATCTTGACATCCTCGCCGCTGCCGGGGGGGCTAGCCGGCGACGTGGAGTTCGGCTGGCGGATCGCGCGGGCAAGCGCCGAGATGGACATCGGCCAGACCATCGCCGTCAAGGGCGGCGACATCATTGCCGTTGAGGCCATCGAGGGTACCGACGCGATGATACGCCGGGCGGGCAGGCTGTGCCGCTCGGGCGGATGGACCATGGTCAAGGTCGCCCGCCCCAAGCAGGACATGCGGTTCGACGTGCCGACCATCGGCCCCGGGACGCTGCGGAACCTCAAGGGCGCCCGCTGCGCCTGCCTGGTCGTCGAGGCCGGCAAGACGCTGATCGTCGACAAGCCCGCCACGATCGCGCTGGCAAACCAGCTCAAGATCGCCGTGATCGGAAAGAAGGCCTGAAGACTGGTCGGTCAGTCGATCGGTCGATCAGTCAATCGGCTGGTGCATCGCGGGTTTCCGATTGACCAATTGACTCCAGTTGCGAGGTGACGATGAAAGGGATGTTTGATCTCTCCGGCAGAGTCGCCTTCGTGACCGGCGGGTCCAAGGGCCTGGGCAAGGAGATGGCCACCGCGCTGGCCCAGGCCGGTGCGGACGTGGTGATCGGGGCGAGGAGCGAGGCCGACCTCCGCCAGGCCGCCAAGGAGATCGCCGTCGCCACCGGCCGAAAGGCCACCCCCGCCGTCCTGGACGTGGCCGACCGCGAGAGCGTCCAGGCGGCCGTCGATCTGGCGATGAAAACCTTCGGCCGGATCGACATCCTGGTCAACAACGCCGGCATCAACGTCCGCGCGGCGCTGGAGAAGATCACCGAGGAGGACTTCCGGCGGATTCAGGATGTCAACGTCGCTGGCGTGTTCCACTGTTGCCAGGCCGTCGTGCCGCACATGGTGAAGGCGGGCTTCGGGCGGATCATTAACATCGGCTCATCGGTCGGCCTGGTGGGCCTGCCCGGGCGCGTCAGCTACACCTCCTCCAAGGGCGCGGTGGTGCAGATGACGCGGACGCTGGCGGTCGAGCTTGCCAAGACCGGCGTGACGGTCAACTGCATCTGCCCTGGCCCGTTCGCCACGGAACTGAACCGCCCGCTGCTAGAGAATCCCGAGATGGCCGCCGACATCATCGGCCGAGTGCCCATGGGCCGCTGGGCCGAGATGCACGAAATCCACGCACCCATCGTCTTCCTCGCCAGCCCGGCCGCAAGCTACGTCACAGGCGCCATCCTCAGCGTCGACGGCGGCTGGGTGGCACAATGAGAATTGCCAATTGACGATTGCCAATTGCCAATTGAACTGCGGGGGGATAGGGGCGTACTCTAGGGGGTATGGGCAAGCGAAAGCGGCCATCCTCTTTCATTGATACGCGCGTGATCTACTGCGGGGAGAATCTCCAGCAGCTTCCCAAGTTCCCCGACGGGTGCGTAGACCTTATTTACATCGACCCACCCTTCAACTCCAACCGCAACTACGAGGTCTTCTGGGGGGAGACTAAGGAGAAACGCTCCTTCGAGGACCGGCACGCCTCCACTGCTGCCTACATCGACTTCATGCGCCCCCGGTGCGTCGAGCTGCACCGGGTCCTCAAGAAGACAGGCTCCTTCTATTACCACTGTGACTGGCACGCCTCACACTACGTCAAGGTCATGCTCGACCAAATATTCGGAGAAGAGGGTTTCAGGACGGAAATCATCTGGAAACGGACCAGTTCAAAGGGCCTAGCTTTCCGTTCTTTCCCCAATGACCACGATACCATCTACTATTACACCAAGAGCGATGAGTACACATTCAACAGGCAGTACCTCCCGCACAACGAAGAGTATTTGAAACAATTCTACAAGTATGTTGACCCGCGCAGTGGGCGGCGCTACCGGCTCGACAACCTAGCTAACCCAAACAAGGATCGCCCAAATCTTACCTATGAGTTTCTTGGGGTGACTAGAGTCTGGCCATGGACAAAGGAGAGGATGCAGGAAGCTTTCGAAAAGGGGTTGGTCATCCAGACAAAGCCCGGCGCAGTACCAGCGTTGAAGAGGTACTTGGACGAGCAAAAGGGCACACCCGTCGACAGCCTCTGGCATGATATACCTCCAATCTCCTCTCAATCCGCCGAACGTCTTGGTTATCCAACTCAGAAGCCCTTAGCGTTGTTGGAGCGGATCATCAAGGCCAGCAGTGATGAGAATGACGTTGTGTTGGACGCGTTTTGCGGTTGCGGGACGGCGTTGGTGGCGGCGGAGAACCTGGGCAGGCAGTGGATCGGGATAGACATCTCTCCCACGGCCTGCCGGGTGATGGCCAAGCGCCTACGTGATGTCTGTCACATCCGCGAAGATGAGAAGCTGTGGCGAAGCGGGAAGGGCTTCGTTGTGCGCGACCTCCCGTGGACAGAGAAGAAACTCAGGGAGATTCCACCGTTTGAGTTCGAGAACTGGGCAGTGATTGCCCTCGGCGGGGTCCCGAACAAGGCCAAGGTGGGCGATATGGGCATTGATGGGCGGATTTACCCTGTGGGGGCAATGCCAAAGCAGCGCGGTGAACCCGCGGGCGAGCTAGACTTCATGGACGACTGGTACCCGATCCAGGCCAAGCAGAAGGACAGGGTGGGGCGCCCCGACATCGACGAATTTGAGACGGCCATGAATCGCGCGAAGCGAACCAAGGGGTTCTTCGTGGCCTTTGGGTACTCCAGCGACGCGCTTGCGGAAATCCAGCGATATTTCACGTCCGAGCACCGGACAATTGTGCCCTTTACGGTCAAGGATATCCTTGACGAACAGCTCGCCGTGAAGCTTGCCTGATGCCGCTCCCAATCGGCAATTGACAATTGGCAATCGGCAATGCTCACGCGGCTCGCCATTCGACATTTCCCTGACATCGCTCTATAATCGCCTGGCAGACTCATCGAGGACGTGCGATGGCCGGTCACGCATGGAGGTATGGCAGCGACCGCTGGGAGGTCGCCTCCGCCTACCAAGGCGCGGCGGACTTGGCCCGGCGGATCGGCACGGCCCCAATCGTCGCCCAGGTGCTGGCCAACCGCGGCATCACCGATGCCGCCGCCGGCAAGGCGTTCCTGGACCCCAAGCTCACCGACCTGCACTCGCCGGAGATGCTTGGCGGCTGCGTCGAGGCGGCCAGGCGGATCGCCGCCGCTGTCGCCAGGCGGGCGCGGATCGTCATCTACGGCGACTACGACGTGGACGGCATGGCCGGGGTGGCGATCCTGCACTCCATCCTCCGGCTGGTCGGGGCGAACGTGCGATTCTACGTGCCGCACCGTTTGGAGGAAGGCTACGGCGTCAACGCCGAGGCCGTCGGCAAGCTGGCTGAGGAGGGCACCGACCTGCTGATCACGGTGGACTGCGGCATCTCCGCCCGCGGGCCTCTGGCCGCGGCCAAGGCAGCAGGCATGGAAGTGATCGTCACCGACCATCACTCGCCCGACGAGCAGCTTCCGCCGGCCGACGTGATCGTTCATCCGGCGATTCCGCAGGGGCAATATCCCAATCCGCAACTGTCGGGGGCGGGCGCGGCGTACAAGCTCGCCTGGCAGGTGGCGGTGGAGATCTGCGGCAACAGCCGCGTCGATGAAAAGATCCGCGAGTTCCTGCTTGAGGCGACCTGCCTTGCGGCCCTGGGCACGATCGCCGACGTGGTGCCGCTTGTGGGGGAGAACCGCAGCCTGGCCGTCTACGGCCTGAAGGGTCTGCCGCACACTAAGCACGCCGGCCTGCGGGCCCTGCTGCACTCAGCTAGGCTTGACGGCAAGAAGCTCGACGCCTACCACGTGGGATTCCTGCTGGCCCCGCGGCTGAACGCCTGCGGACGAATGGGCCACGCGCAACTGGCAGTAGAGCTGCTGACCGACGCTGCGCCCGAGCGGGCGGCCAAGATCGCCGCCTACCTCGCCGCCCAGAACGCCGAGCGCCAGAAGGTGGAGCGGGCCATCACAGCCGAGGCCGCCGAGATGGTCCTCGCCGCCGGGCTGGATAGCGCGGGCAGCAAGGCGATCGTGCTGACAAGCGAGAGCTGGCATGCGGGCGTGATTGGGATCGTGGCCTCGCGGCTGGTGGAGCGCTTCAACCGCCCGACCGTGCTGATCGCCTGCAACGGGGAGGGCGGGCAGGGCAGCGCGCGGAGCATCCCCGGCTTCCACATGCGCGACGCGCTGGCTGCCTGCTCGGCGCCGCTGCGCGGCTTTGGCGGGCACGCGATGGCGGGCGGGCTGAGGATCGACCGCCGGCGGATCGAGGAATTCACGGTAATGTTCGCCGAGTACGCCGGCCGCCACGTCGACGACTCCCAGCTAGAGCCCACCCTGCGCCTGGATGGCCAGGTGCGCCTCTCCCAGATCGACTACAGCATAGTCGAGCATCTGTCGCGTCTTGCCCCCTTCGGCCAGGGCAATCCGCCGCCGCTGCTGGCCGTCCGCGGCTGCGAGGTGCTGTCCGCCCCGCACCGGCTGGGCAGGGGCGGCGGCGTACTCAGCATGATGCTGGCCCAGAACGGCGTTTCGGTGCGAGCTGTGGGGTTCTCCATGGGCGAGCTTGCCGGCAGGCTGATCGGCGTCGGCTCCGTCGACGTGGCCGCCCAGCCGGTCATCAACAACTACCAGGGGCGCAGCACGATCGAGCTGCAACTGAGCGACGTGTCCTGGGCATGAGCCTGACCGGCAGGCGACAGGGGCGCGGCCGGCTATCCCTAAGCTCCCACCGTGCAAGGTGTTACGTTCCAGGCAACCCCCAGTCTTCTTGGCTAAGCGGTTAAGGAAAGGCGGCGATCTGGCCGAGTATAAGGGGCAAATAGCGATTCCCCTCGGCAGGCGCTGTCGGAAGGCGGCGGGCAACCGACCCGCCGCCTTTTCTGTTGCCGCCGCTCGAGCTACCTGGCGTACTCCACGCAGCGGACCTCTCGCAGCAGCGTGACCTTCACCTCGCCGGGGTACTCCATCTCGTCCTCGACGCGCTTGGCGATGTCGCGGGCGATCTTGGCCGACAGGCGGTCGTCCACGTTCTCGGCGTCGACGATCACGCGCACCTCTCTGCCGGCCTGGATGGCGTACGCCTGCTTGACGCCCTCGAAGCTGGTGGCGATCTCCTCCAGCTTCTGGAGTCGCTGGACGTAGCGTTCCAGCGTCTCCCTTCGCGCGCCGGGGCGCGAGGCGCTGATGGCGTCGGCGGCGGAGATGATCGGCGTGTAGATGCTCTTGACCTCCAGGTCGCCGTGGTGGGCGCCGACTGCGTCGATCACGTCGTCTTTCTCGCCGTAGCGCTTGCACAGGTCGGCGCCGATCTGCGGGTGGCCGCCCTCGACCTCGTGGTCCACGGCCTTGCCGATGTCGTGCAGCAGCCCGCATCGCCGGGCGAGCTGGCCGTTGAGCCCGAGCTGCTCGGCTATGACCTGTGCCAGGTACGCCACCTCGATGGAGTGCTTCAGCACGTTCTGGCCGTAGCTTGTGCGGAAGTGGAGCCGCCCCAGCAGCTCCACCAGCTTGCCGTGCAGGCCGCGAACGTTGGCCTCGACCGCCGCCGCCTTGCCGGCTTCGTGGATCTGCTTGTTGACCTCTTTTTCTGTGGCGGCGACGACCTCCTCGATCCGCGTGGGGTGGATTCGCCCGTCCTGGATGAGCTTCTCGAGGCTCCTGCGGGCGACCTCGCGGCGGACAGGGTCGAAGCCGCTGACCACCACCACGCCGGGGGTGTCGTCGACGATCACGTCCACGCCGGTGGCCTTCTCGAACGCCCGGATGTTGCGCCCTTCGCGCCCGATGACGCGGCCCTTCATGTCGTCGGAGGGGATGTCGACCGTCGAGACGGTCGAGTCGGCGGTGTGCTCGGCGGCGTATCGCTGGATGGCGGTAATGACGATCTCCGCGGCCTTGGACTCGGCGGTCTCCTTGGCCTCCTCCAGCCGCCGCTCGATCAGCCGTGACGTCTCGTCCTCCATCTCCTTCTCTATCCGCTCCATCAGCATCGCACGGGCCTCGTCAATCGAAAGGTTGGCCACCTTCAGTAGCTGATTCTTCTGCTGGGCGATCAGCTCGTTGAGATGGCGGTCCTTGGTCGCGATGGCGTTTTCCTTCTCCACGACGGCCCGCTCGGCTGCGTCCAGCATCCGCTCCTTGGTATTCACGGTCTCCAGCTTCTGGTCGATCATGTCCTCCCGCTTGGACAGGCGTTTCTCCTCGGCGCGCAGTTCGTTTCGCGTGGCCTCTGTATCGGCGTCGAACTTCTCGCGTACGCGGATGATCTCGCTTTTGGCCTCCGCCTCAGCCTGGGCGACGATCTTCTGCGCCTCGGCCTGGGCGGCGGCGCGGATTGCAGCCAGCTCTTTCTCGGCTGCCGCCCGGCGGCTACGGAGCACCAGCCATACGGCCATCGCAGCCAACATGACCGTGAGGATGGCGCCGGCAAAGGAAAGGGCGACCAGTTGCGGGGAACTGAACTCGCCCAGCGGTAGACAGATATCCATGGCATCTTTCCCTTTCAAGGCAATGCCACAGGCGGGCTGCTCGCAAGCAGGCAGACAGACAGAAGCCCCCGGCGAATGGTCGCCGGAAGCACCCCGGGAGAGATTCACTCAAGCCGCGCCGTCACTCATCCGCCGAACTGACGCTGCCGGCGGATGGACGTGCACCTAGCGCCAAACGCCGCAAACTGGAGTCCTTAAGCCCAGCCGGGGGGGACGATGAAGGGGATTCCGCTCCTCCCGCAGAACCAAACTGCTGGGCCACTTGAGAGTCAAAACTGCGCTGGCTCATGTGAACTCTATGACCCGAAGGCCTCGCCCTAACCAGGGCGAATCATCGACGTTCGGCGCCGCGGCACCCTTTTCTGTCCGATGTCTCCCCGCCGTTACGCGAGGCGGCGCGGCAGCACCAACGGGCTGCCACAGGCAGTGATTCCTTTCACCGGCGGCAGCTCGCGAACGCCGTCTTGTCTGGCGGCCTGCTTGTCGAGAACCACCTTTGGCCGTCAGTTTTCAGCAAGCCCCCTGCCGCGGCGATATTGCCACCGGCGACGGAGGCTAAACTTTTCCGCATTGATATTAAGTTCTGGCCGGCACTGCGGTCAAGCAGATTCCTTCCGACAGGACAGATGAAGGTCGGCCAGCGGCGGGAGCCGTCTCTAAGCCCTGGCCAAAACAGGGGATGTATGGTAGGGCCGACATGGCTCAGGGCAAAGGGGCTCCGGTGCCGGGCAGCGCGGGGCGGCGATGGCGGGATCGACGGCCTGGCGGGGGCTTCGAGCCCAGGCAGGCATCGCGGCGGGTTGACTTAGCTCGCCTGACGACTGTGGCACGCACGGGTGAGACGTGCGTGCCACAGGACCTTTTCGCTGGGCCTGGCTGGCCGCCGGCCGCTGGCTGGCTTACCAGCCGAAGCGGAATATCAGCACCAGACCCTGGCACGGTGTCGAGGGCACTACCACCGCCGGGCGCTGAATAACGTAGGCGGGGGCGGGGTAATATGTGTACACCCTGGTAATCGGCGGGCGACGGAAATAGCTGTCGCGGTCGTGGCGATCCCAGGGCTGAGCCCTCTGGATCGCGGGCCTGTCAAACTGGCGGTGATCCTGGCGGGTGATCCTGGCCCCGCGGTCGTTGTCCCGGCCGCGGTCGTTGTCCCAGCCACGGTCGGCGTAACTCGTTCCCGTCGTCGCCAGCAGTGCAGCGGTGCCGACCAGGGCGGCCAAGGCCCACGTGCATGTCGCTGTCGTCTTCTTCATGGCACTACTCCTTTCGTTTAGTCTGTGAAGCTTGCGTGCGTTCACCCCTATAGTGGCCGCCCAGGCCGCGAGGTTACACCTCGGCCGCGCCCCGCCCACGATGGCGGCCGGATGCTGCGCTGGAGAGCACGGAAATCGCCTCGTTGGCGGTAACCTTTCCGCCTCCAGGCGACACAGACCCCATGGCGGACGGCTGGACGCCGCTGGTCCGGCGGCGCATACTGTGTGGATGGATCAAGCCGACCAGCAGGACGTCGCCGCCAGCCTGCATGGCGACGGCCGGGCGTACGAGCGCCTTGTGCGGCGGCATCAGCAGCAGATCGCCGCCAGGATGTGGCGGTTCACCCGCGACCGGACGGAGCTGGAAGAGCTGGTGCACGACGTGTTCGTAGAGGCGTACCTGGCCCTGGGCGGCTACAAGGGCCGCGGACCGTTCGACCACTGGCTGAACCGGATCGCCACGAGGGTAGGGTACCGGTTCTGGAAGCGGCGCAGGAAGCAGTCGGCCCAGACAGTGCCCTTGCGAGACTGGGACGGACCTGCCCGGGACGACCCGGCCAACCTGGACGCCGAGCAGGCGCAGCGGGTGCTGCACGCCTTGATGGATCGCTTGCCGCCGCGGGACCGCCTGGTGCTGACATTGATGTACCTGGAGGAGATGCCGGTGGCGAAAGTGGCTGGGCAAACCGGTTGGAGCGTGACGATGGTGAAGGTGCAGGCCCATCGCGCCCGCAAGAAGCTGCGGGTCCTGCTGGAAGAGAGCGGGCTGAGCGAGTTGTTTACATAAGCGGAGAACAGGCCGTGAACGAACAGGAAATCCTTCGGCGATTGGCTGGAGCAGCGGGCGGGTCGGTGCCGCCGCTTGTCGACGTGACGGACTGGGTCCTGCGTGACCTGGCGGCGGCTCGGCGGCGGCGCGTCGATCCGCTGCTTGGGTGGTTTGCAGCGGCGGCCGCTGCGGCGGCGATGGTAATCACCAGCATGGCCTCCGGGGCCTGGGCCCAGTGGCAGGACCCGCTGGCTGAGCTGTTCCGGACGACGGCGGTGATACCATGACCCAGCAGAACCCCCCGCAGGCCTCCCCGGCCTTCTCGCTGCCTCCCGCGCCGCGGCGGCGATGGCTGACGTTCGTCTTGATGGTGGTGGTCTTCGTCTCCGGCCTGGCCGTCGGGTCGGGGCTGACGTTCATGTACATCGACTACCGCCGGCAGCAGTACGTCGCACACCCCGAAGACGCCCCCAAGCGATTCGCCGAGCGGCTCAGAAAGACCCTCCGGTTGACCGACGAGCAGACCAGGCAGGTCCAGGCCATCATCGCCAGCCACTGGCCGGCGTTCCAAGAGACCCGCCGCAAGACGTATCCGCTGTTCAAGGAGCAGCTCGACGCCCTCCAGGCCGAGATCGGCGCGGTGCTGCACGGCGATCAGGCGCAGCGGTGGAATGACTACGTTGAGAGGATTCGTGGGCTTTGGAACCCGCCCCCGGCCACCGCACCAGCCACCGGCCAGGCCGACGCCGCCGCTGCGCCCCACGGGTAGGTCCTGGGCTGGGAGGGCTGGCTACCGCCGGGCCGATCCCGCTGGCCCCGGTTGGTGCCCCCAAGACAGTCGCATTTCGCAGGTTTCCCGGCTATTTCCTTGACTAATCATGATTCGGTGTTATTGTGCACCCTTGAGGGTACAGGTTAGGCGGAGCGGGCCTAGCCGGGCAGACCACTGCGAAGGAAGGGACGCACAATGAACAGGGCGGCGGCGGTGTGCACGCTATTGGCGGCCGGGGCCTCAGTCGCGTGGGCAGGGACGATATCGGACGCGAGTTTCTTCTCATCCATTAGCCACACGCTGATCACCTTTGAGACTTACGGCGACGGCACTACCCAGGTGGTGGTCGCCCCAGGGGGGCGGGCCACGCTGTACTACGATGAGTACACCGACTGGGGCGTGGAGTTCGACCGCGACCTGTCCTATGTCAACGACGACGGCCCGGATTTCGACGCGGCCCAGGCTATAGGCGGCTCCCCCGAGATCGGAATGCCGTATGCAACGGAGGACAGTTTCTCGCTCATCTTCACGACGCCGGTGCGGGCCTTCGGCTACTGGGTGATCAACAACAACACGGTTACCACGATCCCGACGTTCGTGGCCAAGAACTCAACCGGCGGGACGATAGAGACCGTGACCTTCGAAGGGGCGATGATCGACGGCACGATCGGCGTGGCCGACTACGGCTTCATGGGCATCTGGGCCAGCCAGGACATCGCCAGCGTGGACATCACCAAAGACGCTGCGATGTTCGACAATCTCATGTTCAGCAACGTTCCGGAGCCGGCGGCCGCGTCGATGCTGGCCTTAGGCGGGGCGCTGCTATTCGCCAGGAGAAGGCGCGCCCAGCGGCGCTGATCGGCCTATCTGTCCCCCTGACCCGGCGCTGCTGCTCCGCAGCCGGCAGCTATTCGCGCAGCTCCACGTTCCAGTAGGCAGCGTTGAGGAACTGCTTCCAGGAGGCGTATCTCTGGCTGTTGAGCTGTAGGGTGACCACGGGTGATCGCTTCGGCTTGGTCGGCTCGGCGATCAACCTCATGCCCGCATGTTGCGGCAGCCGGCCGCCCTTGCGGACGTTGCACTGCACACAGCAGCAGACGATGTTGCTCCAGTTAGACTCACCGCCCAGGCTGCGCGGCACGACGTGGTCCAGGCTCAGCTCGCTGGTGGGGAACTTCCTTCCGCAGTACTGGCAGCGGCTGCGGTCGCGGGCGTAGATGTTGCGGCGGGTGAACTTGACTGCCGTCCGCGGCAGGCGATCGTAGAACAGCAGCCGCATGATCCGCGGCACGGCCAGGTCGAACCGCACGCAGCGTATCCACTCGTGGTGGTCCCGCTCGTACTTGGAGCGCAGCTCGCTCATCTCCCGCCAGGAATCGAAGTTGTAGGAGGTGTACTGGCTGTTCTCGACGGAGATGATCTCCGCCAGTTCCTTCACCAGCAGGCAGATCGCCCGGCGGACCGTGGTGATGCGGATGGCCGCGTAGTGCTTGTTCAGCACAAGCACGCTGCTGGAAAGCACACTGTGCTCACTGGCCAACATGTCCGCCTTCACCTCCGCGGCCCCGCCGCCGCGGCGCCGCCTTGATCTAAGATGATAACACCTTTCCCCCGCCGTTCAAGAGCCTAGCGCCCGCCGCCGACGGGCCCAGCGGGTTGCCCCGGGAGGGTCGAAAGCCGCCGAAAACCGGGCGGCGGGCCGGCCTAGTGTGCTCGCACCTCAGCAAGCTGTAGGCGGTGGCGGTGGGGCTTGAAGCGAAGCGTCGCCGAGCCGACCTTGAGGCGCACCTCCCCACTGCCGCTGCACTTTATCTCCGGCGGCTTGCCCACCGGCTGGCGCGAGAACACGCTGACCAGGTGCACGCTGCTTGTCGCGGTGAACGACAGCCGCAGGATGTTGTGGGCGTCTTGTGGGTCGACGCGCCTTGTCTCGCTGCTGGCGACGGCGTCGGCGGTGCAGGCCAGCGCGAAGTGCAGCCGGCTCTTGAGGCCCGTGATCGAGCCGGTCATCGCGCGGGCGTTAAGGTGCAACTGCCCGGCTGTGTGCCAGACGAGCTCGGCGTCCTCATCTTCCCGGTCGCTCAGCTCGTCCAGCACGATCACGGTGTGCCCCTCCTTCGCAGCCGGGTTGACCAGCATCACCACGTGTCGCATGAAGCTGACGTTGTCGCCGCAGGCGGCCTCGGCGTCGCAGGCCACCCAGCGGCACGCGTTGTCGCTGGCGGCCTCGACGATCTGGCCCTGGGCGTCGATCTGGTGGTCGCGCTGGCCGACCGTGATGGTGTTGTGGGCGGCGGCCTGGACCTGGTAGAACTCGCCGCGCGCGTCGGAGAAGTACTCTTGGCTGAACGGCCCGTGGCCCAGGTCGATCAGCAGCATCTCGCCGTCCACCTGGAGCTGGATGGAGTTCATGTCGTGCTGGGAGTGGTTGGCCGACAGGTCGCCGGTCTTGACGGCGACGTACATCGAAGGGCGCGGCCAGCGGTCGGCGATCGCAGCCCATCCGATCTCGTGGTAGACCTTGACCGGCGCCAGCTCCGAGTCGTCTGGCACGTCGGCGTCCACCGGGCGGAATATCAGGCCCAGGCCCTCCGACGCCCATCCCGTCGTGGCCGCGTCGCGGTGGAAGGCGTACGTGTCCAGCCAGCGGGTGACCTCCGTCTGCCCGTAGTGCTTCGTCAGCAGGTAGAACGTCCCGTAGAGCGGCACGGCCGGATTGTCGCCGAAGCTGGCCGGCTGGCCGTTGGGCGTGAAGTAGACCGGAAAAAGCCCGGTGGCGCCCATGCCCCGCGTGTGGAGCATCCGCCGATCGTCCAGCAGCCTGGCCGACGCCTCCGCAAGAAGAAGCACGTGCCGCAGCGCATATCCCCAGTAGCCGGTGCCCTCGTCCCATCCGCCTTCCCTGCCGAGGGCATCGAAGAAGTTCCTCAGCCCGGCAGCCGCTAGATTGTAGGTCTCTTCGGCGGCGGGCTCTTCTTCCCCCAGTGCCAGCCCGGCCAGTCCGCAGCCGCTGTTCACCACCGCGTTCCAACTGTGGTAGCAGGTGTACCACCACGCCCCATGCGAGACGGCCTGGCGGTAGGGCTCGATGGCCTTGTGGCGAAGCGCCTGCATGACCCGTAGGCGATCGGGCTCGGGCAGGTCCTCCCAGAGCCAATCCAGTCCGACCACAGCCGCCACCGCAGCCTCCGCGGTGCACAGGTCAGCCGGCAGGTGCTCGTGGCAGGGGTCCACCCAGGTGCTCCAGCCGATGATGTCCTTCAGCTCCTCGACGGCGCGGTCGCGGTAGGCGATATTGCGGTCGATGTGGTGGGCGATCAGCAGGTCCATGATCCTGCCCTGCGCGGTCCGGGCGGCCACGACGGCAGCGGACCACTGGCCGTGCTCCCACAGGCTGCGCCATTGGGCCTCGGTGACGGGGGAGCTCTCCAATATCAGCGCACAGCGACGGCGCAGGGCATCGTACATGCCGTCGAAAGGCTTCCTGTTGATCCTGTCCCGCAGTCCAGCCAGCTCATCCCGGCTGGCCAGTATCCCACGCCTCATGTCTACGTCCCCTCCTTGCCAGGCCATCGAAGTCCGCCACGTCAGCGGAACACAAGATATGTCAGCCCCCGCCGAAGTTCAAGTACCGCGGCGCTGCGTTGTCTTCAGTTGAATTGACGCCCTTCTAGCCGATAATGCTTGGACGGCGCAAGGAGCGGCGGATGGTGGAAGACAGGCTGATAGTGAGCGTTTCCGGCGTGCGGGGGACCGTCGGCGGCAGCCTCACGCCGCTGGTGGCCTGCGAGTTCGGCTGCGCGTTTGGGACAATGCTGGGGGCGGCCTGCCCGGCCGGGGGCAAGACCGTCGCGGTCGGGCGGGACACGCGGCCTTCGGGGCCGATGCTTACCCAGGCCGTCACCGCCGGCCTGCTTGCCTGCGGGGCGAACGTCGTGGACCTGGGCGCAGCCAGCACGCCGGGGATCGCGCTGATGACAAAGCTCCTGAAGGCCGACGGCGGGGTCGTCGTCACCGCCTCGCACAATCCCGGCCAGTACAACGGCATCAAGTTCCTTCAGTCCACCGGCACGGGCCTGAAGGCTGCGATGGCGCAGCAACTCGAGGCTCTCTGGCAGCGCAGGCGCTTCGCCCTCGCCGGCGCCGACGCGCAGGGCGAGCTTCGCCGCCAGACCAACACCCATGGCCTGCACGTCGACGCGGTCTGCGCCGTGGTGGACTGCACCAAGATTGCCTCCAAGCGCTTCAAGGTGGTGCTGGACAGCGTCAACGGCGCCGGCTGCGTGGTCAGCCCGATGCTGCTGGGGCGGCTTGGCTGCGAGGTCAAGCATCTCAATGCCGAGGCCACCGGCCTGTTCGCCCACCCCCCCGAGCCGATCGAGGAGAACCTCGCTGGGCTCTGCGAGGAGGTCCGGCGGCACAAGGCCGCGGTCGGATTCGCCCAGGACGCCGACGCCGACCGCCTGGCCATCGTGGATGAAAATGGCTGCTTCATCGGCGAGGAGTACACGCTGGCCCTTGCGGCGACGTATGTGCTGCGGCACCGCAAGGGCAAGGTGGCGACCAACCTGTGCACGTCGCGGATGATCGACGACGTTGCTGCCTCCGCCGGGTGCCAGGTCGTCCGCGCGCCCACCGGCGAGGCAAACGTCGTCGAGGCCATGGTCCGCGAGGGCTGTATATTCGGCGGCGAGGGCGGCGGCGGGGTCATCGAGCCGCGGGTGGTTGCGGTCCGCGACAGCCTGGTGGGCATGGCATACGTGCTCCAGCTCATGGCCGAGACGGACAGAACTGTCAGCCGGCTTGTTGCCGATATACCCCGGTACGTGATGATAAAGACCAAGCTGCCCTGCCCGCCCGGTGCGGCGGAGGCGGTGATCGACAAGGTGCGGGCGATCTTTGCCGATAGGCCGGGGGCGGTCTTCAACGACGCCGACGGGCTGCGCGTGGACCTGGATGAAGGCTGGCTAAGCGTCCGCGCCTCCAACACCGAGCCGATCATGCGGATCATAGCCGAGGCGGCAAGCAGGCAGACCGCGGAGAGCCTGGTTGCCCAGGCCCGTCAGGTCGCCGGCTCAGCCATCGGGTGAGGGCGCCGAACTGGTTGGCGGCCGCAGCGTATCGTATCTTGCAGGGCGGCGACCGGCGGCGGCGGGAAGTTGGCTTGACAAGCTGTGCAGGCGCGCATATACTCCCTCGCCCTGTCTTGGGCCGCCGCAAGGGATAAGGGAAGATAAGCTACTAACACAGCAGGACTTAAGAGGATCACAGAAGTGGCCAGGAAGTCTCGTTCCAAGACCGTCGCCGCCAAGGGGACCAAGAAGTCCAAGACCGCTCCCACCAAGATTGCCAAGTCCCGCTCGGCGGCGCCGCCGTTCTTGCCCTCACCGAAGGTTGAGGCCGAGCCCGTCCTCCCCAAGCGCCGTCTGCGGAAGACCCCCCTGAGCAAGAGCGAGCTGAACGAGTTCCGCCAGATGCTCCTGGAGAAGCGTCGGGCGCTGGTCGGCGACATGACTGGCATGGCGGCTGAGGCGCTGCGGACCAATCGCCAGGAGGGCACCGGCAACCTGTCCAAGATTCCCACGCACGACGCGGACGTCGGCACCGACAACTTCGAGCAGGAATTCACGCTGGGGTTGCTGGAGAGCGAACGCGCGCTGCTTAGCGAGATCGACGAGGCCCTGGACCGGATCAGCAAGGGTACCTACGGCATCTGCCTGGGCACCGGTCAGGCCATCCCCAAGGCCCGCCTCCGCGCCCGCCCCTGGGCCAAGTACTGTATAGAGTACGCCAAGATGGTCGAAAAGGGCCTGGCGCCACGCGGGGGGGAACGCAGGCAGGGGGAGCATCTCGAGTACGGCGAGGACGAAGAGGAGCAGGACTCCGACGCCGAGGGGAGCCGCGAGACCGACAGCAGCCTCGAGGAATGAGCCAACGTTGCCCGCGACCGGCAAAGAGACCTCGACCGTCACAATCCGCCCCCCGGCTGAACCTTCACATCGTCTGGCAATCCGAAGCGCTTCCGCTGCCGCCACATTCCTGGTGGTCATCGCCGCGGGGCTAGCCGGCGACCTGCTGTCCAAGCACTACGTCTTTGAGTCCATGCTGGCCGACCCATCGCTGCGGCCGCGGCTGGAGGAGCTGCTCGACGGCTACGGCCGGGAGCGGCCGGGGATGAACAAGGTCCTTGCCGACCTCCGCATACAGCGGCAGGTGATCCCGGGGGTGCGGCTGACGCTGTCGACCAACCCGGGCGTGGTATTCGGCATAGCGATGCCGGGCCCTCTGGTGGCCGTCGCCACGGTCGTGACTGTCGTACTGGTCGTCTGCTTTTTCGCAACTTCCCCCGCCCGCGCGCACTGGTCGCACGTGGGCTTGGCGTTTATCGTGGCTGGGGCGCTGGGCAACCTGTACGACCGGCTGTTCAGCGAGGTCGCCCTGCCCGGACTGGAGCCGATCAGCCATCAGGTCCGCGACTTCATCGACTGCTCCCAGATCGGCTACAAGTGGATATTCAACGCCGCCGACGCCTACCTGGTGGTGGGCGTTGCCATGCTGATTGCCCAGTGGCTCCAAGACGGCCTGAAGGCACGCAAGGCTCGCGCCTCGAAGGGCAAGTCCTAGTCTCCCGCCGGCTTCAGAGATCGGTTGCCGGGCGGTAGAATCCCCCCATGCCTCAACAGGAGCCAACTCCCGAAGATCTCCGTGCAGCGGCGCGGACGTTCTATCGGTGGTTTACCCTCATCAGGATACTGGAGATAGTCCTGCTGGCTGCGATGGTCGTGGTCCAGGAGCAGTGGCTGCCAGGGGCGGTACCCGATCCGGCAGGAAGGCTCCGCCCAGTGCTGTTGGTGATCCTTGTCGGCTTCTTGGGATACATAGTGCTGGCCTGGCCGATCTGGGCGCGACTTGGGCGGCTCAGGGCGGCGGTCCTGCGGACGGGCTCCCGGCCCCACATCAGGACCGCGCTGCTCCAGGCTGCATTCCGCCCGATTGGCGCCGCTACGCTGGTCTTTGCGACCTGCGCCTATGCGGGGCTGCCAGGCGTGCTGTTCGCGGTTGTCCTAATCGCGGTGATCCAGTGGCTTGGCCGGGGGAAGGACGTGAAGACCATAGACTCCCGCACGCTTCCTGACGATCGCCATGCCGACCGCCTGTCCAGGCTGGGTGCCTGGGCCAGGCAGGCGCCCGGCTCGGACGTGATTCTTCGCGTCACGCGCAACGAGGCCGGCTATCCCCTCGGGATGCACGCCGTGGACAGGAAGAAGCGCGAGCGGGTCTTTCTCGGTGAGGCCCTGTTTGACCTACTAGACGATGAGGAGCTGCGGGCGATCCTTGCCCACGAGCTTGCCCACGGAAAGCTGCTGCATTACCGAAGGCGCCAGCGAATGGTCCTGGCCGGGCTTGTGGGGGCGATCGTCGTGATCTGGATGCTGGCGGGCGGAGTGAGCGAGTTTGACGACCCGCTGCACGTCCTGACCGTGCTGCCCAGGATACTCCTGGTGCTGTGCATCATGGAGCTGCTGCTTGGTCCGCTGTGGGCGGCCGTCAGCCGCCGGGATGAGATGCGGGCCCACCGGCTGGCGCTGGAGATGACGGGCGACCCCGCCGCGTTGATCTCCGCCGACACGAAGCTCGTGGAGTATCTCGGGGCCGACCAGCCCGCCTCCCTGCTGGCGGGGCTGCGGGCCACCCACCCGCCCCTGGCCGACGTCGTGGAGCTGGCGCGGCAGTTCGCCCGCAAGCGGGGCATCGCGCTGGACCGGCCGCCCCCGCCCGCCGGGCAATCGGCCCAGCCGGCGAGGACCGAGGCCCAGCAGTGAAGCCGAAGCTATTAGACATGACCGTCGAGCAGGTGCGAGCGGCGCTGGCCGAGCAGGGCGTCGAGCCTTATCGCGCTGAACAGCTTGCCGACTGGGTCTACCGCAAGGGCGTCACCGACCCGGCAAGGATGACAAACCTGCCCGCCGCCCTGGTTGAGCGATTCGAGATCCTCACCTCGCGCGTCGCCGCCCGGGCCGACAGCCGCGACGGTACAGTCAAGCTGCTGCTGGAGTACGACGACGGCCAGAGAGTCGAGACGGTGCTGATACCGTCCGGCAAGCGGGCGACGGTGTGCCTGTCCGCCCAGGCCGGCTGCGCGATG
>Ga0315280_10004779_pt1 | contig 19729 bp, 17 predicted proteins | sample YL17G06_40_MG_FD_203697 | JGI IMG/M metagenome (GOLD analysis project Ga0315280, IMG submission 203697) | Sediment microbial communities from Yellowstone Lake, YNP, Wyoming, USA - YL17G06_40 | ecosystem: Environmental > Aquatic > Freshwater > Lake > Sediment | place: USA: Wyoming | collected... | reverse complement strand
ACATCGTGCTCGGTGACCACGCCCACAAGCAGCTTGCCGCGCAGGACGGGCAGGTGTCGGAAGGAAGAGCGCACAAAGACCATACGCGCGTCTAGCAGCGTGTCGGTCTCCTGCAGGGAGGTCACTTCCGTGGTCATAAAATCTCGCACTAACATGGACCTCTCCTTTTCCCGCCCCGCGCCCTCCGCCGGGCTCAGGGTTTGTCGCTGCGAGGACGCCTCGTGGCTGACCAGCGGTCCGGCGGAAAACTGATTTCCCAGAACCCCTCTTGATCGAGGATTTCAAAGCCCAGCTCGACACCGTGGGGCGTAACCTGGGTGGAACGCCAGGCGACTCGGGCGCGCGCCGACCGGTCTTTGTTGCGGACGCGGATTTCCAGCGTGTCGCCGACCTGAAAATTCTGTTTGGCGCGGACCATCCCCCCGTGTTGGCTGACCGTGATGGTTTCCACCGGCTCCCACTCGGTCTCCACCGATTCACCGACCGCATTAATGATGAGGGGGATACGCAATAGAATTCGCGTGCTGCGACGGCGCGGCGCCGCCTTCTCTTCGGCAAGCGTTTCAGTCTTCATAGGCCCAACCGGCAGGAAAAATACCTCAATTCGCCTGCCGTCGAGCGCATCATACCACAAAGCAGCCAGCCACGGAGTGAGGCAGGGATCCGCGGCTTCGCGCATGGGCGCCCCAGGGCCGCGGCATGACGCGTAGGCGCAAGCGTCTCCGGCGGCCCGTGTCGCTCCAAAACCCATACGGGGGCTCAGCCATCCCCCTGCGAATCGGCTGAGAGGGATTGTTGTTTTTCTCTACATTTCGTCGGCGTCTTGTGGCATGATCTTGACCAGCGAGAGACCACAACTGACAAAGCCACTACCACCCCCCAACGAGGGGGGGAAGTGTCACGCAGGACCCGGAGAGCCGGGGCAACATCCTACCAAAAAAACGCCCCGGTTCCTTCCGGGTTTTCCCTTGCGAATTGACGGCAGGGAGATTTCGCTCCACCTGAAAAGGGTGACAATCCCCAGACCCTATGCGCGTCGAAGTCCTCAAGGAAATTGATCCCGGCGACGACACGCTGGAAATCCCTTGGGCAAGCCCTGAGAACCCCCATCTGCGCTACGTCGACCTGAAGGCTCATCCCGCGTTGATCACCCAGCTTGAGGAGTGCCGCCGCTTCCCTCCTCTGGCGGATTTTCTGCGCAAGGTCAATTCAATGGGATCGTCCTTTCGCACCGCCAAGTGTGATGTCTGGGCCACCACTGAGCTGACCGAAGATGAGCGGGTGGATTTTCAGCTCCCCTTCAAAACGGGCAGCTATGTGGACCTGCTGTTCGATCGCTCAGAATTCAATTCGGCACTGGGATACCATCTCCAACTCGGCGAGAAGCTTAGGCAGGCTCTGGCCACTTTTCACGCCTCGGCTCAAGTTGAGGTTTCGGTCCGCCGCTGCCTGTTCCATCCCGAGGAGCGCTGGGGCTACCACCTGACCCTTTTCACGCACGCCTACGGGGCTGATGGGGACGAAGCGGCCCGGGAAGGGGGCCGCGCCCTCGACGCCTTGGGCGAGGCGCTGGCAGGCATCGATCAGATCCTCCGCCAGGCTTTGGCCGCGCTGCCCGATCGATCTCCTAGCTCCTAGGGACCACCCCACGGCCCAATTTGGCGGGCGTCGCAGCCTATCGCGTGTGGCAATGGCGGGCACTATTGTCATCCGGTTTTCAATGTGTTATAACCCGTGAACTGCGACAGCTTCCGGACGTCCGAGGGCGGTGGCCGCGTGTCCGAAGGAAGTTGGTGCCTTTTCGCCCGAAGTGCCTGGGGCCTGAGCCGGTTGTGTAAAGGGGACCTGATCGCGTGAGCTTCATTAACTTCGCCGCCCGGGAAATCAACTGCAAAATTGTCTATTACGGCGCGGGCCTCGGCGGCAAAACCACCAACCTGCATTGGATCTTCGACCAGACGCTCGGCAAGAAGGGCGGGAAGATGATCTCCCTCGCCACGGAAACCGACCGCACGCTCTTCTTCGACTTCCTGCCGCTCGAACTCGGCACCGTGCGGGGGTTCAAGACGCGCTTTCACCTTTACACCGTTCCCGGCCAGGTCTTCTATGACGCCAGCCGCAAGCTCATCCTGCGCGGCGTGGACGGAGTGATCTTCGTCGCGGACTCGCAGGAAGAACGGATGGACGCCAACTTCGAGGCGCTCGAGAACCTGCAGGAGAACATGAAGCAGCACAGCTACGACTTCATGAAGGTCCCCTACATCCTCCAGCTCAACAAGCGCGACCTGCCCAGCGCCTTGCCCGTCGAAGAGCTGAAGAAAGCGCTGCAGAAGAAAAATGAGCCGGCCTTTGAGGCCGTCGCTTACAAAGGCGTCGGCGTCTTCGAAACCCTGAAGGAATGCGGCCGCCTCGTCCTTGCCGAACTCAAGAAAGGCTGAGCGAGCCCTTCCGCGCGCCGCGCTTCGACTCTCCCGTCCCCTCCCCATCCTTCGCCTCGGAATAGCGCCGCGGATTTCTCTCGGCTCTTCGGCCGCGCGTTTTTCCACCGCAAGGCCAAAACTGGATTATGCTCTCCGAGTCTACGAAAATTCCGGCGGGCTCATGAAGGGCTCGTCGCGAGACGCCAGGGGATAAAGAACATGAGGACGTGTCTCGTCATTCTCCTTGTACTCGCCTTCGAGGCTGGTGCGGCGCAGGCTCAGCAGCCCGTGCGCCTGACGCTCCAGGGCGCGCTCGACCTCGCGGGGAAACAGAACCTCGATCTGGCCGCCGCCCACCGGCGTCGCGCCGTGGCCCAGGCGGGCATCCAGGTGGCCGGGCAACGTCCTAATCCTACTTTCAACTTTACGGCCCTGCGCGATGAGCCGCATGAAGGATTCTTCGTCAATCAGCCGATCGAGACGGCGGGCAAGCGTCGCCGGCGCATGGAGGTCGCTCAGCAGGAGAGCGGGCTGACGGAGATTGATATCGCCGCGCTCGCGCGCCTGGTTCGCCAGCGGACCCGCCAGGCGTATTACGAGCTCGCGTTCGCACGGGCCGAAACGGCGCGGCTCGGCGAACTCGTGCGCCTCACGGAGCGGCTCAAGCAGATCGCGCAGGACCGATTCGAGGCTGGCGCCGCGCCCCAACTGGAAGTGATTCAGGCCGACCTCCAGCTCGCCCAGGCCCAGGCGGCTTTCCAGGTTGCGCGTCAGCGCGAGAAAGTTTCTCTTAGCCAGCTCAACGCGCTCCTGAATGAGCCGGCGGGGACCTCGTGGGAACTCACGGGAACGCTCCAGGATCCGTTGCCCGATGCGGGCCTTCAGGACCTTGTCGAGCGCGCTTACACCTCCAACTATGAGTTGCAGCGGCTGGCGCAGGAAGAAAAGCTCGAAGAAAGCCGACTGCACTTGGCCCGCGCGCAGCGTGTTCCGGATCTGAGCCTCGAGTTCGGGACCGACTTCAATGCTCCTCAGGATTTCCGGGTGGGGCCGAGGAGCCAGATTTCACTGATCGTGCCCCTCTTTTATCGCCATCAAGGCGAGATCGCACAATCGCTCGCCAGCCAGCAGGTCCTCGCAGCGCAGATTGCGGCCACACGGCGAGCGGTTGCTGGAGAAGTGGAATCGGCGTATTTTGACTGGTCGGCGCAGAAGAGCCAAGTCGAGATCTACCGCGACACCCTGCTGCCGGCCGCGCGCCGCCTCGAGGAAATGGCGGCAGAGAGTTATCAGGCGGGCAAAGCCAACATCCTGGCCGTCATCGATGCGCAGCGGAACGTCCAGGAGGTGGAGAGGACTTACCAACAGAGCCTCCTGGGGTTCCAGACGGCTTTTGCGAACCTGGAACAAGCTGTGGGATCTTCCCTCGACTAGATGACAACACGTGCAGAGTGCGTCTCGATTGTGCTCCTCGTCACGGCGCTGACGTTCGCCTGCTCGGGCAATCGCGCCTCCGACGAGGAGGAGTCCTCGGAGGGCGCAAGCGCCGTAGCCGAAGTGACGGTCACCCGCGTCGAGCGAGGCACCGTCAGCGCCACAGTCACCGTTACGGGCACCGTCGCGGCGCTGCCCAACCAGGACGTCAAAGTCAGCTCGCTCGTGCCCGGCCGCGTCGCGCGCCTGAGGGTGGCTGAAGGCGACCGCGTCGGCGAAGGTCAGACCATCGCCGAGATTGAAGATCGCCCTTACCGCGACCAGTTGCAGCAGGCCGAGGCGGCCGTCGAGCAGGCGAAAGCGAATCTCGAAAACGCGCAACTGAACCGCGACCGCAACGAAGACCTGTTCAAGCGCGGCATCGTCGCCCGCAAGGACCTCGAAGACTCGCGCACACAGGTGAGCGTTCAGCAGGCGTTGCTGCGCCAGGCGGAAGCCCAGCGCGAGCTGGCCCGCCTGCAGATTGCCCGCACGCAGGTCCACTCGCCGCTCACGGGCACGGTGGTGAAGCGGTTCGTCAGCGACGGCGAGCAGGTGGACGGCACGGCCGCGCAGCCCATCGCCGAAGTTGCGAACCTCGACCGCGTCGAGCTCTATGGAAACGTTCCCGCCGCTTACTTGGACAAGATTCAGGTCGGCGAGACCTTGCCGGTGACAACGGAAGCCGTGCCGGGGAAGCCTTTGGAAGGCCGCGTAGTGGCAATCTCGCCCGCCGTCGATCCCGCCACCAACATCGGGCTGCTGCGAATCCGCTTGGCGAATCCCGGCGGGCGGTTACGCCTGGGGATGTTCCTCACCGCGCAACTCGCCGTCGAAACTCACCCGAACGCGCTCGTGGTGCCGAGCCAGGCCGTCTACCGCGACGAAAAAGGCCAGGCGCGCGTCTTTCGCATCCAGGGGGACACGGCCGAGGCTGCTTCCGTCAAGCTGGGCCTGGAGACGAACCAGCGGGTGGAGATTCTCTCCGGCCTCCGCGAGGGCGAGACGATCGTCCTCACCGGAGGCTACGGGCTCGCCGACCGCGCGCGGGTCAAGGTCCAGCCATGAATGTGGTGGGGTTCTGTCGGCGGAACAGTCGCGCGGTGTATCTTCTCACCGGCCTCCTGGTCGTGGCCGGCGCGCTCGCCGCCTTCCGGCTGCCGAGTAACATTTATCCGGAACTGACTTTTCCCCGCATCGTCATCCTGGCCCACTCGGGCGACCTCTCGCCGCAACAGATGCTCCTCACCGTGACGCGGCCGCTGGAAGAAGCCGCGCGCACGGTCCTCGGTGCGCGCCGCGTGCGTTCCAAGACCATCCGGGGCGCGACGGAAATCGCCGTCCTCTTCAACCCGGACATGGACATGCAGTATGCGCTGCAATTGACGCAGGCGCAGGTGAGCGAGGTGAGGAACCAGCTGCCCCCTGCAACGGAAGTCTCCATCGAGCGCATCACGCCGAGTTCCTGGCCCATCCTGATGATGGTTCTGAGCGGCAACGTGCCCGGCTCCGACCTGCGCGACTACGCCTACTACGATCTGCGGCCGCTTTTCAGCCGCGTGCCCGGCGTCGCGCAAGTGGAAGTTCAGGCGAGCGACATCCGCGAAGTCTCGATCATCGTGGACCCGCAAAAGATGCTGGCGCGCCGGCTCTCGCTTGTTGACGTCGCCGACCGGCTGCGCGCGACGAATGCCATCACGTCCGTCGGCCGGCTCGACAAGGACTACTCGCGGTATCTCGTGCTCGCCACCGGCCAGTTTCGCGATCTCGATGACATTCGCAAGACGGTCGTCGCGGTCGAGAACGGCGCACCGGTGCGGCTGCGCGACCTCGCGGAAGTCCAATATGGCTTCGAGGACCCGCGCATCCTGGTTTACGGCAACGGCCGGCCGGGGGCGCTCGTCAGCGTTTCGCCGCAGATCGGCGGGAACATTCTCGACGTGGCCGACCACGTCAAGGAAGCCGCGCGCAATCTGGGCACAGCGATTCCCCGGACTCTGCACCTTTCGGTGGTCTATGACATGGCGGGATTTGTGCGCGAAGCCGTGGCCAGCATCCGCGACGCGGTGCTCATCGGCGGGCTGCTCGCCGTGCTGATTCTCTTCTTCTTCCTCCGCGAGGGGCGCACGACACTCATCGCCGCCGCGACGCTGCCCATTACCGTCATCAGCACGTTCTTCTTCTTGAGCCTCTTCGGGGGCACCCTCAATCTGATGTCGCTCGGCGGGCTCGCCATCGCCATCGGGCTGATTATTGACGACGCGGTGGTAATCATCGAGAACACCTACCGCCACCTCGGCCTGGGCGAATCGGCCGGGGTAGCCGCCGAGGCGGGCGTGCGGGAGCTGCTCGGCGCGGTCATCGGCTCGACCGCCACTACTGTCGTCGTCTTCTCGCCGCTCAGCCTGCTCCAAGGCGTGGTCGGCGAATTCTTTCGCGCCCTCTGCCTCACGCTCGCCGCCTCCGTGCTGCTCTCGCTGGTTTTTGCCGTGACGCTCATCCCGCTGCTTTCCGAGCGCTTCCTTTCCCACGAGCGTTACCGGCCGGCCTCCTCGCGATTCATTGCACCTGTCCATCGCTGGTACGAAAACGCCGTGCGCTGGTCGCTGCGGCGCCGTGCGCTGGTCGCCGCGGCCACGGCGCTCTCCGTCGCCGCGGCGATATTTCTCTACACGCGGGTCGAAACAGGTTTTCTGCCGGAGATGGACGAAGGCGGATTCGTTATCGATAACTGGACGCCGCCCGGCACCTCGCTCGCCGAGACCGATCACCTCGACCGGCTCATCGAGCAGCAAGTGATTCAAACGCCCGAGGTCGAATCCTCGCTCCGCCGCACGGGCGCCGAAATGGGCCCGTTCGCCACCGAGCAGAATACCGGCGAGGTCGTCGCCAAGCTGAAGCCGCGCTCCCAGCGCCGACGAAGCATCTACGCAGTCATGGACGACCTTCGCCAGAGGATCCTCACCAACGTCCCCGCGGTGCGCATCGAGTTCCTTCAGGTTCTGCAGGACATGATCGGCGATATGGAGGGCAATCCCGAGCCCGTCGAAGTTAAGATCTTCGGCAGCGACATGGCCGAGCTGGAAAAGCTGGCGGACGAAATCGCGCCGAAGCTCCGGCGGATTCCGGGTCTCGTGGACTTCTCAGCCATTCAAAAGGGCAATCCGGAAATAGTCCTTCACGTGGACCCGGTCGAGGCCGGGCGGCTCGGCATGACCGTCGAGCAGGTCTCCCAGCAGGTGAGCGCGGGCTTGCTCGGGTCGACGAGCACCGAGCTGCGCCAGACCGACCGCACCGTGGGCATCCGCGTGCGCTTTCCGGATTCGTTCCGCTACAGCTTCGACGATGTGCGCCAGTTCCCCATCGTAACCCCATCGCGGCAGATCGTCCCGCTCACGGCGGTGGCCCAAATCGAGCAGGTGCGCGGCGAAAATCAGTTGCTGCGCGAAAATCAGCGGCTGATGGTAGACCTGACGGCGCGCATCGAAGGACGCGGGCTGGGCAGCGCCGTCCGCGACGTGCGGCGCGTTCTCGATGCGGTGCGCTTCCCCGTCGGTACGCGCTACGAGATCGGCGGCCTCTACGAGAGCCAGCAGGGGTCCTTTCGCGATCTCCTCTCGGTCCTGGGTCTGGCCCTCGCGGCGGTGTTCGTGGTGCTGGTGATTCAGTTCCGCGCCTTCCGACCGGCACTCATCATCATGACGGCGGCGCCGCTATCGCTGGTGGGCGTCTTCGCCATGCTCTGGGCAACCGGCACGGCGCTCAACGTCTCGTCGTTCATGGGCATCGTTCTGATGGTCGGGCTGGTGGTCAAGAACGGCATCATCCTCTTCGAGTACGTTCACAAACTCTGGGAGGAAAAAGGCCTGCCGCTTGGCGAGGCGCTGGTGGAGGCGGGAAAAATCCGCGTGCGGCCCATCCTGATGACGACACTGTGCACGCTCTTTGGTTTGCTCCCGCTCGCGCTCGGACTCGGCGCGGGGGCGGAGTTGCAGAAGCCGTTGGCGCTGGCCGTCATCGGAGGGCTTCTGGTCTCGACGTTCATCACCCTGTTCGTGATGCCGGTGCTCTACTCTCTGCTGGAACGGGAGCGCTGAGGGGAAGAAAGGGCTGCGCTCTGGCCGCGCCTGGGAACGCTCTCCTCCCGCATGGTCGGACGTGCGGAGGGAGCTTCAGACTGAACCGGGGTCAATTCTCCAGGTCGGTGGCGGTCAGCTCAAAGAAGTGGTGGCCCATGATGGCCAGGGTGATCGCCTTGTCGAGATGCTGGCGATGGCGCTGGAGCGCCTGGGCCAGAAACTTCCAATATTCCTTGCGGTAATTGCTGCGCAACCCCTGCCGCCAGAGCGAGCGCACCACCGCCATCAAATCCGAAAAGACGAGTGGCGCGCGGGCCGCCGCGCCCAGTTGCGAGAGGAAGGCTGAAGCGCGTTCGAAGTACTCGCGCGGGTTGTAGATGGTTTGCATGATCCGGCGATAACCCGCCAGCAGCTCCTCGGTATCCATCTTGGGGATGAAGTTCAGGTCGGAAAGCGTGTTGTTCCCGAGGCTTTGCTTGATCAGCCGGCCCTCGGCTTTCAGCCGCCGCCACAGTTGGGTGTTGGGGAGCGCCGTGAGCAGGCCCACCATGGAGAGCGGAATCGCTGCTTCACGGATGAACTGAATCTGCCGCTGGAAGACGTCCGGCGGATCATTGTCAAAACCCACGATGAAGCCGGCCATCACTTCGATGCCGTGGGCCTGGATCAGCCGCACGCTCTCGAGCAAATCCCCGCGCAGGTTTTGGAATTTCGTGGTTTCTTTCAGGCTTTCGGCCACCGGCGTCTCGATGCCCAGGAACACGCGCGTGAAGTGCGCCTCGCGCATCATGTGCAGCAATTCGGAATCCTCGGCCAGGTTGACCGATGCTTCGGTGAAGAGTGAGAACGGGAACTTGTGGTCGCGCATCCACTCCACCATGCGCGGCAGGAGCAGCTTCACGCATTTCTTGTTGCCGATGAAGTTGTCGTCTACCAGGAAGACCGGCCCGCGCCAGCCATGCCGGTAGAGCTGGTCGAATTCCGCCAGGATCTGCTCGGGGGCCTTAGTGCGCGGGCGGCGGCCGTAGATTTCGATGATGTCGCAGAACTCGCAAGTGAACGGGCAGCCGCGCGAGAACTGCACGGCCATGGCGCTGTAACGGCGGAGGCTCGGCAGATGCAGGTCTGGCAGCGGCACGCGCTTGAGATCGGGAAGATCACTTCTGACATAACGCGCCTTGACCTCGCCGCGCTCGAGGTCGGCGACGAGCTCGGGAATGATGTCCTCCGCCTCGCCCTCGACGACGTGATCGGCCTCCGCAATCGCCGGGTCCTGGGCGCTCGCAATCGGCCCACCGACGATCGTCCGCAGGCCGCGCTGCTTGGCGCGTGCGATCTGTACCTTCATCGAAGGGCCCTGGACCATCATGCCGCTGAAGAACACCACATCGGCCCAGTCGAGGTCGGAGTCCTTCAGTGGCCGGACGTTCAGATCCACAAGGCGTTTCTGCCAGGCCGCGGGAAGCAGCGCGGAGACCGTCAGCAGGCCGAGCGGCGGGTAGGCCGAGCGTTTTCCTTGGAACGGGAGCGCGTGCTTGAAGCTCCAGAACGTGTCGGGGAATTCTGGGTAAACGAGTAGGACCTTCATCACCGGCCTCCCAGCGGAGTTTGCAGCCTATAGATAATACCGTCCCTTCTCAAGGGCGCGATTTTCGGGCTGTGCCGTACCACGCGCCCGGTGAGGCCTCAGGCCCGTTTCAGAACCCCAAAAAACTAGCAGGATTGGACATGGAGGCCAACCCATTTTTCTTGGTCCAACCACAAGGGTACCGTCTCTTTCGCCGGAATCCCCACGAGCTCTGTCCGGAGACGCCAACTGGCCCTGTTGTTACTGGCCGAGTCTAACACGCCTGCGGGGCGGATGCTACAAGCAAATGCCCTTCGCGGCAGCCGCGGGTGGTGTCCTAAATCTGTGTTCCTTGCTACTCAAGGTTGATGTCAATACGGTTGCTTCCGAAACAATAACGTGAAACGACGACACCTTCGAAGGCCTGCTGGTTTTCTTCGATAATTATCGGAGAGATTCCTGGGAAATTGAAGATTCCCAGGATTTTTACTGCGGAGGGATTAAGGTATCTAACCACAAGAACTTGACGCCCCTCTTGATCGTATACAACTAGCGTCGATTTGTCTGGGCGTTCGCGTCGAAAGAAGTTGTTCGGGTTTATGAAGAACCCATTGTCTACGATCTGCGCGACTATTCTCCCATCTCTGCTAAAGACCTTGGCGGATACAGTCATTCCGGAGCCGCTTTTTCCTATCGAAAGCACGCTTTCTTTACGCACCATAAGCACCGTGTGGGAAAAAGTTCGTTGAAGGAGGCCGAGCTGCCCAAATATAGAACCACCGCACTTTTCGGCACGTTAGGGCATGGATTGGGCGGGCTTGGGTCATCAGCGGGCAATAGAAATCCATGAATTTCGCTTTCGTTCGTTGTGTGTATCGCTTCTTTCCAGGTATTTTGCAGCCACAAGAGACAAGCTGCCACATCAAAAAGTAGTACGGATAACCCGAATATAATTATGGCGAGTGTTTTATGAGAAGAATAGAAAATTCCGAACAGGGCCAACGCAAGAGTAGCCAGTCCGGCCAAAGCGAAAGCAACGATGTCCATGTTGCTAAATCTCCTTCTTTCTCGAGTGACCTCATGTTTGGCATTATTATCTTTGAACTGGGGATTACCCTTAGATTCCTTACTGCGATGGCTTTCTTTGTCAGGTGACTTCTCTTGAGACTTAAGCATTCGCTTGAGCCTTTTGCGCTCAGCTTTCTCAATGCGCCTTCTTTCGGTTCGCGATTTGGCCATTACTCCGACAGATCCCTTACAGTCCAGATGTGATCCGATATGCCGCCCTGCATCGCAGGCGTGATCCGAAGGGTCTGATGAACGCGGCAGAAATTGTACCACGCAAAGTGCAGTGCCAAAGCTGCTTTCAGGTTTTCCCACTTCTTGCTGAAAGCATTGGTCAGCCTTGTTAGCCTGCGAATCTGCATTCTCATCGTGAGGTTTTGCCGTTCAACGTGAGACGTGCAAATCCTCTTGAGTCTTGGCTGTCCCCATCTTGGGAGAGGGACAGTATCCAACCGCGACCTCTGTTGGCACTGGCGCGCCAAATCAGCTAGAATCCCGGAACGCGTTACGCCCCGATCGCGGCACTAGACCACGGGAGGTCTCGATGCAGGGAACGACCTCACGCACTCGCGCGACAATCCTCCAACTCATCCTCGTTCCCGGCCTGATTACACTCGCTGTGACGATCCTGCGGCTGGTCGGCGAACTGCAACAATGGTCGCCGATCTTTTTCGGGCGCGCGGCGGGCGGGGGTAGCGCACTAGTCGGGATTTCCTGGCTGCCCTTGATTTTCGGCCCTTATTTCGGCGTGAAATTCACCCGGGCGGACCAGGCTCCTGTGAGTGCGGGTCGCGCCTTCGGATTCACGATGCTGGGACTGGTCCTCTTCGTTATCGCCGGATACGTCGGTTTTGGGTCCGAGTTTTTCAGCTTTCCCGGCAGAATGGCCATGGGGTATGTGCTGATGGCGGTCGCCACGGGAGTAACGGTGGTGGGTTGGCCGCGTCTTGGTAAGACGCTGCTGGCTTACGGGTACGCCGCGAGAATCCCCGTCGTCGTGATCATGTATTTCGCCATCGCGGGGAACTGGGGGACGCATTATGACGCGCTGCCGCCTGAGTACAGCGGACCGACGGCGGTATTCGGCAAATACGCCCTGATCGGTCTCCTGCCGCAGCTGGTCTTCTGGATCGCCTACACGGTAATTGTCGGCGCGCTGCTCGGAGTCATCGCCGCCGCGGTGACATGGCGGAAGAAACCTCCGATCTTGCAGCCGACGACACCCTTGTCAGGCTAGGGAGAGTAGGCGCGGGAGCCTGCCGGGACTCGGCAGAGCTTCGCCAGGAATTGCTGTGAGCGAAAAACCTTCGATCACAAAACTCGTGCTCGCTCCTGCCCTCATCACGCTTGGGGTCACTCTGCTCCGCGTGATGGGTGAACTCCTGCATTGGTCGCGCAGGCTGTTCAATCCCGCGCCCGGGGGCGGGGGCGCCGTCGTGGGCATCGTCTGGTTGATCCCGTTCTTCGGTGTGTACTTTGCACTCCGGCTCGCCCGGTCGGGCGAAGTCCCCGAGCATCCCGGGCGTGCGATGGGATAAGCGGCGCTGGGGTTCGCGATTCTGGCTGCGGGCCTCCTGATCTTTCAGTTCGCTTTCCAGACCCTGAACGGCCTGGTGTTACTGTGGGGCACGGCGGCCCTGGGTGGGATGCTCCCACGGTACGGCTGGAGGAGCCTCTACAAGGTGCTCGTTGCCTACGCCTATCTTGCGCGGATTCCCGTCGCCATCGTGATGCTGCTGGCGACGCAGGGAGCGTGGGAATCACACTACGCTGCCCTGGCCTTCCCCACGACGAGGATGAGCCCCCTCGCGCAATACTTTTTGCTCGGTTTCTTCCCTCAACTAGTCTGGTGGGTGGGATTAACGGTCGTGGTCGGCGCGCTCGTCGGAAGCGTTGCGGCGGTCATCGCGTCGCGGGTGAAACCCCGGGAGCAAATGGCCGCGTAAGCGGATGGCCGCCGAGGAAACGGCTGGCCACCCTGCACGGAAAGGAGTACTCATGGCAGAAGCCACCGCCTCGAGCCGCCTGTCCGTTGGGCGGCTGATTCTGATTCCCGGACTCATCACGCTCGCCGTGACCGTCCTGCGCTTGGTGGGAGAGCTTCAGCAGTGGTCCAGCGTGTGGTTCAGCCGCACGATGGGCACCTCGATCGTCGGCATCACCTGGCTTGCGCCGGTGTTCGGTATCTACTTCGCCCTCAGGCTCTCGAAGAGCGAAGATCAGCCCAAGTCGTTTCTGAGGGCGATCTGGTATAGCCTTTTGGGAGTGCTCGTCCTGGTGGTGCTCGCCTTCGCTCCAGGTCTGCTGGGCATCGAACACAGCTTCTATGGCCGGCTTCTTTACGGGTGGACGATCTTCGTCGTTGGAGCTCTCGTGGCGTGGCGCGGCTGGCCGGCGCTGTTCAAGACGCTGCTCGCCTACGGTTACACGGCGCGCGTGCCCGTGGCCCTCATCATGTTCTTCGCCTTCCGCGGCAACTGGGGCACGCATTACGACGCCGTGCCGCCGGACGCCCCCGCGTTGAGTTTGCTGCCGAAATATCTGTGGCTCGGATTTTTCCCGCAGCTCGTTCTCTGGGTCGCCTACACGATTCTCTCTGGCATGCTCGTCGGAACCCTCGTGGCCGGCATCGCGCGCCTGGTGAAACTCGAGCGGCAGGCCTCGGCGTGAGTTGACCGTCACCAGCTCGGCGGCGGGCCTCATCATCCTCAAGCGCGCGAACGCCGCCGCGCCGATCAGCTTCCGCGAATACTTTCAGGTGGGATTGCCGATCACCGTGGCAACGCTGATCTTTGGCTCGGCGTGGGTGTGGCTGATTGCTTGACGCCAGCCCGCGCCCGGGACCAGCCGGAGGTCACACCGCGCAGGATGACTTATCAGGTCGTCTCTACTTGAGATCCACCGCGCGGCCAGTGCGGGCAGAGTGGAAACGCTCTCCCCCCACAGAGACATCGCGGAAAGGCTATCCCATCAGAGCGTGTGCAATTGGGGGCGTAAGCTTCGCCAGGAAGTCGTGCACGCGCTCGAAAGCCAGGCCGAAGACGAACCACACCGGTGCGTATTCAAGTGTGATGATGCCCTGAATACTTCCCGGGAAATTGGAATAATCCCAGGGGCACTTGCCGGCCAGCTTGCGCAGCAGCCATCCGGTGATGAACTCGACGAGCCAGATTCCCATGAGATAGACGAGCCCACGCAGGACCCAGAAGTGCGGCCGCATGAGATTGTGAATCGGCTCGCCGATCGGCGCGAGCAGGCCGTAGATGGGGAACATCCAGAGATAGCTGTGGCCCACCAGGCGCCAGTCGCGCTGCTTGCCCCAGGCCTTCTCGGTGATGGCCGTCCACAGCACTTCCCAGCACCACCCGAGCAGCCCGTAAATGCAGAAGCGGGTCCACACGCGGAGGGATTGTACCGTAAGGCGATGGGCGTCGGCGCGCTCAACGCTTCTCCGGAAACCGCAAAACGAAACCTTCTTTTTCCGCGAGCTTGGCCTCGCCCGCCGCAAAAATCAGCAACCCGCGCCCGAAGCAGCTTTTCATTCGTGCGGCCGTGGCACGATGCCGTTGGCCGTCACGGGTTTCAAAGTCAACCTCTTCGCCCGAATACGTTAAGAGGAGCTTGCCCAGCCGCGGCCCGTCGGCCTTGTCGCGCTGATGAAAAATCACCGCCGTCGCTCCGAGCCGCTCCGCCACAAAGACCTCCATTGCCCGGCAGTTGATGGTTTTATCTCCCACTTCCTTTTGCGCAACGGCCGCGGGAACAAGCAACCAGAACAGTCCAGCGAGCACAAACGTCTTCTTTGGCATGTCGAAGCCTCGCTTGAAAGGCATGAAATCCGGAGAAGAAAATACGCCCGGTCCAACGCGGCAGAGCGTACCCCGCAATCGAGGATCGCGCGCATTCCCAAGGGCGGCATCTATGAGCCGCCTGCGAAATTGGTGCGTTCCTTCTCAGTCTTTGATTGCTTGGTAGGCCAGCCAAATTACCTTGTTGTCGAGGTTCAGTCCGCCGGCCGGATGGAGTTGCCCCATGAAGATCGCGACCAGGTCTTCTTTGGGGTCGATCACGAAAGCGGTGTAATAAAATCCGCCCCAGTAATAGGAGCCGACCGAGCCGAGCTCCTTCAAATACTTGGGCTCGCTGGTAACACCAAACCCGAGGCCGTACCCGCCGTCTGCGCGCTTTTCCTCAACGTGGTTTTGGCTCATCAGTTCGACGGACTTTCGGCTCAAGAGGCGCACGCCGTTGAGCTGGCCGCCGTTCAGCATCATCTGGCAGAAGCGGTAGTAATCTTCCGCCGTTGAGCAAAGGCCGCCACCTCCGGAGAAGTAGGTTCGCGGCCCGCGGTAGGGATAATCCGCAGAGTAGGAGTCTTCTCCCTCTTCAATCACCTGCTTGTCAAGAATCGGGTGAAGCCCCTTTTCCGGATAATAGGTGTAGGCCGTGGCGAGACGAGGTACTTTCTCGTCCGGCAAAAAGAAATACGTGTCTTTCATTCCCAGCGGCTTGAAAATCCGCTCCTCGAAGAACTTGTCGAGCGTCATCCCTGAAACTACTTCGACGAGGTAGCCCAAAACATCATCCGCCAGGCTGTATTCCCAAACATCTCCGGGTTGAAAAAGGAGCGGCTGCAGTGCCAGCTTCTTCATTGCGTCGCCGATAGTTCCTTGATTTTGAATAAGGCCGCCGTTGATGCCAGCGTCGCTGTACACCTTGCCCAGGCGAGCCCCCCCATAAGTGAGTCCGGCTGTATGGGTGAGCAGGTGGCGAATCGTGATGGGGCGTTTGGCGTCCACTAAAGCGTCCGGGGGAGAAGTCTTGTCCTGAGGGTAAGGCGGGTCCAGGACTTTCATGTTCTTGAATTCCGGGATCAAGTCGGAGACGGGCTGATTCAGCATGAAGCGCCCTTCTTCGTAAAGCATCATGACCGCGACACTGGTGATTGGCTTGGTCATGGAACAGATGCGAAAAATGCTGTCGGTGCGCATGGGCTTTTTCGCATCGCGGTCGGCCATGCCTACAGCTTTCAAGTAGACAATCTTGCCGTGACGGGCGACGAGAGCAACGCCGCCCGCGACGCGCCCGTCGTCAATAATTCGCTGGATGGCGCTGGTGATGCGCTCCAATCGTTCTGACGAAAGCCCGACCTCGTCCGGAGATGCCGCGAGGTTCGTGGCCCGGGCAGAAGATGGCGTGGCAGTCTGAGCCGCAGCCGGATTCGGAAGCGTTTGAAGAGCAACGAGCCCCGCCAGCAATAACCCTGACAGCGCGACAATCATTGAATGCTGCAAAAGTCTTCTCATAGTGACACCCATGACCTCCTCCATTTCGCCGACCTGCGCAAGTTCGTGGGATTCTGCCACGCCAAGTTTCGATTGGCAACGCAACCTTAATTGCCTGGAGCGTGTTACACAGAGGAGTGAGACGTCGCTCGCAGGTTGTCATCCTGAGCGTTAGCGAAGGATCTGCATTTGGCAATGCCAAGTGGTCGTGGACCGCCCCCGCCCCTCCTGAGGCAGGAGGGACGTCCTGTAATTCCCCTCCTCTCTGAGGAGGGGATCCAGGGGTGGTGGTTACCACTTCCGGCTGTTTACTCGACGAGGAGGGGATTCAGGGGTGGTGGGTGCCACCGGGCCGTAGTTATGCTAAACTCCGTGCATGTCTGCGCCGCCCGGGCGCGCCAGTGGGAACTCACCCCCGCGTGAACGAGAAACCGTAGCGCACGGTTCGCTTTCTAACCCTGCGGCTTTTCCACCGCGACGCGGTCCCTTGCCTCGCGTCAGAGATTGTCATTCCGAGCGGAGCGAAGAATCCTGGCATTCAAGGAAAGAAGGTTTACGGAGGAAATGCAGAGACCCTTCGCCCGCAGAACGGACTCAGGGTGACAGCCTGGGGCGCGAAGCGAGCCATCCGGGAGCTGCAGTCTCGAGGGCAGCCCTATGCCGCATGGTGCGGGGCAGGGCTCCCGCCTCGCGGGACGACCCCCGGGCTACGCAACACAAAAGCCCACGACACAAAAACCTTGCAGTCGCGGCCACTGCCGCACAGAGGTGCGGGAATAGAGCAGGGCGCTGGAACGGCCCAGGCCCAATTGGAGCAAACCATAGGGGAGGGCCAGGAACTGGGCGAACGGTGTTGACTTGCGACGTCACCCTGCTAATATGTGCGCGTGTTGATGGACTGGCTAGTATGGCTTTGGAAAGCGTGGAAGGCCTTTTGGTCCGTCATGGGACCGCTTGGAACCACTGCCCAATGGCTCTTTCAAACAAGAGAGGGCTTTTTCTTATTCGTCAAGCGCACCAGGTATTGGCTGCTCAACACCACAACTTGGTGGAGCGCGAGCTTTCAATTTGACCTCCCCGAAGACCACCTGGGAAACCTGCCCTCTGTGCTGAATAAGTTGGTGGAGTCCTTGCGTGACCAGGACGGCTTCCAGGTCTTTCGCGATTTGCCCGAGAGCAAGACCCTCCGGGCGGGAGGGATTATTTTCGAGTTCACTTGTCATACGGGATTTCTACACGTTCAGATTTCCGACCAGAAGATATCTTTCCGGGACTCGCGGCGTCTTATTGAATCCCAACTTTTCCCACTACTGGAGAAAATTGAGACCGCGCTCGGTAACTGCAGCCGACAGTACTCCCTAACGGCGAAATTCGGGCCCGCGAAAAACCCTTACCTATCCACTTATCTCGCCCGGGTAAACAAACGGTTGATTATTGCCTTCGAGTGTGCCTACAATCTGGGCGGGTCAGAGGACGGAGCTATGGTTTCCATACACAAGGACAGCGTGAGCATTGTTGCCCGCTCGCGGGAACAGTTCCGCAACGCTTCGCTGCGAATTCTGGCCCTATCTAGTCCCTGAGTCTCCCGGATGCCCACTGGAACCTTCGTGCTCTTCGACATCGTTCGTTTTCCCGACACGAGGCGTCCCATTCGGACAGAACCCAGGAGACCGCGCGGGTCGAGGGACGAGGAGGCGGACCCGGTTTTCACCGAGTTGCGATTTACTCGTCAGGACACTGTTGCGGGCTTCGAAGTTGCCAGAGTCACACATCGCAGGGGTGTCCACGTTGAGGGCTTTTGGCACGGCACGCCGATCACGCAGTTCGTGGAGCAAAAGGTTTTCAATGCCTTTTTTAGGCTAGACGACAGGGCCCTAATCGCGCATACAAAGAAGGAAATCGCCCTGGCCGCCGCGGATGCACTGTGCGACGAATTCAGCGAAGTGCTTGAGCTGCGAAATGTCGAACTGGACTTTGGCCAGATAATTCCCATAGCGATAAACGTGATCGGTTCGTGGTTTAAGGGAATGAGATACACAAACATCCGTTCCGAAGCCGCATTTGGCAGCCAAATTAACCGCGACCCTGAATTCCTCCGGATGTCTCGCCTTGGAAATCACAGCAACTTAGTAGTCGTCATGAACTTCGGGGGTGAGCAGATAGAAGTTAACCTTTCAAGAGATGGGTCAGCCTTTTTCATGGGCGATTATCCGGTTGATGTCTGTCTCAGGTTCGTGATCGATCTTCGAAGGTATCGCGTCACTCCCTAATCACCTGCGGTCTGCCGCGGACGTTGGTGGCCGTGTTCTCATGATCCCTCAAGGACGCCTGTCTTTGGGTGGTTTCTCTGGGCGGGGATCGATTGTGTGATTCCTGACGGTCGCCGCTCCGGCTTCGCGGGTGGCACGTACATCATCGACTCGTCACGCGTGGGTTCGGCGCGGTGGGACGGGCTAAAAAAACCTCTTGCATTTGGTCTGGGGATTAGGTAGCATATGGGATTGCCAAGAGGGCAGTCGGTCCGGTAAGGGACGATAGCTAAGGGGCCGCGTTCTCACGAATGGTTGACGCAGGTGGTTCGTCCCGGACGGAAACACCAGGAGGTAGATACGCGGAAGGCTTTCGGATAGGGGCTTGAAGCAAGTAGGTTTTCGTTTTCCTCAGGAATCCCTCCTACCTGGTTCAAACCCCGACGCTCAAAGCAAAGGTTTGTTGGACCTAAGCTGCACCGCAGGGTGCCTGCGGGCGTTTGAGCGTTTGTCCGTCGCGCAGGGGCTGCGCTGGATGCTGCCCGGCAATTCGGGGCAGGATCGAACCCAGCCATCTGAGCGGCACGTTGCTCGGGCTGGCAGGAGGTCGAGGGCGGTTGCGACCGCGCTCGGCACTCAAGGTTCTTTGACAACTGATAGTGCGGTGTCTACCAGTGCTCGCTCTGCTCGGAGTGGATCCGGGCGGAGAAGCATAGGCGGATCTGTGAGACAAGGCCGGGATTCGGGGTTCAGGTCCCGGGGTTCGGGCAGAGCCGCAGACTTAAAGAACAAGTCTGCGTTACAACCTATCCCCTAACACCTAGTCCCCAACACCTGGCTTGCGTGTGTTGAGCAGATTTTATGGTCAAGCTACTAAGGGCGTACGGTGGATGCCTTGGCGCTAGACGGCGACGAAGGACGCGGCTACCTGCGAAAAGCCTCGGTGAGGGGGAAGCACCCTTTGACCCGGGGATGTCCGAATGGGGAAACCTTCTCGAGTAAACCTCGAGAACGGCCCGCTGAATCCATAGGCGGGTGCGAGCCAACCCAGGGAAGTGAACCATCTCAGTACCTGGAGGAAAAGAAAGCAACTGCGATTCCGTCAGTAGCGGCGAGCGAACGCGGAACAGCCCAAACCCAGCGTTCCTTAGAGCAGTGAAGAGTGAACAGTGAGGGGTGGCAAGCCGAATCGAGGCTCATGGCTTGTCACTCGTCACTCGTCACTTGTCACTGTTCTTGGGAGCGCTGGGGGTTGTAGGGCGCGCGCCGGTGCGGAACCGGAGAGTTACCAATCCAGCGGCTAGCCGAGCGACGTGGAAACGTCGGCCAAAGAGTGTGATAGCCACGTAGGCAAAAGCTGACTGGACTCTTGCGCGCGTTCCTGAGTACCGCGGGGCACGAGAAACCCTGCGGGAATCCACGGGGACCATCCCGTAAGGCTAAACACGTTCTAGCGACCGATAGTGAACCAGTACCGTGAGGGAAAGGTGAAAAGAACCCCTGCGAGGGGAGTGAAATAGTACCTGAAACCGTATGCCTACAAGCAGTCGAAGGGCTACGTCTGAGTGGCAACATTCAGGCAGGCCTGACG
>Ga0315280_10004778_pt1 | contig 19729 bp, 21 predicted proteins | sample YL17G06_40_MG_FD_203697 | JGI IMG/M metagenome (GOLD analysis project Ga0315280, IMG submission 203697) | Sediment microbial communities from Yellowstone Lake, YNP, Wyoming, USA - YL17G06_40 | ecosystem: Environmental > Aquatic > Freshwater > Lake > Sediment | place: USA: Wyoming | collected... | reverse complement strand
TTGTGCTATCATAAGGCCGCTATCCTTCCCGCCCCGACTCGTCGGGACTTTGTTTGGGTCAACGGAAGGATAGCATTATTCTACGCCCATACCAACGTTTTACGGTCATACCCCTGCCCGGCGACGTATTGACGCCTGTGCAATGCGATGCTATAGTCAAGCATCTCAAGCGCCGGCGTAGCTCAACGGTAGAGCAGCTGAATCGTAATCAGCGGGTTGGGGGTTCGATTCCTCTCGCCGGCTCCATCTGCGGATTTTGAGCGCGAAATGACCGGCTGATTCCCGGTCAGATGTCCAACCTCGCACCCGTTTCGCCGCATGATTTTCTGCCCGACACCACTGTGGGAGGGTAGGAACATGTGGACTCAAACGACGGCTGCCGTAGCAACCCCCTCGCTTCAACCCCGCGCCGCGAAAGCCGCGCCCCGCGTACCCCTAACCGAGGCCGTGCGCCTGTTCCTCAAGCGGTCGGAGGCCAAGGGATTATCGCCCAGGACGGTTCAATTCTACCGCGAGCGCCTGGGCGTGTTCCTGCGTTGGCTGGAGGTGCAGCGGCTGCCCGCGATGGAGGCGCAGGACGTGTCCCCGTCGGCGATTCGTGAGTTCCTGGCGCATGAGCGCAAGCGCACGTCGCCCGCGACCGCGAAACACGCCTACGCAAGCCTCAGCGCCTTCTACCACTTCTGCGAGCGCGAGGAGATTGTCCCCGCGAACCCGATGAAGCAGGTGGAAAAGCCGAGGACACCGGCGCGCCTGGTGGAGCCTCTGACGCATGAAGAGGCGCGGGTCATGCTAGCAGCCTGCGGCAAAGGCTTCCTGGGCGCCAGGATGAAGGCCATGTTGCTTACCCTGCTCGACTGCGGCCTGCGGCTGTCCGAGCTATGCGGGCTGACCCTCGATGACGTATCGCTCGACGGGCAGAGCCTGAAGGTCATGGGCAAGGGCGCGCGCGAGCGCTTGGTTCCCTTCGGCGAGGCGTCGAAGCGGGCGCTAAAGGAATACCTGGCGCATCGAGGAGAGCTGAGCGGCGAGCGGGCGCTGTTCGTCGGCGTGTATGGCGCGCCGATGCAACCCCGCCGGGTGCACAAGGCGCTCGAAGACTGCGGCAAGCTGGCGGGCGTCAAGGGTGTGCATCCGCACAAGTTCCGCCACACCTTCGCCGTGATGTACCTGCGCAACGGCGGCGACGCATTCAGCCTTCAGCGCGCCCTGGGGCATAGCTCGCTGGAAATGACCAAGCGCTACTGCGCGCTCGCCGACGCCGACCTGGCGGAGAAGCACAGGCTCGCGTCGCCGGGCGATAAGTTCCTGGCGGCGGTGCAGCCGACGAACGGCAGGAGGCGGCTGCGATGACTTACTGCGAGAAGTGCTGCCGCGAAGTCAACGAGCGCAACGCCGACTATGTAATTATCGCGGGGCTGCCGCGCTGCCTGCGCTGCTGCACCGAGGCGGAATGGAATCGTGCCGTCGCCTTGGATTTCATAGGGATGACCGGCAACGGCGCCGCCGATGAACCCGACGAACCACGCGACATGACGCGAGCCCAGGTTCTCGCGTTCTTCGAGCGCGAGGGCGACGATAGGAGGCCGAATGTCCCGTCCTGGTGGAATGGGCAAACGGCATGACGCAGCCCGGGCTGCCCACGCTGGTCATGCGCGACAACGGCGGCGGAGAGGTGGCGCTTGGCCCTGGCGACCTGGCGGCGCGCGGCGGGGCGCTGCTGCGGCGCTGCGACGGCGACGATTCGCCGGAGGGCATGGCGGCGCTGGAGGCTGCGGCGCGGGCGGGGTTTGGAATCGCGTTGCGATAGAGCGCCGCGTCGTGGCCGTGCAATGCCATGCAATGCATGGCGCGCCGCGCCACAATGCCCGTTGCTCGCGCGAGGATGCCCCAGGACGGGCGCTCGCGGCGTCGGGCTACCCACCCCCGGGGGGGGGCTGCGGCGAGGTGGAGCGTCGCGTCTGGGGTTTCCTGGGCGCGGCGCTCATTTCTTCGCGCGAGGATTCGTTCTGCGGGGCGCTCGCGGGCGGGAGGTACTATACCTGCCTGACGGGGCCAGGAGGCGGGCAGGCGAACGTGGGCGCGGCGCGGCGTGAAGCGTGGCAGGGCCAGCCTTGCGTTGCATGGCATTGTAAGGCGGCGATGCTGCGCACCCCTTGCGCATAAAACTCGCCGGAAGACCACTGTTATATGAGAGTGCATAGCGGGGAGGGGCGCTGCGGCAAGCCCCGTTGCTTGTAAAACTCGCCGATTGCGCACTGTTATATGAGAGTGCAGCACGAGAGGCGCCATGAGGCACCCGCGATTTTGGACGCGGGCTGGTAGCGGGAAAATCGAATAGAGCCTGCCGACTCGGCAAACGAAGAGGCGGACATCCCAGATGTCCGCCTCTTCGATTATATCAACCAGGAGAGAGGAAAAACATGAGCACACGAACAGCAACGTTGAGCGTGACAGAGGCCGCGGGAAAATTGGGCGTGGGAATCAATTCGATGTACGCTGCCGTGAAGGATGGGCGAATCCCGGCGTTACGCGTCGGCGCCAAGCGACCGCGCCAGCGCATACCAGTGTGGGTGATTGCCCGGCTCCTAAGCGACCCGGCGCTGTGGAGCAAAGGGGTGGCCGCATGAGCGGACACGCCAATATCAAAACGCGGGAGCTCCACCGCGAGAACAACGGACAAAGCTCAGCGGCGGGGCCGCGCTTCGGGGGGCCGCCCGGCGCCGTGTTGTTTGCCAGCGACGGGCGCTGCGCTGGGCGGCTGGTGGGCACGGCGCTGGTGAAGAGGGCGAGCGCCGGAAAGCATCAGCTTCGCCGACCGCCCGCTTGGGCGGTTGACGTTGGCGCGCTGCGGCAAGCGCAGGAGGCTGGCGCGACCGAGGTTGTCATTCGCGACCTCGATTCGGGCATGACCTACCGCACGCCGATTGACGCGTTCTGGCGACGCGGCTTCTCCGTCAATCGGGGTTTCGGCGAGCAGCAGGCGCTTGCTCTATCATGGTGGCAGATGGATGACCCGCGCGCGCCGCGCCAGCTGACGTTGCTGGAGGCGCCCGCATGACAAGAGCGCACCCTATGCCCGCGACCGACACTTTGCGCGCGCCACAGGGCGACGGCGCGCAAGAAACGGCGGCTGTGGTGGGCCGACGCGCCAGCGATGACCTGGCTCTCGCGGCGCTGCCGCCTGCCAACGTGGAGGCCGAGGCCGCCAACCTCGTCGAGCGCCGCGCCTTTCAGGAATCGAGAAGCCACACCACGCGGAACTTCTTCGCGGCGCTCAGCTACCTGGGCCGCGGCTGGCGGCCATTACCGGCGTCGGCGAGCGACAAGCGGCCACTTCTTAACGAGTGGGCGCCATATCAGCGGCGCTCGCCGACACGCGCCGAGGTCGAGAGCTGGCTGCCGCTTTTCGCTTACGGCGTCGCCTTGGTCATGGGCGACGGCCTGGCCGCCGTTGACGTGGATGTCGAGCGGCCCGGTTTCGATTCCACCATCACGCGGCTGCGCGACGACGGCGGCGCCGAGGTTCGCACACCGAGCGGCGGAAGTCATTTCTACTTCAGGGCGCCGACCGGGACCGCGACGTCCAAGACCCCTCATTTCGAGGTGCAGGCTGTTGGTGCAATTGTCATGGCGCCGCCTTCCCCCGGCTACGTCTGGCGCACATATCCGAGCGCCACGCTGCCTTCTCTGCCGACGTGGATTGCCGCAGAGACCGCGCCGACGGCGTCTTCAATCGGTGCCGAGTTGGAGGCGTATCGTATCCTGCTGCCCGATTTGCGCTTTGACCCGACGCGCCAGCGCGGCGAGGCCAAGTGTCCTCTGCACGAAGACACTAAACCAAGCCTGAGCATATTCGCGGGCCGTAGCGACGGCGCCTTGTTATGGCGATGCTTCGCTTGCAAGAGAGGCGGCAGGGCGACCGGGCTTCAGCGGTTAGTCATGCGCGAGGGTAGCGTCGCCTTCTTCGCCAATTCGTGGGCCGCGTTGGAAGCGCGCGTGGAGTTGCAGGATGTATGCACCGAAGCAAAGCTGATTCTGACGGCCATTGTGCAAATTGGGCGCGAGCGCGACCTTGACCCGCGCCGCGAGTTGGGTATGCCGTATCGCGTATTGGCGCGCAAGACTGACGGCAAGGTCGAGCGCGTGACAGCCGCCGACGGGCTTTCCCACAACGGCGCGCGCATCAGGGCCGCTATCCTGCAAGCGCAGGCGCACGGCCTTCTCGCCGCGACCATCGTGGAGCATCGCACGACGCGCGTACGCATCCTGGGGGAAGCCTGGCGATGACGGCACGGAGCCGCCGTCCTACATTTGGAGACTCTTACAATTGTAGAGGCGTCCGCCTCTTTCAAACGTATGCCACGCGCCACCTGGCTTTGGTGGGCGTGCGCCTCGATTACACGGCGAGCGACTAAGGGGATTGGGCGCTGACGCGCCGAAAGGACGATTAGATGACTGACGTTTTGACTTCGCAGGAACTGGCGGCTAGGGCGAGCGCGCGGTCTGTGCGCGCGGTGCTATCGGAAGCCAGGGCCGCCGACCTCGCGGCCCGCGACGGACGAAGAAGAGCGCAGCGGATGCACGCCACCCGCCAGGCCCTGGACCAGGCGGAGACGGCACTGCTTGCGGCCCGAGAAGGCACTCAGTACGCGCGTGGCGGCGACTTGGTGCAGACATACGCGCACCTGGAAGTCGCGCAGGTGTCGCTGCGGGAGGCAGGGAATCTCCTGCCGCACTACGGCGCGGGAGCGGGCAAGGCCCATGCGCACTTGCAGCAAGCAAGCGACTTGCTTGCGAACCCCTTAAAGGAGCTTCACGCCAAGGTTCGGGCGAAGCAGCTGCGCGAGGCAACGCGCGAGGCCGGGAAGCGGGTGAGCTTCGAGGCCGGGCTTGAACGGCGGGAGAGACGGGTTATCTTCGACGCGGCGATGGCCGCGACCCGTCGCCAGCGGGCCGGGGGCTAGTTGCTTGAGCACCTGCGTTGCGACGACGAAGGCTGGCCGCGCATGTTCCGCGCAGGCGGTGGCGGGCGGCGACAGGTGCTATTGGCACTCGCGGCCCGATGCAGCGCGCGACGCCGGGGCCAAGGGAGGGCGCGTCGGCCTGCGGCGCCCGGCGGTGGCCGTCAGGCTGAAGGCCACGACGCCGGACGCGGTGGCGGCTTGGTTACGCACGTTGGCGAATGGGCTGCTCGCGGGCGACGTGGATGTTTCTCGCGCGCGCTGCGCGGCCTACTTGGCTTCCGTCGTTTTGACGGCGACGGCGCAGCGCGACCTGGCCGAGCTTGAGGTGCGTATTAAGCAATTGGAGGGACGAAATGAAGAACCGAATCGGACTTGAGCGACGAATCGAGCAGCTGGAAATGGCGGCTGGCGATGGGCCACCGCCCGATGCGCGCGAGGAGCTTCTGACCATCCTTGATAAGGTAGCCGAGCGCCGACAGGCCGCCGGTATCAAGACCGAACCTGGCGGGCTTACGGCGGCGCAGGTGGCGGCCAAGATAGAGGCGCGGGTCGCGCAGCAGCGCGAGCGGCCCGCAGAATCAATCCTAGAGCGGTAAACCGATATTACGGAGCGCGGAGACGCAGCGCCCGGCGCCGGAGCCCTGCGCCAAAATGGCAGAAGGATAAAACAGCGCGCGCGTGGTATGACACGGCGCGGGTTGAGAAATCATGTGACGTTACGCGCGGCGACTTGGACACATGATTTTGCGGAACCGGGCCGGACGCAGGGGCGCATGATTCTCACTTAGAGGCTGCGCCTGAGCGTGGAGGGGCGAGGCAGAATCCCGGCGTAGCTCAACGGTAGAGCAGCTGAATCGTAATCAGCGGGTTGGGGGTTCGATTCCTCTCGCCGGCTTTCCTGGGCGCACACGCGCAGGCATGTAGAAACAGAATCTAACTGTGTCCTTCGGGTAGGTCTCGCCAGTCACCTGCGCGAGCGCCGCGCTGGTAGCCCTTGCGGTCATGCGGTCGGAGAACAGCCGCCGCGCCTCCTCGTCGTATCCCTGCGCCTGCCAGCCCAGAAGCTCGATGCGCTTGATGCGCGATGCCAGAAGCGCCTTCTTCGCGGTCAGGGATAGCTTCTCCGATCGTGCTACCTGAGCCAACGTGCGCGCTAGCGGCGTAACGTCGGCGGAAACCTCCGGATCCGTCTCGATCTCCTTAAGTCTCTCGATCACGCGCTGCCGCGCCGCCTTCTTGTCCGCCAACCGACGCAGCAGTTCATCCACATCGTAGGCCCCGCGCTCATACGCCAGTTTCGACGCCTCAGTCTCTCCGTCTATCTGTCGCAGCCGCTCCTCCATCATGCGCCGCTGTTCGTCCAGCCCCGAACCCGGCGTATGCTCAAACTCTATCGGCGGATAATCCTCGCCCGCGCGCCAACACTCAAGCGCGTCAAGGATGCGCGCCTCAAGCGCGTCTCGGCGCCAGGAAATCCAGCGATGCGCACGCGGCTCCGCGCCGCAGGTGTAGCGGTACTGCGGGCGCGGGCGGTCGGTGTTGCTTGTGCGCCCCACCAGGGCGGCGCCGCAAATCGGGCAGCGCGCGATCCCCGAGAACAGATACCCCGACGGCGTTGCCACCTTGCGCGCTCGCGCTGCGAGCAATCCCTGGGCAGCCTCCCACCGTTCGCGCTCGATTAGCGGCTGCCATTTGTCGCTCGCTATAAGATGCCACTCGCGGCGCGGCGTGGCCTTCTGGTGATGCTTGCCGACCTGTGGCCGATGCACCTTCGGTTCCTCGGTTAAATATCCTCCATAGACGGGATTGCCCAGGATGCGCCGCACATTGCTGTGATAGCGCCACGCCTTGCCTGTGCGCGTCAGGACGCCCATGCGATTCAACTGCGCCACCATGCCGTGATAGGCCATGCCCTCTTCGAGCCAACGATAGAGCAGCCGCACAGTCGGCGCCTCCCGGTCGTCGGGAACGAGCGACCGCGGCTGCTGCCAGCGATAGCCGAAGGGCGCCGCGCCATGTAGAAAGCCCCCGCGCCGCTTGGCCGCCAGGCCGCGCTTGACCTCGCGGCTCAACTTGCGCGAGAAGTATTCGTTGAACGCTTCGATATTCGATTCGACGATGATGCTCTCGTCGCCCTCTATCGTCGGCTCGGCGACGCAATGCAGCGTGACGCCCGCCCGCCGCAGTCGGCCTTTGTAATGAACGGCGTCCTCTTTCAGCCGCGCGAAACGATCCGAGCGATAGACGATCAGGTCAGCGAACCTGCCGCCCTCGGCGTCGGCGATCATGCGCTGAAACTCAGCCCGGTCATCGCTCATGCCGCTTTCGGCGAGGTCGGCGTACTCGCCCACAACCTCCAGGTTGTGCGCCTTGGCATATTGTGCGCACAGGTACAGTTGCGCCGGGACGCTCGATTCACGAGACGCCTGCTCCAGGGAACTCACTCGCGCGTAAATCGCTGCTCCGATCATTTCCTTTGCTTCCTACCGTTCCGACATTAGTACGATGCCGTGTAATCGAGGCGCGCGGCAACCAGAGCCATGTGGCGCGTGCCCGTGCTGTGCCGACAGATTGCAACCCGCAGCAGGTCGTTAGGCCCCAGGTGCGTTAGGTTCTTGTTCGCAGTAAATGTGTACCTGGTGACTGCGTTGGTGAGTGCTGCGCTGTCCACGGCGTCCAGGACGGATTCGGAGTCCGAGAGGTTACGGAGGTCAACTCCGACGTAACAAGGGTCTCCGCTGCCCGTCGTGTATTCCGCCCAGACGGATAAGGTGGGTGCGGAGCCAGCCACGAAATCCGCTGGCAGGGCGATGGTTACCCAAACGATATTGTCGGCGTCCCCGGGCCAATCAACGTAAGGGAAACTAGCGCCGCCGACGGTTGAAGGCGTGGTAGTGGCTGTAAGCAGCTGCCCGGCGCAGGTCAGCGTCGTCAGCGGTATCCAGATGGGGCGCGTCGGGAAAAGGCCGGGGCTGCCGTAACCATAATCCTGCGGCCTGAACAGCAGCAGCGAACCGAGCAAGTTGACCGCGTTGGTGCCGCTGGAGTAATCGCGCACCCGCAGCTTGACAAGCGTCGTGCCTGCGGGCCACGTTGTCGCCGTGCCGCTCGCGGCAATGAGGGCTTGGCCGACGCCGCCCGCCGCGCCCCAGGTTGCCGGAATCCCGGAAGAGAAGTCGAGAGGCGTAATGGTTCCGAGGAGGGTTGTCCCGTCGCGGGCATAGCACAGCAGGTCAATGGCAATCTTGTTCCCATCGTCGGCGCCCTCGCGCTTGACGACGGCTTCGAGCCAATAGGTGCTGATACCCGAAATGGGGATAACCTGTTCCTCGCCCTCGATGCGTTGAGCGCCAGTGGCGCCGCCGCAGGCAAAGAGGTGGGGCGCCACATACAGGTAAGCCGGAGTGTTCGCCTCCGTGCGCGCGCTGAAGCGAATACACCGAGGGCCAATCAGCGCGTCGTCATAGTACGCTTGAATGGTGCACGGGCCGCTGACATCGCCAATGCCGACGAAATACGGCCCCAACTGATTGATGGAAAACGATGGTTCACCCCCTGGGAACAAGTAAACTGCCGCGCGCCCGGGCGCAGCCAGGATGCAAACGGCTAGAATACTCAACAGTACCCGATTCACGATTCACCTCTCCATTTCGAAAATGTGCAACCCGTCGTGACGCGCGTGGCATAGCCTTCCCCGCCGCGCCTACGTTTGAAAGACGCTCTGACAGGGCCGGGGCCGTCGGTTGGGGTCATGGTTTTGGGTCTCCCAGGTTGTGCGATCCGCCAAGCCTAAGACTGTAGTAAGCTACACAACCTACCCCGCACAAACCGCGCACAAAAGCGGTTGTGCGGTTGTGTAGTTTACTATAGGCCGCACAACAAACTTTGGCCGCACAAACCCCGCACAAAGCCCGCACAAACTCGGTTGCCGCTTCAGCCATTTTCGGCCCCGCTTGGCAGCCCATATTGGCCCCGCCGAAGCCTGGTTATCCGCCCCTCCGCCAACAGGCCGGCCAGGGCTTTGTTGATCTGGTCACGGGATTTGACGCCCTCAAGCTCGCCCACAACCTCTTTGAGGCCGAGAGGTGACTTCATGCCCAACACTTCCAGCACTTCGTTCCGCGCGTTCGGCGTGTCGGTCGCCAGCAAGGCCGGATAGCCCTCGGCGTCGGTCTCGATTCGCAGGCAGAAGGGTGGCGCCGCCTCGCCCCACCTCGACTTGACCGTCCTGACGTGCAGCAGGCCGCCCGCGTCGTCGTCGCCGTCGTTCTTGCCCGCCGATTGCAAGAGCAGGCAAACATCCGCCCGCGCGCCAAAATCCCTGCTGCCCGCGAGCGAATCAAGCCCCGCGTTCCCGCCGTCTTTCCGTGTGTGGTGAAGCACCAGCAGGCCGAAGCCCAACTCGCGCGCGAGGTCGGCGGTGGGCGCGAGTGCCTGGTTCACTTCGCTGGCCGCGTTCTCGTCAACGCCGGGCAGGGCGCGAATCAGGGGGTCAATCACCACGAGCGCAGGCTGTAGGGCTTCACATACCGCCTTGAACTTGAGGAAGGAGCCAGCGTCGTTGAGCGCGACAGACTCATTCGCAACATGCAGCGCGGCGGCGCCCGCTGGGTGATGATGGTCGAAGAGGCGCAGGCGGCGTTGAAACTGCGGCGCCGCCATTTCGAGGTTGAGATAGATAGCCGGGCCGCTGGTTGTCTTGAACTTCCCCAGGAAGGTCTCGCCCCTGGCGACGCAGCGCGCAAGCTCGAAGGCGAGAAGGGACTTACCCAGCCCCGCCCGGCTGAAGAGGAAGGTCAAGCCGCCGCCCGGCACAAGCGGTTCGCATACCCATAGCGGCGCGGATATATCGGCCACCAGGAAGTCACAGCAGCGCGTGGCGGTCAGAGTCTCCGCCGCGTCGCCGCCGTCCATGTCATCGAGCGCCTGTCGCAACGTGGTTATGACCTCTGCGGCGGCGCCCCCGTTGCCGCTGGCGGCGAGCGCCCGCTGCGCGAGCACCTGCACTTGGCGCAGTTGAGACTTGTCACGCACGATCCCCGCATATCGCTCGGCGCTCGCTGCGGTCGGCACATCGTTGAGTAGTTGCGCCAAGTAAGCCTGGCCGCCGATGGTGTCCAGCAGGTCGCGGTCTTTCAGGTGGGCGCACACCGTTACTGCGTCCACAGGCTCGCCCGCGTCGCTCATGGCGCAGAGCGCGGCGAAAAGCAGGCGATGGGCTTCGCGGTAGAAGTCGGTGCCGCGCAGGATAGCTCGCACCCTTGCGACGACCTCCACCGGCTCCAGCAGCATGGCGCCCAGGGTCGCGGCCTCGGCCTCCTCGTCGCGTGGCGGTAGCATTAGCTCAGGTCGGCCCGCGAGCGCCATTCCTGGGGTCGCTGAACGCGACAAACGCCGTGCAGGTGCGGTTGAGGTAAGATGTCCTGCGGCCATTTTCTCCGTCTCCGTTCTCCGGTTTAGGCCGGGGCGCCCCTGTCGGGCCGGAGAACCCTAACCGCCGCGGCGGTCGGGGCGCCCCCAGCATTGATTTTAGCGGCAGGGGCCGGGGACCCACCGGCCCCCGCCTGTGGCAGAAAGGATGCGGCGATTTCAACGCGCGCCGCCAAGGCGATGAACGGCCCGAGCTTCGTCGTCCCATCCGCCAACGTCAACGTCTCATTCCAAAGCGGCTGTCCGTCCACTCGGCAGATGAGGCGCGCGTCGATCTGATCCGTCGAGAAGTGCGGGCCGGTCGAAACCTCGAACCGAAGGTCACGCCTCATACCTACGACATACTGGCTGAAGTCGCAGAGCATGATGTCGCCGACGGTGCCCGGCGTGGTCATCTTCTCGCTGAAAATCACCGGGCGCGAGAGCATCGAGAACTGGCCGGAATCTTCGCGCAGCGTCGGGTAGAAGGCGCCGCCTGTGCCGATCGTCACGCCGAGTGTCAGGAGCGATGGAATCAAACCGGGATGCACAATCCACACGCTGTTTTTCCAGCAACTCGGATGCAGCGCGGCGAGCATTTTGGCAAGGTTCTCGTAGCACACGCTAGCGGCGGCCTGGCCGGTTTCGGCGGCGACGGTTATCAGACACGGCCCGTTGAGGATACCAAGCGGTTGCCCGGCGCCGCTGCCGGTCAAAAAAGCCCTGTCCCGATACCAGCCCAGGGCTCCGCCAGCCAACCGCGCGAGACCGTTCTGGCCGTCCGCGGCGTCCTCGGCCCATTCCGAACTGAACAGCAGCAATATGGTCACCTTTTTCGCCACCAACTGCATCGCCCGAAACTTCGGCGAAGCCTCGGTCATCGCGCCGCCCTCGCTCGTCCAATAGGCGACTACGCCGCCGTAAAGATGCGAGGCGTGGGAACCGATCTCCACCGCGCTGATGCGTTTGGTGTCACTCCTCATCGGCTCGACGCGAGCGCGCCGGAGAATGATTTCATCTTCGAGCGCCACGTCGTGAATCTCAGCCGAAAACTCGGTCGGAATCAGAAAACCGCCCGCACTGTCGTTGCCTTCGCTGACGGTTCGCAGCTCGGGGTGAAACCTGCCGCTGCAAGCGGCGCGCAACCACTCGCGCGAGTCTTTCCATCCGTCGGCGCTCACGTGGGGGCCGAATAGCGAACGGTAGTCTCTGCGCCCGCGAGCGCCGACCTGTCGCGCGCCGCTCGTCGCAAACTCCGCGCCGCTGGTCGCGTACTCTGTTCCTTCGCCGCCCTCGCCGAGGAAGACGCCGCCTGCCACGGTGCCCGCCGACTCATGCGACGCGGCTTCAAGGCTGCGCTGCGTCAGGCGATCTGCCTCGCCCGTCAGCGTTTCAAACTCCTTGGTTTCGTCGGCGGTCAGGCCGCGATGCGCCGCCGTCGCCTTCACCAGAATTGCGCGAGCTTTCGTTGTTACCAACAGCGCCCGCGCCCGATCTGTCTCAATCGTTTCTGGCATTTTCTATCTCACCTTTCGTGCGGGCCGCAGATTATGCGCCCGCGTTGTTTTCGACTTCCGCCAGCGCCGCCTGCGCTGCGATCAGTTGGGCGACGCGGCCCATCACGTTGCGCCAGAAATGGCGCCTCGCCAATTCCTCGCGCGCGATCTCGACCATCGCATTCCCCTCCACCGCGGTCGCCACGATGTTGCGATAATGCGCGTCGCTACGGTCGCCCACGCAAACCAGGTCAAGGTAGGCGGCAAGCCAGTCAGACGCAAAGTCGCCCCATATGTCTGTGCCGATGATTGCGCGCAAGTCGCTATCGGCCCGCATTGCCTCGGCACTCCACACACGATGCTCGACACAATGGACGGCGATCGCTCGCGCTCGCGCGATGCTCACCTTGTGTCCGGGGTAACGGCTCACCAACGCGAAGGACGCCGCCGCCTGCTCGGCAAGGTCGGCCGGATACATCGCGCGCCGCCCGCGCCCTCCGGTCGTCATCACGACGGGCGCGGGCGCTAGCCCCTCCCGAACGTAGGCGCGCAGCGCCTTCTCGCCGAGTGGGATGCCGCGCCGCGCAAGCGCGTTGACGGCGACCCAAATGTCTAGCGACAACGAATGTTCGATGTACATGTCCGTCGCCTCCTGAAGGATTCTAAACCTACCACGCCGACAGTCTAGCAGGTTCCTGCGCCCTTGTCAAGCCCCCCGCCGGGGCCGAGCGAAAAAAGCGGCAGGGGCGCCGTCAAGCGCCCCCGGTAGTCCTGGCCTATATCGGTGCCCTCAGCGCCCACGGCGAGCGCCCAGGGCAGGCGACACCCCTCAAAGCGCGAGGGCTACCCTGAGGCGGGTAGCCCTCGCTTCGCCTCGCATCGTCGCGGCCCGGTAGCAACTTATGCGTCGGGCAGCATGGCGGAATCCATCTTCGCCACGGATGTCAGCGGCGAGGATAGCTCCTGCACCTGGGCGACCTGATTTACTGTAAGGAACGTATATTTGTGAACGGTTTTTAGGTTCGTCCATCCCCCGGCGTACATCACCGCGGGAAGCGGCGCCAGGCCGGGCGACAACGAAAGCCTAGCCCAGGTATGGCGAAGCAGGTGCGGCCACACCCGACGCCGGATGCCCGCGAGTTTGGCGATCGTATGCACTCCGCGCCCTGCGCTAGTCGGCGTCCACGGCAAGCCGCGTTCTGAAACAAACAGGAGGTCAGTTTCGGGAAAGCCTTTCGCGCGCAGGAATGTCTCGCGGCGCCGCAGGTATTCCAGCAGGCGCGGTCGCAGCGCCGCCGTTAGCGGAATTATTCTATGACTGTGCGTCTTCTGCGCGTTAACCATGATGCGGTTTTCGGCCAGGTCAATGTCGGGCAGGGTCAGCCGTAGGGCTTCCCCGACGCGCATTCCGGTCTCCAACAGAAGAGACACAAGGAAAGCCGCGCGGTACAGTCCGAATCGCGCGGTCTCCACCTTGGGCATGACGCCTAACAGCAAGCGCGCCTCCTCAAGAGTCAAACTTTCGATGGGTTTTTCCCGTATCTTGACGAATCGGCATACCGCGGGCGCCGGATTGTCAGGCCGGAAACCCGTCTCATAGAGCCAGCGAAAAAAGACGCGCAGCACCGCTGCCTGCTGGTTGGCAAACGGCGGCGAACATTGCGCGTGCACATCGCACATATACTCAATCAAGCCGGCCCGGTTCATGGTCTCAACGTCCATGCCCCTGCGCTTTAGGTATCGAGCGAGACGCCGCAGAACACCCTCATAGTTTTCCACGGTGTCGCGCGCTTTGCCTGCCGCCTCATTCGCCCTTAGAAACGTCGAAAGGTGTGCGACCTGCGGCATGACCTTGGTCTCGGCTTGCATGGCCTGCCTCCTTGGAAATGCAAAGGCGCGCCGGGAGAAGCGATCTCAAGTCCCGTAAGACTGAGACTGCCGCGCCGACGCGCCCTATCGTCGTCCTATTGGTATCGGTTCTCACTACGCGGCGCCCCCTTACGTGGGGTAGTCTTACGGGACTGGCCGCAAGTTTCGCCGCGCCGCAGGAACCTCCTTCAACGATTTTCGCCCACTCGCGGCGCCGTTCACACAAGCCCTGTTCTTGCGCGTTCGCCCGCGTCCACAGGGGCGGACGTGGGCGGTCGGGCTTGGCAGGGTGCTATAGTTTGCCGCAGGAAGCGCGAGCGCCCGTCAGAACGCATCCTCGCGCAAAATCCGAGAGCGCCGCAGGTCGCAGGAGAGCAATTGGCCCCAGAGAGGTAAGAAGTCTAGGCGAGGGAAAAGCGGACACTGTGTCCGCTTTCGGATGAACACCGACCTCTTCTGCTAACCGCGACACGGCGGCGCGGTCTCGGGGTCAAACTCGGTCAGGGTCTCGGGGTCAAACTCAGGCAGGTCAAGGCCGTCGAACGTGGGCAAGCTCGCCAGCCATTCGAGGCGCAGCTCGGCGAGCGCGATCCACGCCCGCCCTTGGGGACTGTTCATCTGCAACGCGCATCCACGGGAACAGAATCGCTGGCTCCGCCGCCGTGCTTGGAAATCGTGGCCGCAGAACTCGCACGTTTTGGTTATCATCGCCGCTCCTGGTGCTTATTGGTGCATCCAATTACGCGTCCTCGCGCGCGATGCCTGCCCCAGGTCACCCTGGCGCCGCCCTCCAGAGATTCGCCACCCCCTACCCCTACGCGAGCGCGGCTTCAAGCTCTGTGAGGTCGTCGGCAAGTTCGCGCGGATGCAGGTCTCCCACGCGGCGGGGGAAATGGAGGTCGGAACTCTCTCGCCGGCTCCATTCCTCTCGATTACCCCGGTCTCGCCGCGGCAGCAGGGCGCGCCGTTGGGCTTGCGGTCCTCGGGCAGTCCCGCTCGCGGGCTGACCTGCGCCCGCATGAATAACGCGCGCGCAGAGGGTTGCGGTTGAACACCTGCCGTCCGCTTTCCAGCCACGCCAGCGGGCCGAGGAACCGTTTCGCGCTCTCGCTGAGGTCTGTCATCGCACCATGTCAGGATGCGCTACGGCGCCGCCCTCCAGAGGGCCGTCTGCCCGTCCTTGTCCAGCAACCGCAGCTCCGGGCGCCGGTCGGCAGGGGCGAAGAGATGCACGCGTTCGGTCCCGCCCTTGTCGGTCAAGGTCAGGATTGAGTTGCCGTTGGCAAGCACGCTCAGAATCGCGCGTCCTCTTGTGCCATCCTTGTCGCACAACCACAGGTAGGTCCCGTCCCTCTCCAACCCGAGATGCGCGCACGTCAGACCTTTGGGGTTCACCACCTCAAACCGCTGCGCCCGCACCACCTTCGCCACCGGGTTTGTAGCCGCGAGGCACGCCAGGGCCGCGACTACTGCCAATAAGGCCAGCATCCCAAGCTTGAGGTGAAGGTTGCCCCGCTCCAGCCGCGCCATGCGTTGTTCCAGCGTCAAGGCATTCGTCGCCCCTCCTTTCGCGCTCGCCTTGCGTCCCCCGCAAGGCTTCGCAGCGCTGCAAGGCTTTCGACCATGCTACTTGCGCTCTATTCAGTCTCGCATATTACCTTGGGTGCTCCAACCGCGCCTTTCGTGCTCAAATAGGGCGTTTGACCGTCCAACCTATTTGGCGAGCCTCAATAGGTCGGTCAACAGATCGCGCGCGCTCGGGCGGTTAGGCGCGAGCCGCAGCGACATCCCGAGATGAGCGCGCGCGGCCGGCAGATCGCGCAGCGCAATGTCGGCGCGCGCCAGCCTCTCGTAGAGATCGGCGCGGCGCGGCGCGAGCGCAACCGCGGCCTGAAGCTGCTCGCGCACCCAGTCGAGGTACAGCGGCTTCTCATGCACCCCGGGGTGCCGCTCGGCAAACGATTCGGCGAGGGCAACCCTCATGTCCACATCGCGGCCGGCAGCGCCGAGGTTGACCACATCGGCGAGGGGCTGTGCTTTGCACGTCCCGAGGGCGACCTGGTTCTCCTCGGGCGCGGTGTCGCGATAGAGGTTGCGCGGGGCGGAGAACTCGAGCTCGGGCAGGTCATCGGTGTTGAGCTGGCCGGAGCGACCGAGTCGGCGCAGATCCTCCGGCCCCAGGGCAAGCAATGAGAGGACTGTAATCGGGCGCGGGCACTGCGCGAGGCGGAGGTCTTTCGCTACCTTGGGATATTCGGCGGCGCGCCCGGCGATTCGAGACAATTCGGCTTTCCACGGGTGCTTCTGCGCGATGAGCGCGACATCAACGTGGGTGCGGCTCGTCCACCACAGCGTGGCGTCGGGAAAGACCTTGACGAACGTCGCCACGACGGAGGCCATATCGTGGGGGCTCATCTCGTACAACTGGAGCCACTGGCAGATGACGCCGTCATCGGCGAGACGACTGCGCAAGGCGCGGAAGTGCTCGACGGTGAAGAGGCTGGCCACCCCAGCGACCCAGGGATTCGACGGCTCGCAGATCATGACATCATAGGTGCGGCGCGTCGCCGCGAGGTAGTTGCGCGCGTCGGCGAAGACGAGGTGGAAACGCGGGTCGGCGAAGACATTGCGGTTGATATGCCGAAAGTAGCGGGCGGCGGCGACCACGGTTGGCTCGATCTCGATGCAGTCTATGCGGCGCACGGGATAAAGGGCGGCGGCGCCGGCGGTGGTTCCGCTGCCGAGGCCGACGACGAGCGCGTTGTCGGTTCGCCGCGCGAGCAGCATGGGCAGGTGCGCGAGCAGGGTCTGGGTGTCCATCTCCTCGGGCACATCGCTCGCGTCAACTTTGCCGTTGATCACCAGCGAGCGCGCCTCCCCGCTTCGCACCACCGCGACCGTCGCGAGCGAGCCTTCGCGGTGAAACATCACCGTGCGCTCCTTCTCGACGTACTCCCTGGCGGTTTTCGCGTCGCCGTAGAAGTTGCGGAAGAAGCCCGATGACATGAGGTCGGGTCGCCACCGCGGCATGAGAATGACCGCCAGCGCCAAGACGCCGAGGCTGATGACAGCGATGTGCTGCCTCGCGCCGCGCTGCGAGAAGAGCACCGCTGCGGCGGTAACCATGTAGAAAGCAGCGCACAGCAGAACCGTGCCGCGCAGCCCGATCGCGGGGACCAAGACGAACCCCGCAGCAAACGCTCCCAGGATGCAGCCGAGGGTGTTAGCGGCGTAGAGGGAGCCAATGCCGCGCGAAAGCGTCGCCGACTGCCGGACATAGACGCGGCTGAGGATGGGAAGCGTGGCGCCGGAGAAAACGGTCGGCAGCAGCAGGCAGCCCAGGATGATTGCCACCTCCAGGGCGAGCACCATCGCATACGAGGATGCGAAGCGCGCAACCACGTTCAGGAAGACAAAGCACAGGGAATTGTAGGCGAGCACGAGCGCCAGGGTCGAGACGCTCGCGCCAATCTGCGCCCCCGCAAACCAGTCGATGGTAATCCGGCGACGGCCCGCGATGCGCGCCACCTCCAGGCTGCCCACGGCGATCCCCACCAGCACCGACAGCAAAATGGCCGAGAACGCATAGACCGAGCTGCCGGTGTAAAGGGAGAGCGCCCTCGTCCATGCGACCTCCAGCGCCAGGCCGGAGAAGCCGGATGCGGCGAACCCCACGATGACTATTCCGAGCTGCGCGCGAGAGAAGGATGGCGCGACTGCGTCGCCCCCGAGATCCGATCCCGCTTGGGGCGCGCCGGTGACTGTGCGCTTGGCTCCGGTCCCGTGCTCGGCCGATTTCGCGCCGGCGTCCAGCGCCAGCACGGCAATCCCAATGACCAGGTTGATGCATGCGGCGAGGATGACCGAAACCTGCAATCCCAAGGCTGGCAGTAGAAAGAAGCCAACCAGGAGCACGCCGATGGCCGCGCCGAGAGTGTTGATGCCGTAAAGCCGGCCCACGTCGCGGCCCACGGCCTCGAGCTGACGCACGTATCCCTTGCTCGCGACCGGTAACGTGCCGCCCATGAGTGCGGTAGGTATGACGAGCGCCAGAAAGGTGGCCCCGAACTGGAACGACACTAGCCAGAAGCTGTCGAATGGCAGGTGCCCGGCCAGGGTGATGTAGCCGGCGTGAACCGCGCGCAGCAGGCTCAGGCTGGCGAGGCCGTAAAGGCCGATCCCGATTTCGAGCCAGGCATATATGCGAAAGGGGCGCGCCCCCCTATCGCCCAGGCGGCCGAGCGCATAGCTGCCGACTGCGAGGCCGGTCATGAAGGCGGCGAGGGTCACCGAGATGGCGACAGTGGTGTTGCCGAAAACGGTCGAGAGCTGGCGCAGCCAGATGACCTGGTAGAACAACGCGGAGACGCCAGAGAAGAGGAAGGCGACAGGTATTGCGGCGCGGAGGCGATGCGAGGCGCGCGAGCCGCGGTCCGCGTGCGCAACCGCGCCGAGACGGCGACAGTCCCCTGTTTCGCCGATGCCGGGCGACCGCGGCCCGCCGCCGGAAGGTAGGGACACGGCATGCCGTGCCCCTACGGTACCCTTGCCGTTCGGACGTGACTTCACACATATCCATATTTGCCACGTAGACGGTTTGTCCTGCGCAGGAGAGCGCGGGCCTGACTATTGCGGCCGCTGGAGGCGATGCGAGTCCTGCTCTGAGGAATCATGGTGTGCGAGGCTACTCGATGGGCTGACCCGCGGCGTGGAAGCCGCGCTCCAACTGGTCAAGTGAAGCGCGCGCCTGCTGCTCGATTTGCGATGGGCCATATTTCGGAAATGCTCCTTGGCCTTGGCAGGTCCCGCACTGGTAAGTCTCCCTCACAATGCCCGTGCCCCGGCATGCGCCGCACGGTCTTTGCATATAGCCTTCAGGCAGGACCGGCCCGTCCTGCGAGGAATCGGGCACGCCGATCCTGCCGCCGGGATAGACGGGTATCCCCCTCACCCCGCTTCCGCCTCAGTTGTCGCAGCGCACCATCTCGCCCCGCAGGTATCCGGCGCCGTTACACGACGAGCACGGCTCGAGCGCCGTTTTCATCTGCCCCAGAACGTCACACGCCCCGGCCAGCGCGACGCCCAGCGGCATCTTCTCCCATGCAGCGCGCAGGCGATCGAAGCCATCGTCTATGCTCAACCCGAATGATTCCGCCGCCAGTCGCCAGTCGAGCTTTGAGCCAGCAAGATGATCTTCGTCGGCCAGCCCGAGACGCGAAGGCGCGTAAGCCATCGCTACCTCCTTCACCGTCACAGGAAACTGCTTATAGCGCGCAACTTGGGCTTTCGCCGCCTGCTTCTGGCTAGTGAAAACGCGGGGCAGATAGGCAAGGGCGGCGCCGGTCGCGATGACGAGCGCCGCGTCGAAGACGATGAAGACCGGGCTGTGCCATACCGCGCGCGGCTCGTCCACGCCGGAAACGATGAAAAGCGCCACCACCCCGGTACAGACGATGGACAGCCACAAGCGGCGTCGAAAAACCCATATAGCCATCGCCGCTGCGAGACAGGCGCCGAGAAAAATCGCATCGGCGACATCTCTATTCAAGCTCGCATATCTGGTTTACGCCGGACGAGGGGACTTGACGCTCGCTATTAGAGGTTTGAAACGTCAATGTATTACGCGAGCGTCAATAAGAAGCGTAAACACGCTGACGAATGATAGCAGCAGCACCAGGCCGAACGCGCAGTTCTGGAGGGCCGGGTCGAGGGCAGCGGCGTCCCACCACTCGCCGTACTTGCGCATGATGCTCTGCGAACGCGCTTCGCGCTCGTCCGCCATCCTTATCCCCTCATCGCTCTTGTAGGCGCACGGCGGCTAGGCCTTCGACCGCCGTGGCGGCAGGCGGGGCCTGCCTGGTGCTGTTTTGCAAGACTGTTGTTGCCTGGCGACGCCTGAGTGCGGCTGCGCCGCACTTCCGGAGCGGCGCACCGCGCCGCCGGCGTCGCTCCGGAGACGAGGCCTGAGTGCGGCTGCGCCGCACTTCC
>Ga0315280_10004775_pt1 | contig 19732 bp, 20 predicted proteins | sample YL17G06_40_MG_FD_203697 | JGI IMG/M metagenome (GOLD analysis project Ga0315280, IMG submission 203697) | Sediment microbial communities from Yellowstone Lake, YNP, Wyoming, USA - YL17G06_40 | ecosystem: Environmental > Aquatic > Freshwater > Lake > Sediment | place: USA: Wyoming | collected... | reverse complement strand
CTCGCGCTAAGTCGCCATTGCTGATGCCCCTAACCCGGGCATCCTTGGTATTTATCTGCACCACTTGAGGGATTAGCTCTCTGAGCCAAGGTATATTGTCAAACTGACTGTGTGCTCGTCTCCTGGCATGGGTGGTGACCAGTTGTAATGGATACTTCTTTGCCAGTGGGTCATTTCGTCCTTCCCAGGCTTCAATGTACTTGGGAATGGGTGGCAGCTGAGGGTTATGCCAATCAGCTAACTCTTGCGAGAATATTTCAATCTTACCTGAGGGAGTTGGGAAAGAGTGATTGCCCAAGTCTTCAATCTGGTTCTTAAACGCGACATAGGGCTCATTAGTTGGGAATTTATATAACGCCTTCTGCTTGAGTGTTTGGTAATCGGAGCCTTCTTTGTCTTTGGCGAAGACCTCTCTATATCCCTCTACTATACCCTTTAGCCATTCCTCTTCTGCCTTATCATTGAGATCATCAATACCCATTGCCTTGGCTATTCCGCTGGCTATATCGAGGTGAGACTTAGATCCATAAAGAGACTCTACACATTTATTTACTAGTCCATACCAGGGAGTAGCCCCACCACTGGTAAAGTCATTCCTTTCAAAATAGGTATTGACTGGGAGCAATATATCGGCATACTTGGCGGTAACTGTCATAAACTGCTCCTGGACAGCAATAAACTCCAAAGCCTTAAAAGCTTCTATCGCCTTGTTGGTATTTAGAACCTGGTTGATATAGTTAGTATTTGCTAGATAGAGAAGCTTGTAATCGGCAGGATAGCCACCAGCCTTGCCTTTTAATATGGCATCTGCTATCTGACCAACGTTTATTTTCACACTGTTATTGGTACTAGCCCCGCGCGCTTTAACGGTATCCCGGCGTGCTGGCCATCCCCTCTCAACTGGATTTTTAGGAGAACGCATCCGCCCCTTGGTGCGGGCCAAGAACGGCATCTCCCCACCCCAGTACTCACCACCCCAAGCCCTGCCGGCGGAGCTTCCCCCGTTGATACCTATGTTGCCAGTCATAGCCGATAAGGTAATAGTGGCGCGGTGGTACTGCTCACCATAGGCAGTGCGCCCCGGTGCGATGCCGGCAATCAGAGCCGCCGGCTTAGTGGTGGCGTATTCTCTGGCTAACCTCTCAATGGTAGCTGCCTTTACACCTGTAATAGCCTCTGCCCAGGCTGGTGTCTTTGGTATACCATCTTCAATACCTAATACATAGTCCCTAAATTTCTCAAAACCTACGGTATATTTATCAAGAAATGCTTGGTCTTGGAGGTTTGCCGTGATAATGACGTAAGCTATGGCAATAAGCATGGCAACATCGGTGCCGGGGTAAATAGGTATCCATTCATCAGCAAAGATGGCTGCGGAATCTGTATACCTTGGGTCTATGGCAATAATTCTGGCGCCTGCTTCCTTAGCCTGCGCTATATAGTATGGGGTGTTGCAGCGGTGGATTGAAACTGCCGGATCCCACCCCCACATTATTATCAGCCGAGAGTTAAGAAGGTCATCCCTGGTACTGTTAGTCACAGGTGTTCCATAAGTAGCGCATTCAGCAAAGACGCCACCTTCGTAAGAGAAATAACCCCAAAGTGGAGTATAACCTCCCGCCATGCAGAGTAATCTGTGCATCGGTGTCATAGTATGCAGAACATGGATGTCAGCCAGTGAACAGAAGTAAATAATAGATGCCGGCCCATAGGTATCTCTAACCCGTATTAGCTCCTTGGCCACTGTGGAGAAGGCTTCGTCCCAAGAGATTGGCTCAAACCTACCTTCACCTCTGGCCCCGACTCTCTTCATGGGATACTTGAGGCGCTCTGGGGCGTATAACCGCTGACGGTAAGAACGGCATTTTAGACAGGCACGGAATTGAGGCTCTTCCCCATCATCGGTTTCGATCCTAGTAACTACTCCGTCTTTAACGTAAACTTTAAGAAGGCACGCTCCGCCGCAGTGGCTATTACATGCAGTATAGATAATTTGTTCGTTATTTTCTGTCTGCTGGTTATTTTGGCTCATTTTTCCTCCGATGAAACTGCCTTGTCTGGTAGACGTTTCGGCTTGAATATGACGGAAGGCTTGGCGCTTGGTGAATACGCAAAACCAGTAGCCTCTTGAATATCTCCATATTTTGCCTTCAGTGCTTCCATCGAGCCCCAGTCTAAGGCTCGCATAATACAAGCATCTACGCAGATAGGGTTTTTGCCCTCTTCTAGCCGGTCTATACAAAAGTCACATTTCTCCATCTTGGCTCCTTTTTTAGCCCCAAACTGAGGGGCATCATAAGGACATACTCTGAGGCAAAGCCTCCCGGCGCAGTTCATGCACCTTTTAGCTTCGGCAATGGCCTTCTCCCCTCCATACCCCAGCGCTATCTCATTAAAATTGTGAACTCTCTGCTCTGCAGCAAGAGTTGGCATTTCTTGCCGTGGTTCTTTAACCAGGTCAGCCGGTATCTCAACTTTAATATCTGAGGCCTTAATTGGAATATCCAGGTAACCTTTTCTCAGGACTTCCCCCTTCAGATAGCGGTCGATGTAAAATGCAGCCCTTTGCCCAGCGGCAATAGCGTCGATAACCCAAGCCGTTCCTGTAACTGCGTCTCCGCCAGCAAAGACTCCAGGGCGGCTGGTTTGTAGAGTTTCGGGGTCGACAGCGATGGTGCCACGTTTGGTTACCTCGACGTCGGTGCCCGCCAAGAGAGGGTTTAGTTCCGGAGATTGACCTATGGCGAATATAATCGTGTCTGCCGATAAGACATGCTCCGACCCCTCAATAGGGTCTATGTGTAGTTTCCCATCCTTATCAAACTCCATCCAGCGCAATTTAAGGCACTCTACCCCAGTAGCACATCCATCCCGGCACACAACTTGTTTAAAGGTACGCAAGGGGTGAATGATTATCCCTTCCTTCTCGGCTTCAGCAATCTCAGAGTCTAAGGCTGGCATCTGCTCCCGGGACTCTAAGCAGGCAACTTGTACTTCTTGTGCTCCTAGGCGGAGAGCAACACGAGCACAATCAATGGCTATACCGCCACCACCGAGGACTAGCACCCTCTCACCCAGCTTTATGCTATTGCCTAGATTTACGTCGCGCAGGAGCGAGGTAGCCACTAATACATTATCAGCTTCAGCGCCAGGAATAGGTAGCTTACGCCCATTATGAGCCCCCGCTGCGATGAAGATGGCTTCGTAACCCTGGCGAGATAGGTCATCCAGAGTCATCTCCTTACCAATATGCGTATTGGTCCTGATTTCTATCCCCAGATCTTTAAGGTACTCAATGTCCCGGTTCAGGACCTCTCTCGGCAGCCGGTAATAGAGAATACCCACCGCCATCATGCCCCCTATGACAGGAAGTGCTTCAAAGATTGTAACCTTATAGCCTTTTCTTATCAGATCGTAGGCTACGGAAAGCCCTGCTGGCCCCGAGCCGATAATGGCCACACTTTGCTCTTTTGTCCTGGAAAGAGAAACAGGCTTTTCATCAGCTACAACATCATAGGCGAATCGCTTGAGGTCTCTAATAGCCAGAGGTTTATCAACCTCACCTCTTTTGCACTCACTTTCACACGGCTGAGAGCATACCCTGCCCAAAACACCAGGTAAAGGTAGTTTCTCTCGCATTAAGTCTAGCGCTTCCTTAAACCTACCTTTACTAATTAGAGCGATGTAGCCTGGTACATCAACATGGGCTGGACAGGTTACCTCACAGGCAGAAACATTTATCTGGCCAGTTCCGTTGGTGGCAGTAATACCGCAGCGAGCACTCTCTTGGCATTTTCCCCTGTCCACTACGACTATACCGTCTTCCCTTCTGGTTATCGCTTCGGCGGGACAGACCACGGCGCAGAGAGGGTCCTCACAATGGTAGCAGGCAGCAGAAAGGTAGGCCAAGAAAGGCCGAGGGAATTTCCCTTCTTCAAACGGGGCTACCCTCCGCCAGTGGGCTGGTCCAGCGGGTATATCATGCCAATCCTTACAGGCTACACAACAGGTGAAGCACCCGATACACCTAGTCTGGTCAAAATAAAAGCCTCTTTGCATCACCATCCTCTTAGACTTTTTCGATGTTCTTGTGTGTTACTTATCCCCCCATTAATAAGGGAGTATGATTAAGAAACTATTCGCCTCTCTTCTTTAGGGCCAGCCGGGGTTAATGGTATTCTCGTAGGCAGTTATTAGGTCGGCTCCATTCATTACTAATTGGCCATTAGTGATTTCATACGGCACCGTTGCCTTGGGATAATCAACACAGGCTCCCCCAATACCGTCTCCCGTCTTGGCATTGAAGGTAGTCGCACACGTATCGCATATTAGGATGTCATTTTCAAGAGCATAGCCTACCGAGCGGCAAGGGGGGCAAACATTCGCCCGAACGTAGATTTCTCCATCTAGTATGTATGCCATGAAATTGAGCCTGACACTCTTACCATCAACCTCTGTCCTCAGCTTAAAGTGGGTATTCCAATTATCCTCAATTTCACTCACTGGGATGGATACAGTATCGCCATCTAGTTGTGGCTCAATCCATGTCGCCTCTATTGGTCCCGATGGCTTTGGATTTGGCGGCGGAGTAGGTGTAGGTGCTGGTGTTGGTGGTGGCGGTGACGTAGGTACTGGTGCCGGCGGCGAAGTAGGGGGTGATGCCGGTGGTGGTGTTGGTGAGCCAGCACACCCGGCAAGGATTAATACTAGCGAAACTACTAAGGCTCCTATTCCTATTCTTCTTAGCATCTATTGCATCCTCCTTTTTGTGTAAACGAAATCTTTGTTTGACACGAATTTGTTTCGGTGAATTACATTTTATTAACTCCTGCCTGCATATTATGCTGCGTCATTGGCAACAAGTCAGGGTAATGAGCTCAAGCACAATGGAAGAAAACTCGAATAACTCCTAGCGGCGTGAACAACACCTGCAACCCGAACTATCCGAGGTACTGGAATCAGACGCACCGGAGCAGCAGCCGGGGGTACTTGATTGCGCTAGCTCGCCTGACTCAACTATCACAAATTGTCCGGTAAGCTCACCCAAGTTAACCCGATAAGTACCTAGTGTCTCGAAAAACTCTGAGAAACGCAACTCCCTGGTTTGACCAGAGGGTATAGTTACTTCCTTTGCTACCTCAGCAACATCATTTATGAACAGCTCCATCGTGTAGCTATCCTCACTGTCACTGGTATTTGTCAACTTAGCGCTGATAGTTACCCTGTGTCCAGGTCTAGCCACTGTTGGGTTGATTTCTAAATCGGTAATCTGAAAGGCTGCCGGTACTGGTGGTTCCAATGTCAGCATTGGTGCTGGTGTCGGTTCCAGTGTCGGCGCTGGTGCTGGAGTCGGAGCCGGTGTTGATGTCTGAGTCAGGCCAGCGCAAGCGCTCAGAAGCAACATCACAACGAGTGGCAATAACATAGCCCAGGCAACAATTCTCTTTAACATTTATTGTTCCCCTCCTCTTTGATTAATCCTATCTATAACTTGCCCATCACGCAGGACTATAATTTCTCCAGCATTTTTGGCTATCTCTGGGTTATGGGTAGCCATAATAATGCTATGCCCCTCTCTATTTAGCTGGTCAAATAAATGCATGATTTTCCTACCCGTTTCTTGGTCCATATTACCTGTCGGCTCATCGGCCAGGACAAGTAGCGGGTTATTGACCAGAGCTCTAGCAATGGCTACCCTCTGCTGTTCGCCACCACTTAACTGGCTGGGCTTATGTTTCGCCCTTTTTTCTAAGCCTACCCTTTTCAAAATATCCAGCGCTCTCTCAGCTTTCCCACCTGTCTCAGCGAAGATTAAGGGCAGAAGCACGTTCTCCAAGGCAGTAAGAGATGGAATCAGGTGATATTCCTGAAAAACGTAGGCGATTTTCCCTCTTCTAATCTCAACAAGGGAATTTTCATCTAGGTTATCAATACGCTTCCCCTCCAGGAGCACTTCACCGCTGGACAGGCGGTCCAGACCACCAATGACATTCAAAAGGGTGGACTTACCGCTTCCAGAAGGCCCCATAACAGCTATAAAGTCGCCTTTATCTACCCGAAGCGAAACATTATTAAGGGCGACTACTTTAGTTTCACCCTCGCCGTAAATCTTGGTTACATTCTTGATTTCTAACATCTTGTCCCACCTCACAAAGACCTAAAGGAATCAGCCACTTTAACCCTGGTGGCGCGAAAAGCTGGATATATGGTGGCTATGACGGCAACAGAGATAGCTAGGCCCAGTGCTAGGGGGAGATACTGGGGTACATAACTAATGGCTGATATCTGAAAGAGCACCGGGCCGAGCCCATATGCCAGTAAGGTTCCTGCCGCATACCCGAAGATACCTCCCAATACACCAATAATGATAGCCTCGTAAAGAAAGACCCTCATTATCTGATTATGTGACGCCCCTACCGCCCTCATTATCCCGATGTCCCTGGTTCTTTCATTTACTGACCGCATCATCGTGTTGCCTACCCCAAACAAGCCAACTGCTAGAGTAATTCCAGCCAGAGCCAGCATAAACCTGTTTATTCTTCCCAGCATCTCCATTTCAGCGCTAGCTATTTGTTTTACTGCAATTGCCCGAACCCCAGGAATCTCATTATTTATGCTGTCAGCGATCATCACTACCGGGCATGCATTGCACAGGGCACGAATATCCATTGAAGAAATCAGCCCCTCTTTGTTAAATGCCCTCTGCAATGTGGCTAAAGGAACAAAAATCTGGTAATCTTCGTTGGAGCCTGTCTCCTCGAGAATACCAGTAACGGTTAAATCACTCCCGTTAAGTTCAACTCTGTCACCTATATTGAATTTCAGTAGCTCAGCAGCGGTTGCTCCAACTAAGGCTTGGTCTGGGCCTTCAAGGTATTTCCCCTCCCGAATTCTCCACCATGTATTAATCTTGCTCTCCTCTTGAGGCTCCACCCCAACTACCATCACCGATACCCCTTTCACCTCAGTATTCACGTAGAGTTTGGGAGCAATGGTGGCAATATTGCCCTCATCTTCAATGTGCATCGCCTCCCTTATTGCGTTATCAGCTATCCTTCTGATCTCAGGCAATTTTTCCTCGGAGATGCTGGTTTCTCCAACTGACAACGTCCCTAAACTCAGGTCGCCGCCCAAATTCACATCGACGTTACTTATAGCCGGTATAACGGTTAGGTTAGGGCCATATTTTTCCAGCTGCTCATACATTTTTGCTTCACCAGCGCGGGCAATGGTAAATATGCCAACGACTGTCATAGTGCCAATAATTACACCGATGATGGCAAATAATACCCACCTTTTCCGGCGTATAACGTCTTTTACAACCATCTGATATAGCTTCATCAAACCACCTCCTTCACCAAGACCTTAATTGGTTCTGCCTCCCTTATCCCCCTGTTATCAGTGGGATTAATGTTACTTTATCCCCCCTCTTTAATCTTCTGTCCTTTATCGCATCTGGATAGAAAATTCTCCCACTCAACTCCAGCAGGATGGGAGCAGTGGAGAGCTGGAGCTCATCCATAAGCTCCTTTATTGTCTTATCCTCTTTGACCTCTATCTCCTCAATGTTCACTTTCATTTTTACGTAAACTGTCTAAGATTCTGGTATGGCACTCACAAAATTCATATCTGCTCTCAAGTTGGGCAAAGATAAGCTCCTCTTGCCAGTGGGCGTTATATAGCCGACAACCCTTATCCTCGCAGAAGGGATTGCCAACAAGATGATAGAAAACCGCCTGCATTGCATATCCCTTTATAACCTCGGTCAGCCGCTCATCCCCGTAATCAATGAAACTCGCTTTGAATCTCCCTTTGAGTTCCAGTAGGTCTCTTCCCAGCACCTCATACTGTTGCTTAAGAAGGTAGTACTCCCTCGGCTTGGCCGGTGCCTCTACCAGCCCTCTGGTTGAGATAACCGAGGGGACACCATACACACTTGTCCTGGCGTGGTACCGTTTGTTATTCTCTTCCCAAGTGGCAAACAAACGGTTGGTAAAGAAGATGTGAACAACTTCAAGAGAACGCTCCTCCCGTGCTATAAGCTCTGAAAAGACCCTTTGAAGTTGAAAACCGTCGTAGAGTACTCCAAAGGACTTGGTTTTTCCCAGAATTCTTCTTTCTTCATACGAAACCTCGCCATAGAGGGGTTCCTGCTCGGGTGCTATCTTTCTGCTTGCATCTTGAATCTTGATAGACGCGAGCTTTCTTGCATAATCTGAACTTTTCTCAAGCCAAAGAGCAAAGGGATTTCCTCTCACCTTGACTTGTGCTTTCTCCAGTTTCTCTCTCAAATATTTGGCGACCTCCTCTATATTTAATTCTTCAGCCGCACCTTCATCGTACAGGAGAACCCTCCCTATTCGGCGAACTTTCATCTCAAACCCTCCAGGGCAATCTCAGCCGCCACTTCCCCTGATAGGAGCATAGCCCCAAAGGTTGGGCCCATCCTAGGCAATCCGTAGGTTGTTGATACCGCCATGCCGGTGACAATCAACCCCGGGTGAACCTCTCCGGTGTGCTCGACAACCAGGTCTTCCGACCTCTCTACCCACATAGCACCATAACCCTTAGTTTTGATTAGTCCCCTCTCCTCCAATTTCTTCACCACCTGAGCATCATGACCAGTAGCGTCGATAACCACTCTCGACTCCAGGGCAATGGGGTCAACGCAAGTTATCTCTCTTGGCAATGCTGAGACGGGTGTCCAGTTAATCACGACCCCGGCAACACGATTATCTTCCCTTAATACTAAGTCATCGAAGTTCACCATATTGAGAAACTTAACGCCGGCATCACAGGTTGAAGCAATAAGCTTTGAACACGCATGCGGACCGTTGGCCCCCCATAGATTCTCATTAACCGCTTTGTACGGGATACCAAGCTCGTCCAAGATCCTCTCTCCTGGATGTCTTACGGTTACGGTGTTCATCAGGAACCCCCCAATCCAGAAGCCACCCCCAATATAGTTATTCCGTTCAACGATAAGAACCCTCTTGCCCGCTCTTGCCAAATTCCTACCGGCCATAAGCCCACTTGGACCGCCACCGACGATAATACAGTCGCTCTCTACATATTCTTGAAACTGAGCGGCAAACTCAGCGACTATGGCGCTACTTATGTCCTTTTCTCCCGCTGGACTGAACTTTTGTGCCACTTTAGCACCTCCTTCTTATGTTTGAGCTACTTTAGTTGGACAGCTCTTAGCGAGGTAGTCCTCGATAGCTGATTTTAGTGCCTCCTCAGCTAGAACTGAGCAGTGCATCTTGAATGGGGGCAACCCATCTAACGCTTCAGCCACTGCCCGATTGGAGATTTCCAGTGCCTCTCCTATAGTCTTGCCTTTTACCATCTCGGTCACCATAGAGCTAGTAGCGATGGCAGCTCCACAGCCGAAGGTCTTGAATTTGGCATCAACGATGGTATTACCATTTACCTTGATGTAAAGCTCCATAATATCGCCGCACACCGGGTTCCCCACGTGTCCAATGCCATCCGGATTCTCTATCTCGCCTACATTCCTGGGATTCTTGAAGTGTTCCATCACCTTATCACTGTATAGCGACCATACATCACGCATCTCTTTCTCCTATCTGTGGCTTTTTAAAAGCGGTGACATAGCTCTGAGCCTAGCTACAATCTTTGGCAGAACCTCCAGGACTCGACCTATCTCCTCTTCAGTAGTCCACTTACCTAGACTAAACCTTAGGGAGCCATGCGCCAGTTCAGGGGAGAGCCCCAGCGCCAGGAGCACGTGGGATGGCTCAAGGCTTGATGAGCTGCAGGCTGAGCCGGTAGAAGCACAAATGCCCTCCAGGTCAAGATTCAGGAGCATTGACTCCCCTTCTACAAAATCAACGCTTATATTGACATTATTGGGTAACCTGTTTAGGGGATGACCATTTAAGCGAGTGTGGTCAATCCGCTCCAGGAGACCTTTAATAAGCTGGTCACGAAGATAAACCAGTCGCTCTGCTTCCTCGGTCATTTCCTGCCGGGCAAGTTCGACTGCTTTGCCAAAGCCCACAATCCCGGGAATATTCTCTGTGCTCGCTCGTCGCCTTCTCTCCTGCTCACCTCCATGCATAAAGGGAATCAGTCTTGTCCCCTTTCTGATATATAATGCTCCAACCCCCTTAGGACCATAGAGCTTGTGTGCTGACATGGAGAGTAAGTCCACCCCAAGTCCATTCACATCTACCGGGATGTGCCCTACCGTCTGCACCGCATCGGTATGGAAATAGATTCCGGCTTCCTTAGTAATCTTGCCTATCTCGGCTACGGGCTCTATGGTGCCCACTTCATTGTTACCATGCATTACTGAAATAAGGATGGTCTTATCCGTGATAGCCCTTTTGACATCGTCAGGGTCAACCAAGCCATACTCATCTACTGGGAGGTAGGTTACTCTGAACCCCCTTCTTTCCAAGAACTTACACGTCTCTATCACTGCGTGGTGCTCAATGGAGCTAGTAATGATGTGGTTCCCTTTGGGCTCTTTGGCAAAAGCCACACCCTCTAAGGCGAAGTTATCTGCCTCTGTCCCTCCGCTGGTAAAGACGATTTCTTCGTTCTGGGCACCAATAAGGTCGGCAACCTTACCCCTTGCTTCTTCAATAGCTCCCTTTGCCTCCTGACCGTAGGAATAAATGGTTGAAGCGTTGCCAAAGGCATCAGTAAAATAGGGCAGCATCGTCTTCACCACCTCGGGATGCGTTGGTGTTGTTGCAGCATAATCAAGGTATATCCTTCTCACCTCTTAACCCTCCACAATATCTCCAGTAACGGGGTCAACCCTCACCCCTTTGGTGGTTACCCAGGCAATTCCCTGCTCGATTTCTTTCTCTTCCCCCTCTAGTTCCAATACCACCCAACCTTTATCCTCGGATACATCAGCGCGCCGAATATTGGTCACTACCTTGAACTGGTGACCGAGAGTGTAAATGATGGGCTCCTTGATCAGCTCCTGGGGAAAGGTAAACATTACTCTTCTCTTGACCATCTTAGCCCCCTTTATTTTTCTTGGGATTAGTATTGCTGATAGGCTCAAACTCGCGCACCGAGTACCTCCTCAAACGATTCTAGGCTGGGCTGGACGGTAAAAGGCTGAACGATGTCTGACACTATTTCCTGTGTCTTGGGTCCTGCCCCAGTGATGAAAGCCACTGTAAGCTCGTTCCGTCTAATTATCCCCGAAGCTACCAGCCTCTTGAGCCCGGCAATCACTACTCCCCCTCCCGCCTCAGCGAAAATACCCTCGGTTTGAGCCAGCAGCTTCATCCCAGCAACGGCTTCCTCATCGGTGACAGCGCAAGCACCACCCCCTGACTGCCTGGCGACCCTCAACGCATAGTAACCATCAGCCGGGTTCCCGATGGCTATGGACTTGGCAACAGTATCTGGCTCTACCGGGTGCACATGGAGGGAGCCCACCTGAAAGGCGTTAACTATAGGCGAGCAGCCGGTAGCCTGAGCGAGATACATATGGGTATTAACTGCTTCGATTAAGCCAAGCATAGATAGCTCATCCAGACCTTTCCATATCCGGGTAAAGAGCAGCCCTGAGGCAGCCGGAGCTACCACAGAGTCAGGAGCATGCCACCCCAATTGTTCAGCTACCTCATAGCCAAGGGTCTTACTTCCCTCGGCATAGTAAGGCCGGAGATTAATGTTGATGAAACCCCAGTTATATCTTTCCACCAGCCGGGCGCAGAGGCGGTTGACATCATCATAGCTTCCGTCAACGGTCACCAGAACCGGGTTATAGATTGCTATTCCCACCAGCTTACCCGGCTCTACCTCAGAGGGAACAAAAACATAGGCTTTCATATTCGCCTTAGCAGCGTGGGCAGCTACGCTAGCCGCCAAGTTGCCCGTTGAGGCGCAAGCTATGGTGCCAAACCCGAATTCCCGTGCCTTGGTAACAGCTACTGACACTACCCTATCCTTGAACGAGTATGTTGGGTTCAGGCAGTCATTCTTGATATAGAGCCGGTCCAGCCCTAGCTCATGTCCCAAGTTATCGGCCTTGACCAAGGGAGTAAAACCTGTGCCAATATCTACTTCCTTGCCCTCTACTGGCAACATATCACGATAACGCCACATGCTCAGCGGTCCCCCAGCAAGCTTCTCCCGGCTTAGCCCTTTAGCCATAGCCTTGTAGTCATAGCTGACCTCCAACGGGCTAAGGCAGAAGTCACACAGGTTGATGGGCTGTAAGGGGTACTCCTGCCCGCATTTTCGACAACGTAAAGCTCTAGCGTAAGACGTCTCCCCCTCCTTTAACCAGACCCCAGCGCCTGGCGCAAATCATCAATCAAATCTTCAACGTTTTCCAATCCAACAGACAGCCTGATTAGCTCGTCGGTGATGCCAACTTTCTCTCTATGTTCCTTAGGCATTGAGGCATGGGTCATCGTCGCCGGATGTTCGGCAAGGGAAGCAACACCACCCAGCGACTCGGCTAGGGCAAAGACTTTGATTCTTCTCAAAAATTTGTTAGCTGCCTGAATCCCCCCTTTTAATTCAAACGACACCACCCCACCAAACCCTTTCATCTGCCGTTTGGCGATTTCATGCCCGGGATGAGAGACGAGCCCCGGATAGAACACCCTATTTACTGAAGGGTGCTCTCTAAGATAATTGGCCACAGCGATGGCATTTGCCTCGTGTTGCCTCATCCTTACCGGGAGAGTCTCGATTCCCCGAAGCACCAGCCAGCAATCAAAGGGGGAGGCGCAGGTTCCCATGGCATTGAGGAGAAATTGAACCCTCTCGGTTAATTCATCGGTGGTGGTTACCACAGCACCCCCAACAACATCACAGTGCCCATTGAGATACTTGGTTGTGGAGTGGACAACAAGGTCAATCCCGTATTCAATTGGCCTTAAAAAATAGGGAGTGGCGAAGGTGTTATCTATTGCTGTCATCAGTTTGTGCTTCTTGGCAATGTCAGCCACCATCTCGATATCAACAATATTTAGCAGTGGGTTAGAAGGAGTCTCCAGCCACAGCATCTTGGTATTGGGCTTTACCGCCTTCTCAATCCTTTGCCTACTATTCATTCTCAAAAATGTGAACTCCAGCCCAAAGTCTTGCATCACATTTTGAAATAACCTGTAGGTTCCTCCATAGATATCGTCGCCAGCGATCACGTGGCCACCAGCCTTAAGCAGATGCATGACCGTTGTTTCGGCAGCCATGCCGGTGGCAAAGGCAAACCCTGCCTTCCCGCCTTCCAGCTGGGCGATGGTATCCTCCAGAACCTTTCTTGTTGGGTTTGCGGTGCGGGAATAGTCATAGCCCCTCGTCTTACCCACATCCTCGAAGGCAAAGGTTGATGTCTGATATATGGGCATTGAGATGGCACCGAATGCTTTATCGGGCCTCTCCCCGGCATGAATAGCTAGCGTTTCAAATCTCATATTCCCCCTCCTTGGCTAAACTCTCTTACAATTTCTTTCCTTCTGTCCTTGAATTCATCTTCAGGGGCTACTAGTCCGCTTAAGCTCTCAAGTCTTTTCAGACGCTCTCCTAACCTTTCTTGATCCTCTAGGACAAGCCTTATAGCTTCTGCTATCGGGTCAGGCAATTTCCCGTGCTCTAAGTCCAAGAGTGGCCTATGACGGTCCTCTACGATTCTTCCTGGGACTCCCACCACTGTAGCTCCAGGTGGGACTGACTTTACGACCACTGAGCCTGAGCCAATCCTGGCTCCATCTCCAATGGTGATGGCGCCTAAAGCTATCGCCCCGGCTCCTATTACAACGTTATTACCGACTGTAGGATGGCGCTTCTCCTTTTTTAAACTAGTCCCACCCAAGACAACCCCCTGATATATCAGAACATCGTCTCCTATTTCTGCTGTCTCTCCGATAACCACCCCTGCCCCATGGTCTATAAAGAAACGTCGGCCGATTTTGGCTCCGGGGTGGATTTCGATACCGGTTAGAAAGCGGTTAGTATGGGAGCAGAAGCGAGCTAGAAATTTAAGCCTGTGGCGCCAGAGAAAATGAGCCACACGATGATACCATAAGGCACGTAGCCCTGGATAACAGAAGATTACCTCTGGCACACTTCTCGCCGCCGGGTCTTTGGCAAATACCGTTTGAATGTCTTCCCTTAAGGTCTTAAACATAATAAACTAACCTTTTTATTGAACTTCTTTATTCGTGAAAGAGCCAGGTAGATAGGTAGCGCTCACCGGTGTCAGGTAACACTACCACTATAAGCTTGCCCTCGTTTTCTTGTCTTTTGGCTACTTCTAGTGCTACCCAAGTTGCTGCTCCCGAGGATATGCCAGCCAATATCCCTTCCTCTTTAGCCAGTCTTCTAGCCATTATTCCGGCATCTTCATTGGTGACCTTGATAATCTCGTCAACTAAATCTAATCTCAAGACATCGGGGATAAAACCAGCCCCGATGCCCTGAATCTTATGAGCTCCTGGCTTTCCTCCAGAAAGAACCGGAGAATTAGCAGGCTCAACGGCAATAGCTTTAAACTGCGGTCTCCTAGGTTTGATTTCCTCAGCTACCCCGGTAATCGTTCCACCGGTTCCTACCCCCGAGACCAGAATATCCACCTTTCCCCCAGTGTCTCTCCAAATCTCCTCAGCCGTGGTCAGTCGGTGGATCTCGGGATTTGCCGGGTTCTTAAACTGCTGAGGCATGAAGTAGTCCGGGTTTTCCGCCACCAGTTGCTCAGCTTTCCTGACCGCTCCTGGCATCCCCTCCGCCCCGGGAGTTAGCACCAGCTCGGCGCCAAATATGGCTAGGAGTTGTCTGCGCTCCATAGACATAGTATCAGGCATGGTGAGGATAAGCTTATATCCTCTGGCAGCGCAAACAAAGGCCAGGGAAATGCCAGTATTGCCGCTGGTAGGCTCGACGATAACCGTGTCTTTATTAATTAATCCCTTTTGTTCAGCATCCACAATCATTGATACCCCAATCCTGTCCTTCACACTCCCAATAGGATTAAAAGACTCAAGCTTTGCCACCACCTCCGCCTTCAACCCTTCGGTTATTCGGTTCAATCTGACCAGGGGTGTGTTTCCGATTAGCTCGGTAGAGTCCTTGGCTATACCTCTGGTTAGCTTGGGTATCTCTATCGTCTTATACCGAAGCTTGTCCACTTCTTGGATTATCTCTGCCACCTTAATTTCCTCCTTATGTTAATCTCATAACCTGTTGTAAGTTGCGCTCCTTTATAGGCTTCGTCCTTGTAATTTTCTCCAAGGCCTGAAGCGTCAGATCAATCTCTTCCCCAGTATTGAAGTATCCGGGACTTAATCGTACGGTACCTAATGGGTAAGTACCCAAGGTCTTATGAGCTGCTGGGGCACAATGAAGCCCCGTTCTCACTTTAATGTCAAACGCTTGGTCAAGAATGGCTCCTACCTCCCCGGGCTCATACCCCTCGATGTTAAAGGAGAGCACAGGCGCTTGATTAACCCCATCTTTAACCCGATAAAGAATTAATCCAGGTATGTTGGATAAACCCTCAATTAGCCTGTCTATCAAGCATTGCTCATGAGTACGAATATTCACCAAACCTTGGCTGAAGATATATTTCAATCCAGCGCCAAGCCCACTAATGCCGACACTATTCACTGTCCCACTTTCGTACCTATAGGGCAGGATAGCTGGCTGCTCCTCCAGTTCCGAATATGAGCCGGTGCCACCCTCACGCAATGAATCAAGGTCAACCCGGTTACGCACATAAAGCACCCCGGTGCCTGGAGGGCCTAGTAGTCCTTTATGCCCGGAAAAGGCGAGTAAGTCAATGTTACCCGCTTGGACGTCAATAGGATACTTACCAGCAGTTTGCGCCGCATCTACCATGAAAATTAGGTTATACTCCCTAGCCACTACTCCGTATTCCTCAACAGGTTGAATGACCCCGGTTACGTTAGAGGCATGAGTAACCACTACTAGTTTGGTGTCTCTAGTTATCGCTTCCTCAATATCCCGGGCAGACACAACTCCGGACTCTGGGCAAGGTGGCAACCTAGTGATTTTAATCCCCGCCCGTTCAAGTTTTCTAAGAGGGCGAACCACAGAATTGTGCTCGATACAACTGGTGATTACGTGGTCCCCTGGCTTAAGCAGCCCTTTCAATCCTAGGTTCAAGGCATCTGTGCAATTTAGAGTAAATATGGCTCGCTCCATTTCTGGGGCATTAATAAGGCGGGCAACAAGTAGCCGTGTTTCTTCAACTGTCTCTCTAGCCGCTACCGCCATACTATGGCCACCACGACCAGGATTACCGCCTTTTCTTCTCAAGAACTCATCCATGGTTTGATAAACACTTTCTGGTTTGGGCCAGGATGTCGCTGCATTATCTAGGTAAATCACGGTATTACTCTCATGTTCCAATGTATTTGGCATAGAGCCCTCGGGCTAGTGACTCGTCATTGGTGTTTTTAACGATAGCCCTTCCGTCAGGAAAGATAACCATTTCTCGACCATCGACCCTGAAAAGTAGCATGAACTCGTTATAGGTAACCTCCCCCACCACCTTAAGCCGACTTTCAAGCTCATTGAAAGAGAGCCTTTCTATCTCGGGATTTAGCACCTGCACCGCATTTTGACCACAAAGTGAAGTGGTTCTTACTCCAAACCTTCCCTCTAAAAACTCGTATCTTCCCAAGCAGGCGGGGCAATCGTGGTAAGGAGTTATTTCAAGCTTTTCAAAGCTCCCTGTCCAAACGTCAATAAGTATAAGCTGTCGATTGATTTCCTTAGCTCCAACCAGTATCTTCAGTGCCTCAGCGGCTTGAAGAGAGCCGATAATGAAAGGGACAGGACCGATTACTCCTGCTGTATCGCACGTAGGCACTACGCCTGCGGCAGGCGCAGTAGAGCAGAAGCACCGAAAGCAAGGAGTTTCACCTGGGATTATGTTCATCGTCATTCCATAAGAAGAGACAGCTCCACCGTAGACCCACGGGATTCTATGCTTTAGCGAGACATCATTGATAAGAAAACGAGTTTCAAAATTGTCCAATCCATCTAGGATTAGGTCTGCGCCAGTGATGAACCTTTCAACGCTAGTAAAGTTCACATCGGCGACTATGCCTTCAATTTCGACCGCGGAGTTTACCTTCCTCAGATGCCGCTCGGCGGCTATTGCCTTCGGCAGCCCGTTCCGTATATCATCTTCATCGAAAAGGACTTGCCGCTGCAGATTGTGGTATTCTATAAAATCTCGGTCTATAATCCTGACCTTACCCACACCGGCACGCACCAGAGAAGTGGCAATAACTGTTCCTAGTGCGCCGCAGCCAATAACTAGGACACAGCTATTGCTTAGTTTCCTTTGTCCTTCTCGACCTATACCCTCAAAAAGGGTCTGCCTTGAATACCTCTCAATCATAGAAATTATTCCCCCTCTACATACTCCATCCGAGCTATTAATCTAGTAAACCTATATGTAGTATGCCACCTGTTCATGTCGTTCTTTTCTCTTTTGCTCCTCGACCAAATCCTGCAAGGTCGTAGACTCCAAGACCCCGTTTATCGCCCTTTTGATCTTAGTCCAGAGGTCCCGGGTGACACATAATTCGGAGCGGGAGCATATCGCTGGGTCATTAACACACTCTACCGGAGCAACTGAACCCTCAAGAAGTTGAATAACTGTGCTCAGCTTTATCTGCTCAGGAGGCTGGGCTAGCCAAACGCCGCCCTTGGTGCCTCGACTACTCCGTACTATACCCCCGGCTATGAGGGGAGCGATCAAATGCTCTAAATACCACAATGAAATCTGCTGCCTTTCGGCAATATCTTTGAGTAGAACCGGTCCCTCTGCTCGGTGAAGGGCTAAGTCCAGGAGTGCTCTAGTTCCATACCGTCCTTTAGTAGAGAGCTTCATTGCTGTGCTCCTTGTTGACTAACATCATCAACATAGTCTATAATAACATAAAGGGGGGAAGATTGTCAATAGTCTTTGTAAGTTCTAGCTGACTAAACTTGGTAATACTTTCCCCAGCCACGGGGGATTTACAGAGGTAATCGCTCGCTTTCGTCCAGATTTAAATATAATAGGACAAAATGCGGTTATCGTCGGGCTCAAGTAAAATGCTATACTGCCCAAGGAAGCCTATGCCTCCCGAGCAAAGTCTTGGAACTACCCGGCACAGCTGTCATTGCACAATTGGGCGGACTGCTATCCAAATGTCATCACACAAAGTGACGTACTGTTTAGTCCTGATAAGGGACTAGTTCAAGCTTTCTCCCATTTAACATTCATGATGGTTGATGATTGACGTTTTGTGCTATAATAATGACGGCAGAGGTAACTATTATGGCACAAAACAAAAGAACTCTTGGCGACACAGGGAGCAATCTCCTGACAGAGTTGACACGTCAAGGTAAGCGTCTTTTCGCCTTCGATGATGCTGCCAAAATCTACGGTAGCAGTAACAGCGGACTGCGTAGACTGTTATCCAGACTGGTGAAGCGGCGCTGGCTTCAGCGCATGGAGCGAGGGAAATATCTCATATTACCCTTTGAAGCGGGACGCGAAGGCGAGTGGACTGAACATGAATTCATAATCGCCTCCTATCTTATCAACCCCTACTATATTGGATTCCGCAGTGCTCTCAATTACTATGGCTATACGGAACAAGTTAGTCGGGCTGTTTTCATAGCTTCAACTCGTCGCAAGTCAAAACCAGCTCTGGAGATTTCTGGAGTAACTTACCGCTTCATCTATATGCCCGAGCGTAAGTTTTTTGGAACAGTTGAAGTGTCTCTTGATGGGTATCGGGTCAATATTTCAGACCGTGAGAAGACAATAGTGGATTGCCTTGACCGGCTGGAGTATTGTGGTGGGGTGGTAGAGGTGGCTAAAGCACTCTGGTACGGCCGCGACGAACTTGATCTTATCAGAATGGGTGAGTATGCCCGTCAGAACGGAAACAGAGCTGCAAACCAGCGTTTAGGTTATCTTCTGGAAACCCTTGACTTTGGAACGGACGAGGTCATTGCTCTTATACGTGAGAACATGAGTGATAGCTTTGCCTCACTTGATACTATGGCAATCTCCAAGGGACGGTATATAGCACGGTGGAAAATCCTGGCAAATGTTCCGGAGGATGAACTCCTACAATGGAAGGAGCGCTAATGCTATCCAGGGCGGAGTTACAGAGGTTAGCTAATCGCCAGAAGGTAGCTTTGGGCATATTGGAAAAGGATTACGTGCTTACTGAGGTACTTAAAGCCCTCTCGCAAGTGTCGATGCTGAATGAGGATTTCGTATTCAAAGGAGGCACTGCCCTGCGCAAAGTCTATTTTTCAAACTGGCGCTACTCAGAGGACTTGGATTTTACCGTGAAGCACGATATAAGTAAAGAGGAGTTAGGGCAGGCCCTTGATGCATGGTATCACCAGGTAGAACAGCAATCCCAGATACAGCTTACTACTAAGCGACTCCACAAGGCAGATAGCTATGCTCGTATCCGAACTCAGTTTCTGGGTCCCTTGTCGTACCCGGGCATGACCTATATGGACTTGAGCTTTGACGAACCATTATGCCTTGAGCCTGAATATCGGAGAGTGTTAACTGACCCCTTCACTCATGTACAACGAAAGGTGCTGGTCTATCCGTTGGAAGAATTGCTTGCCGAGAAGATGCGAAGCTTGCTTGAAAGGGGTAAATCCAGGGACTACTATGACGTGTGGAGACTCTTAAAGGAGCACGCCTCTCAATTGAATCTTGAGCTTTTGGGTAAAG
>Ga0315280_10004774_pt1 | contig 19734 bp, 18 predicted proteins | sample YL17G06_40_MG_FD_203697 | JGI IMG/M metagenome (GOLD analysis project Ga0315280, IMG submission 203697) | Sediment microbial communities from Yellowstone Lake, YNP, Wyoming, USA - YL17G06_40 | ecosystem: Environmental > Aquatic > Freshwater > Lake > Sediment | place: USA: Wyoming | collected... | reverse complement strand
CCTGCTAGATTGGCGCTGGGCGCTGCAACGGGTACTTCGGCCTCCGATATGAGAGCATTGGCGATGGCATGGCTGGGCATCCTAATCGCTACTGTGACTAAACCCGCTGTGACCTGGTTCGGCACGGCATCTGATTTCGCGAAGAGGAGGGTGAGTGGGCCCGGCCAAAATTCGTCGATAAGCTCCTCGGCTATTTGTGGCACATGCTCAGAAAGTACATAGATGTCGTCCCTGTTCGCGATGTGCACGATGATGGGATTGTCGGCCGGACGATTTTTGGCCTCGAAGATTCTAAGGACAGCCTTCTCATCCAATGCATTTGCTCCTAGCCCATAAACCGTCTCAGTCGGGAAAGCCACGAGCCCGCCATTATTCAACACTTCAGCCGCGATACGAATTTTTTCGGGCTCGGGTTGGTGCGGGTCGATCTTTAAAACAATGGTCTTAATTGATTTCATTTAACCAACTTTCCAGGGCTTGGATTGCCTGGCTATGAGGGCCGCTAAAACCCCTGCTCCGAACCCGTTGTCGATGTTGACCACGGCCAGCTTCGGCGTGCAAGATTGGAGCATCGTCATTAGTGCCCCCAGGCCATCGATCCCAACCCCGTAACCGACCGAGGTAGGCACGCCTATTACCGGTACATCCACGAGGCTCGCGACCACCGACGGAAGGGCGCCCTCCATGCCAGCAACTGCGACTATGGCTGAAACCCCTTCATTCATCATCTTCCCTAGGGGGTCGAACAAGCGATGGATGCCAGCTATGCCGACATCGAAAGCTTTGATCACCTCACAACCCATGACCTCAGCCGCAACCGCCGCTTCCTCAGCTACTGGGATGTCTGCGGTGCCAGCAGCTAGCAAGCCCACCTTGCCCACTTTTGGGAAAACGTGACCCCCACGTTTGACTACGACCGTTCTGGCCCTTTCATTGTAGTCCAATTTAAAATTCCGTGAACTTAGTGCTCGGAGCCTTTTGAGATGCTCCTTTGTGATTCGGGTGACCAACGCATAGCCGCTTTCCTCGACCATTGCCGCGGCAGACCTAGCCACTGCTTCAGGGCTCTTCCCATCCGCCAATACCACCTCAGGCACGCCTATTCGGTGGGCCCTGCGCGCGTCAAGTCTCGCCAAGTCAGAGATCTGCTTTATATTCAAGGCTGACAGCTTGCGCTTGGCTTCCCCGATGGTTAGGTCACCAGCCTTCAGCTTCCGCAGGACATCCTCGACGTTCAGATCTAGCTTTTTTACCTTCATGATTTCAAAACCCGTATTTTACAATATCAATTTGCGCATCAGACTTAAATTATGGAGCGGCTAGGTTCAAGGGGATTGCCGTGGAAGTAGATCTAATAGGTAGGAGCGTTAATGCGACCAAGTTCCTCGAGGTTCTAGAAAAGGAGTTCGATTGGTTCATCTCGTACACCTTGTTGCTGGCGGAAAAGCACTTCGAGGATCCGGAGAACAAGAAGATTTACATCGCAATAGTCTTTATCGGCGACTATCTTGGGGACATACACACTCTGAGATTCGAGGAGGTTGTGTACGAGAAGGATCGAACTAGGCGCCATAAGACTCCAGCCCCCCCGCAAGTGGTGCTCGAGAAAGCGCTCAAGGAGCTTCGGATTGCTTACGAAAAGGCGAAGGAGCTTCCGCATCATATAAAGAAGCGCTTGGAAGAGACAAAGGCCGAACAATAATTAACTACGGTTTTCTTATTCTGCAATTTTGTGTTCTGAAAACGTATTAGGCAAAACTTTTAGCCGAGGCGATAATCCAGTAATAATCGAGCCGCCGTAGCTCAGTCGGTAGACTAGCCAAAAGCTAGGCTGATAGCGCCACCTTGGTATCGCACAGGCCGAAAAGGTGGAGGTCGCGAGTTCGATTCTCGTCGGCGGCTCCATTTTAGACATTTTCTAGGCGACCGAAACCCTTTTTTCCACTCAATTGACTTTGAGTTGGAGGCACATTATGGATCTTATTGTAAAGAACGGTACGGTAGTAACTTCTACTGATGTTTTAAGGGCAGATATTGGCATCGCGAATGGGAAAATCGTTGATGTTAAGAAAAAGATAACCGCATCTGGAGAAACCGTGATTGACGCCAGGGGTAAATACATACTACCCGGAGTGATAGACCCCCACACTCACATGGAACTTCCATTTATGGCAGCTACCTCGGCCGACGATTTCGAGGCCGGGACCATAGCTGCGGCATTTGGAGGGGTCACGACAATCCTAGATTTTGCTATTCAACCAAAGGGAAATACCTTCCTTGAGACCATAGAGCTCTGGCGGAAGAAGGCGGACCCTAAGGTCGTCATCGATTACTCGCTCCACGTAGCCGTCACGGACCTCACAGATGAGAGGCTTGCCGAGATACCTAAGGTCCTAAAATACGGCGTGACAAGTTTCAAACTCTTCATGACTTACCGCAAAGAAGGGATGATTAGCGAGGATTGGCAGCTTCTCGAGATTCTGAGGGCGAGCAGGGATCGAAAATTTTTGGTCCAGGTTCATGCAGAAAATCCATCGATAGAGGAGCACCTAAAACAGAAGTACCTGAAGGAGGGCAAAACCTCGGCTGAATATCACCCTAGGAGCAAACCGAATTTCGTCGAGGGGGAGGCGGCTAGAAGAGTAATATACTTCGCAGACGTATCGGGTGGAAATCTCTACATTGTTCACACTTCAACAAGGGAGGCCCTAGCCGCCGCTGAATCTGCCATGAGCGCAGGCACAAAGGTCTATGTCGAGACGTGCCCACAATATCTCATGCTAACCGATGAGAAGTATCATCAGCCCAACGGAAGGTTTTTTGCGATTTCGCCGCCGCTGAGGAGCAAAAAGGATAACGAAGCGCTTTGGTCAGGGCTAACCAGAGAAATCGTTAAGACGGTTGGCTCCGATCATTGTCCATTCACTTCGGCCCAGAAGGACTTGGGCAAGGACGACTTCACCAAGATACCAAACGGGGTGCCCGGCACCGAGGTCATACTTCCAATCCTCTACTCCGAGGGCGTGGGTAAAAAGAGGATCACGCTCAACCAGCTCGTCAAAGTGACCTCGTTCAACACAGCAAAACTCTTCGGACTTTACCCGAGAAAAGGGGCGATAAGTAAGGGAAGCGATGCAGACTTGGTGATACTGGACCCGAACTTCAAAATGGAGCTCTCCCAAGAAAACCTCCACACCAAGATTGATTACACGGTCTACGAAGGACTAAAAGTAAGGGGGGTTCCTGTCACGACGATCTCTAAAGGCAAGCCAGTCATTCTCGAAAGGCAGTTCGTTGGGGAGCGAGGTAAAGGGCAATTCGTTCCGAGGGATCTTGTAACGGCCTTGTGATGTTCAAAAGTTCGTTTAACCGATCTGCCCTTTTCCTGGTGGAAGGGCGCGCATCAGCTCATCTAAAGATACTTCCTCACCACCGGCTTTCAGCCGCGCCTGGACCTTTTTTGCCAGATCAGACTTCTTGATTGGGCCTGAGACGACTGGAACGGCGATTTTTGAATGATGTTTCACCGCGCTCGGAGGTCCGCACATGACGACTTTTTCATCATCAAGAGTTACGATTCCTACTGCTGCGTCCATTTGCACCTTCAGGAAATTTCGCTTGCCCCTGATAATGTAGCTTCCCCCGGGCAGATACTCGCCTGAGGGTGCCTTCTTCGAAACCTGCTCGGGAGATGCCCAAAAGACTTTGAGCGAGCCCAGGCCCTCTCGCCATGCGCGGGAATGGATTGCCGCAAACTCAGCTGCTTCCCTCAGCGTGATCTCCGAAATTTCTTTTCCAGCCGCCTTGACAACCACGTGCGGCGCGCCAAAGATGTCCGCATGTAGGTAACGATCTCCGGGCTGCATGTGTTTTTCGACCACTTCTTGATTTGTTGCAGTGTTTCGGCCGGCGATTACGAGCACGCCGTCGGATGAGATGAACCACCTGAACCGCTCAAACCATTTGATCTTTCCACGCTTTCGCATGACAGGGGCCGCGACTTTCGGAACATCCCTCAATACGAGCTCATTCAACTCGCCCTCGGTGCGCAAAACAGCTTCTCTGGCACCAGCTGCCTTTTCGGTCAACTTTTTGTAAGTCTTGTAGGAACGTGATGCATTTTCGAAAGAAGATAGACGCAGATTCAAAGCTAATATTTTTCCATTAAGGCTGACCTCGACCTTTCCCACTCTTGGGTCGACTCCCCTGATGATCTTAGTCCACGTTTCACCCAATTTCCTCGCCTCTTCCAATGTCGCTTGTAAACCCTGCCAGCCCATTTTTTGTCTGAGCTGCGTGAGGTTATGCATAGCCTCGTCGACATCGGCGTGGAAAGTTGTTATGAGGTCAGCATTCATCTTTTCTTCTTTTGTCTTTGTCTCGAGTTCGGTGAGTCGTGCACTCTGCTCCTCCAAGCGCTGACGGAGTTTCCTCACCTCTCGATCGAACCGCTCCTTCATCCTCGACGTCTTGGTCTGGACCGCCACCGCACTAAAATATTCATCCAGGGCTTGATTGAACGATTCGAATCTCTTCACACGTTTTCCAAAGTGTGACACGAAGTCAAATGGTAGGACATCGATTGGTTTGTCGTCCGCGTACACGATTTGCGGGTCTAGTTCCTGCTTGATCAAGCTCTCGATGGAGTCCAGTAGAGATCGAAGTTCGGTCTGCGTCAAATCAGCGGGATTGCTGCGCTTCGATACTTTCGCTCGCGCACATATCTCCTCGGCGATAGCTCCACCGATGTTCAAATTGATCGCAAGGCCTCGCACAAGGTCTGGCGCGCCTGAGATCGCATCGCGAAGTTTGTTCAGATCGATCCTTCGGACATCCGGACCCTTAGCCGGCGGGTAAGCATATTCATCGCCGGGCTTGAGAGCTCGGTGCCGCCAAATCTCAACTCGATATGGCTGGATTATCACACGCCTTTCATCGCAAATTATGAGATTTCCTTCCCCGAAAAGCTCAACCACCAGCAGGCGGCGCTCGCGACCTTGGAACTCAAACTCTAAGATGCGTTCAAATCCGGGTTGATCCACCAGGTCAAACTTGGCATTCTTGAGGTGTTTCCTAAGCAACATCGCATACCCAGTGGGCCTTTCTGGGGCCTGGTATTCAGCCTCGGTGAGGTGCACGCGCCTCCCAGGTTCGACCAACAGGTCCAAGCGCCCGCCGCCACGCGCGTGCAGTCGAAATATGAAAATTCCGTCGAGCTCGTAGACGTTGTCGACCCTAGCACCGATAGCATTTTTAAGCTCCCCAGCGCAGACCATAATGTCCAAGTTAGACATGGACAGCTTCATACGACCACAGGTGTTGATATGGAAATCGTAGGTAAAATTACCATTTACTCCGCTGGATTCGGAGTCCTAGCCGGCGCAATATCAGGCGGCCTATCTATCGCAGGTATTAGCCCGGGGGCTGGGCTGCTCATAGCCATCATTTTCATCGTAGTTTTGGTATACAAATTGATTCCGTTCGCGTTGGGTGCTCCTAAGCCCGCCGCTCCTGCTACTTCGCCAACCCCGGCTCGACCACCCACCGAGCCACAGGTGCAACAGCTCCCGGACAGACGTAAGATCTTCACCAATAGTTTTTGGCCTTTCGTGGTCATGTGGCTTCTACTGTGGGTTTTGGTGTACACTTTATTTGTCTAGGCGATAATCCATTTTGATGACAACAGCCATTTCGAAAATTTTTCCATACAAAGAAATTCGGCCGGTCCAAGCAGAGATGATAACCGCTATTGGAGACGCGGTCACAACCGGCAAGCACGCTGCCATCGAGGGCTCGACCGGCATGGGGAAGACCATCTCTGTGTTGTGCGGCATCCTCACTTCTCAAGAATCTGCCGAGCGCAAGATAGTTTACTGCTGCCGCACGCACAAGCAGATGGATCGCGTCATAGAGGAACTATATGCATTGAACTCGAAGCTTAAGGAAGTCTCAGGGATATCCCTTCGCGGCAGAAGCGAGATGTGCATAAATCCGCTGGTAAAGAAATTTGCCGCGAGCGCTTCAGATGCCGCATACATATGCGGCATGATGCGCAAGCTCGAGAAGTGCGATTTTTACGCTAATATGAAAAGGCGGGAAGAAAGGGTTGCAGAGATCCAGGACCTCCTCGCTTCCAAACCAACCCTTGCCGGCGAACTAATGGAGATGTGCAGGGAGGAAGAGTTTTGTCCGTATGAAATAGCAAAGGAAGCGCTGGCGGACGTGAAGGTGGTCGCAGCCAGTTACGTCTACCTGCTCGATCCAGCAATAAGGCCGCTATTCCTGAAAAACATGCACGCTAACCTTTCTAATCTTATCGTGGTGCTCGACGAGGCCCATAATCTCCCAGACGTCGCAATCGAACTCGCGAGCGATACGCTCAGCACTTACTCTGTGGCTTCAGCAGCGAGGGAAGCCCAGGAGTTTGAGGATGAGCTGACCTATAAGGTCGCAAACGGCATTGGGGAGCTCATCGATGAATTGGCAAAGGAGCGCATAACTGAGGGGGAGGGAGAAGAGCTAATCAAAGGGAATGAGTTCTTGGATGCCGTAGCAAAAATGCTCAAGAGGAAGAAGTTGAAGGTCAAGCCTGCTGAATTACCCGAGCACCTCAAAAAAATAGGTGAAATCCACATGTTGCACAAGATCAGGGAAGGTGGGTCACCCCGCTCGTACATTCACAAAATTGGAGTATTTTTAGAGGCGTGGGCCGCGACGAGCGAGGAGCCAAGGTACATACATCTCATCTCGAAAGGCCTCGGAATGCGCGGTCAGCCCGTGGTCAGGCTTGAGGTGCAGGCGCTGGACCCGAGGATCATAACCCAACCCTTCATCGACGGCTCTTATGCGACGATAAGCATGTCGGGGACGCTTGTGCCGATAGAGGCGTACCGCGATGTCATAGGTTTACCTGTGAATATTTCCACCGCGCAGTACCCTTCGCCGTTTCATGAAGAAAATGTGCTCTCTTTGGTTGTTCGGGGGGTTACTACCAAGGAGTCCTATCGCGGACCTGAGATGTACAAGAAGATTGCTGAGCGAATTGCTGAGGTCGCCGATGCCGTTCAGGGTAATATAGGCGTTTTTGTCGCGAGTTACGAGGTCCTTGAGCGTTTGATGGGTGCGGGGCTGGCAGAACGAATCAAGAAGCCAGTACTCTTTGAGGAGCGCGAGATGTCATCCTCGAAAAATGATCGTTTGATCAAGGATTTCAAGTCACGTGCCGATCGGGATGGGGCCGTGCTGTTGGGTGTGCAGGGGGGAAGAAATAGTGAGGGAGGAGACTTTCCAGGCGATCAGATGAACGCGGTGATCGTGGTGGGAATCCCTTACGGGCGTCCGACTAAACGAACGAAGACGATGATAGATTACTACGAATCCCAGTTTCCAGGAAAGGGGATGCTCTACGGCTACTACTTGCCTGCGCATAGGCGAATGTGTCAGGCTGCGGGTAGGGCCCATCGACTGCTTTCTGATAAAGCTGCGGTCATATTCATGGATTGGCGGGTAGCGACGGCGTTCGTCAGGGGCAGCCTACCCACATGGCTTCGGAATAGGCTTGAAGTTGTTGAGGATGATCGGGGCCAGCTCTCACGGCGATTGAGGAAATTCTTCGGTTGATATCGACAATGGTCAAATTTTGCTCGTCCATGAAAATTTCTTGATGCACATTTGTTATATATATAACAAGTAATGCATGGCAGTGTTTTCTTTTACTTTCGAACACCTCTCCCTTTCATACTCTTATATTCCCTGTTTCAAAAATGGTTGGGCTGGACTCCCATGTTATATGTACAACATCCTTTGATTAGGCCAAATTCGATAGAGGCGAGAGAATACCAACAGCTGATAATGAGCACAGCAATTCGGGGCAACACGCTCGTGGTGCTTCCGACGGGCTTGGGTAAGACATCCCTCGCGATAATGGTGGCGGCTTATCGTCTGACGAAATTTCCAGACAGCAAAATCCTCATGATGGCCCCCACTAGGCCACTGGTTTTGCAACACTGTCAAACTTTCGTTCGCTCGACCACAATGTCGCCCGAGAATTTTAAGGTGCTCACAGGCCAAGTGCCGGTTGTCCAACGCGAAAAAGCGTGGCGGGAGGCTAGGCTGATCTTCGCCACACCCCAAATTGTCGAGCACGACATAATCGCAGGAAGGCTTGCGCTAGATTGCTTTTCCTTGATGATCTTCGATGAAGCTCACCGGGCTGTGGGCAACTATCCATATGGATTTATTGCCGGACAATATCTACGCGCGGCAAAAAATCCACTGATTCTAGGCCTCACCGCTTCACCCGGCGCTGAGGCGAGAAGAATTGAGGAGGTGAAACGCAACCTGTTTGTCGAAAGAGTTGAGGTACGGTCGGAAGGGGACGCGGATGTCCGCCCATATGTTCAACCGATAGATATCGAGTGGCGTAGGCTCGAGCTGCCCGCGGCATTCATCGACATCAGATACATGCTCGAGGGGCAACTGAAGGAGCTCCTCCAGGTACTCAAGAATCATGCCTTTCTACCGAGCATACAAGGCGTCGGCAAGCGGGATCTCCTCCGCATCCAAGGAAAGATCAGAGATAGCATGCGCGATTTTGGGCAGAAACCTCCTGATCACTTCTACACTTGTCTGGTCGCTCAAGCGGCCGCGTTCAGACTTTGTCATGCAATCGAGCTCCTCGAGACGCAAGGAATTGCCTCGCTTGAGCACTACCTCGAACGATTGATGAGAAAAGCAAGGATGCCTGGGTGCCCACGGGCGGTCAAGCTTTTGGCCGAGGCGACTAAGGTACAGCAGGCATTTCACACCTCAAGCAGGTTGCAGGGCCGGATCGATCACCCAAAAATAGACAATGCCCTCGAAATCGTCCGGGATCAGCTCGCATCAAAACCAAATTCTCGTACGATTGTATTTGCTCATTACAGGGACTCCGCGAATAGGCTGGTCGAGGAATTTAGCAAGCTGGGCAGCATCAGGGCTACAAAATTCATAGGTCAGGCGGACCGCAATGGAGAAGAGGGTCTTACGCAGCGGGAGCAGGCGCAGGTCTTGGAGGAGTTCAGGGCTGGTGAGGTTAACGTCCTCGTAGCCACCGCTGTGGGCGAGGAGGGCTTGGATATTCCCAGCGTCGATCTAGTCCTTTTTTACGAGGCTGTGCCAAGCGAGATTAGGTTCATCCAGAGGAGGGGAAGAACTGGGAGGACCAAGCCAGGCAAAGTTATAGTGCTGCTGGCAAAGGGCACACGGGATGAGGCATTTTATTGGTCCGCCGTGCGTAAGGAGCAACAAATGAGGGATGCCCTTCGCGAGTACGGGGAGGTCGAACCCATGGCAAAGAAGCAACGAATGATCGAGGAGTTTAACCCAGAGAAAGTCAAGATCATCGCTGATCATCGAGAGATGCCATCAGGCGTGGTCCATGAACTAGTCCAACTTGGCATCGAGGTCGAGTCGAAACAACTCGACGTCGGCGATTTCATCTTGAGCGATAGGGTCGGCGTCGAGAGAAAGTCCGCGGGCGACTTTTTGCAGTCTATTGTTGATAAGAGATTACTGACCCAAGCAAAGGCGCTCAGCGAGACATTTGAAAGGCCCGTGCTCATCCTCGAGGGCGAAGATCTCTACTCCAGGAGGGCAATTCATCCAAATGCGATCCGAGGAGCCTTGGCCGCGCTTGCGGTGGATTTCGGTATCTCTATTCTGCCGACAAAAGATGAGAAGGATACGGCAGCTATTCTGGCAATCATCGGGCGGAGGGAACAGACCGAACTGGCCCGGGAAGTCGCGATAAGAGGAGAGGCAAAAGGGCTGACTCTACCAGAGCAGCAGAGGTTCATAGTCGAGGGTCTACCAGGCGTTTCAGCAGTGCTGGCAGAGAGGTTACTGGCACACTTCAAAAATCCAGAGAAGGTGATGGCAGCGTCTGAAGAGGAACTCCAAGAGGTGCACGGGATAGGAAAGGTAAAGGCGAAGGAAATCAGGCGCGTGCTGGGCAGCCATTATCAGCCTTAGAGGCGTTCTATTACTGAGCTCATCCTCTCAAGTGCATTTTTGATGTTCTGCATTGAAGTCGCATAGCTGAATCGCAAATGGTGCTCCCCGTACGGGCCGAACTCGCTTCCTGGCACTGCCGCAACTCCTGCTTCTTTCAGGATGCGCTCACAAAGTTCAGAGGATTTCATGTTTAGTTCTTCGATGTTTGGAAATACGTAAAATGCGCCTTTAGGTTTTATACAATTGAACCCTTCGATCAAATTCAACCCATCAACGATTACGTCACGTCTTTTCCGGTACTCCTCACGCATCTCGTCGACACAATTCTGGGGGCCACGCAGGGCCGCTACACCCGCTGCCTGTACGAACGCCGCGGCACATGAAGTCGAGGCCTGCTGAATTTTTATCATCTCTTGAGTTAGCTCGGCCGGGGCAACAGAATAGCCCAAGCGCCACCCGGTCATTGCGTAGGCCTTGGAGAAACCGTTGATGTAGATAGTCCGCTCGTGCATTTTGGGCATGGATGCGATGCTCACCTTCTCGCCCTCGTAAATCAGGCAATCGTAAATCTCGTCCGATAACACCCAGAACTCGTGGTCGACCGCGAGGTCGGCTAAGGCGCGTAGGTCCTTTTTAGTCATAGTCGCGCCTGTCGGGTTGTTGGGATAATTGAGCACGAGCATCCTTGTATTAGGGGTCAGTTTTTCCTGCAGGTTTTCAATCCTTAACCTGAATTCGTCCTCCTGGGTCGTTTCGATGAAAATGGGCTTGGCCCCGTTAATGAGCGCGATTCCCTCGTAGGTCCAACATGGGCTGGGGATTATTACCTCGTCGCCGGGATCGAGCACCGCTGACATGGCACAGAATATCGCGTGTTTTGCTCCAGGCGTCACCAAAACTTCCTTCGCGACAGCTTGAACACCCTTGCCCTTGAGGTGTTCAGCAATAGCCTCGCGCAGCTCTGGTGTGCCAGCGCTGGGCGTGTACTTCGTTGTCCCCCGCGCGAGTGCATCCTGGGCAGCGTGCTTGATGTGTTCAGGAGTGTCGAAATCTGGCTCACCCACCTCCATGTGGGTGATCTCGCGCCCCTCCCGCTCCAGCTGCTTGGCTATGTCAAGCATCCTCAACGTGCCCGATTGTGGTACCTTGGTCATCCGCCTCGCTGGCCTCAATTCATCACCTCTCAACTTTTAGATTGAGCCTTTTTAAAAGGAAGGTGGTAACCGGGGCGTTACCAGATTTCCGTATCGAGTTTTCCTACTGGTAACTGGGGAGTTACCAGTGGAACGTCATGGTGTAGCCGAGGCATGAATATTTCACAAGGTCTGCGTACGTGGTAGGGTCCCGTAATAATCATGGAATATAAATAACGAAGAATGCAAGTAGGAAAAAAATATTAAGAATAACGCTAATTAGTCCTAAAATCAAGCCAGCGAATCCGTAACTATCTCTTCTCCTACACTTGGCACCGAATATCGCCGCTAAAATTCCGAAAATAAATATTGGAAGTGGTAAGGTGAAAAATGCTATAATCCCCAAAACCAGGCTCGTAATGCCAAGCCTAGTGTGCCTTGGAGGTGTTAGTTCAGTTTCATCAGTTTGAGCAAGGCTTCCACCACATTTTGAGCAAAACTCTGCACCAGCGGGATTCCTTTTTCCACATCGAGGGCAGAACGGCAATTCAAACCCCATTCGAGATTAATATACTTTAAAAGTACTTTAAATCCCCACGATTAAAAGAATCCCAATAGGGGTTAGATAACGCGTGTTAGTATTTTAAAGATTGTAGCAGGTTTTTACATTATAATTCTTGCTTCATGGCTGGCAAGTTCTTTCTCCCCTACATTTGACTATCTGGAGTTAGCAACGGGAGTTTTCACCGGCATAGGTACGCCAATCGGAATGGGGGTCATGGGTATTCTACTAATCTTGACAGAAATCTTAGGACCGGACAAAATAAAAACCAAAACTTGGATGTACATTTTGAACATCATTGCTGGCGTTTTCATTGTTACCATCGCTGTCTCTGGGATCAGGGAAATCGTTTACGGACTTGGACTTGGAAGTGTCATGTGGAAAAATTTCGACGTTATAGACATCGCCGTTGTTGCGGCATGTATTCCGGGTTTTCTTCAGCTAAAAACGGGGCTTGCGGGTATTACAGAAATGAATAATAGGCCCGCGCAACACCTCTTTTTCAGCGCCCTTTTCGCGGGCATAATAGGAATTGTGGCAAGTCAGCTGGGGACAGTGATACGCCCATATGGGTATTTGGGTGAGAGTAATTACGATATTGGAGCCTTGTTTATCCCATTTGTTATTATTTTTATCATGGCAATCTTGTCGCGGATAAGAATTCCTAACGCGTGGAATCAACCGAGGTTTAGATTCGCTTGTATAATTTTCACCTTGGTAACTTATTGGCTTTCGGCATCCATATTCAGCTATTGGCGCGGTGTCTATTACGCCTCGGTGCCAGCCAGGATTTTTTTGGGGCCTTTAGGTTATGCCATTTTCCTTTGGCCTATCACAATAATTCCGAGCATAATCACGGCATATTTAACTATAAGGGAAAAGAAATTCAGGTCTCCTATAGTGTTCATACTGTTACTAGCACTATTGCAGATAGCGGCATTTGCTCCTTTATCAACTGTTCCTGCTTTCACATAGTGCTCTGAGCGAAATGCGAACAAAGAGTTAACTGATTAAAGCCCTTGCGCGGCGCCCGTGGGTTTGGGTTTTGGGGTTCTATCACAATCCAAGTGTTAACCGTGCGTTACCATCAAGAAGAGAACGCACTGACTAGGGAACCAAGACTAAAATCTTCAAGCGGGAACTGAAAAACAGGGCCGATGGTTCACGAAGTGAGGATGATTTCAGATTAGTTTTTATGAACTCCAAAGTAAAAGCTACTCGGTCTAAATGCATTGGATTGACCAAGTTGCAAGAGCTTTGCTCCACAAGCGCAAGGAGCACGTAATCGCTAGCGGCATCTCGATTTCGGGCAACGTTCACATAGGTAACTGCAACGATGTCTTTATAGCAGATGGCATCCGCCGCGCTGTCGAGGAGCAGGGGGGGAAAGCGGAGGCGATCTGGTACGCAGACGACTTCGACCCCATGCGTCGAGTGCCATGGCCCCTGTCCGAGGACTACAAGCAGTACCTCGGCATGCCTTACATCAGCATTCCATCCCCGGACCCGAAGTACAGGGACTTCGTTGACTACTTCTCCCGGCACTTCCTTGAGTCGCTCGATGACTTCGGCATAAATGTGAAAGTATATTCGGGCAGCGAGGTGTACAAGAGCGGCAAAATGACCGAACTGATACAGACCTCATTAGAAAAGGCAGGTGAAATTCGAGAAATCCTCAACCGCTACCGCGATAAACCCCTGCCCGAGGACTGGCTGCCATACGATGCGGTCTGCTCGAACTGCGGCAAACTGGCCACGACTCGAGCGTACGCCTGGCACGACAATTTTGTCAGCTACATCTGTGAGGGGACCGATTACGCCGAGGGCTGCGGGCATAAGGGTGAAGCTGACTACGCGCGAGGTGAGGGGAAACTTACTTGGCGGGTTGAATGGCCAGCTCGATGGAAGCTTCTCGGGGTTACCGGCGAGCCATTCGGGAAGGACCACGCGGTCGTGGGCGGGAGCTACGATACCGGCAAGCTCATAGCAGAGCGGATCTTCGGGTACGATGCTCCATACCCAGTGCCATACGAGTGGGTGAGCCTCAAGGGCAAGTCGATGTCCTCTTCGAAGGGTGTGGTCTTCACTCTACCCCAATGGCTCGAGATCGCTGAACCCGAGCTCCTGCGATATTTCATGTTCAGGAGCAAGCCGATGAAGGCCAAGGATTTCGACCCCGGCCTGCCTCTGCTTGACTTTTACGACGAATACGACCTAATGGAGGGGGTTTACTTTGGGAAGGTCGAACCAAGCGATCGTCGGGAGGAACAGCTCAGGCGCATCTACGAACTGTCGCAGAAGGGAGAGCCGCCCAAGGTGCAGCCTCAGCGCGTCCCATTCAGGTTTGCGGCCGTGCTTGGTCAGGTGATGCAGGATGCGCAACATGCGAAGGAAATTCTGATATCCAGGAAAATGCTGGTCAATCCAAGCAAATCCGACATCGAGCTGGCGATTCTCCGTCTGGGCTGCGCGCGCAACTGGGTCGCAAAACACGCACTCGAGCGCTTACGGTTCAAGATCTCCAGAACTCTGGCAGCCGACATCAAACAATCTCTAACCAAAGAACAGAGAAAAGGACTAGGACAGCTCGCGGCCGACTTATCGAAACACGATTACACGCCGGTCGAACTTCATAACCACATCTACGAGCTGGCGGAGAGAATAGGGCTTAACCCCCCGGAACTCTTCAAAGCAATATACCTCGTGCTCATCGAGCGCGAGTCCGGGCCACGCGCCGGGAACTTCATCTCAGTCCTCGACAAGGAATTTGTGATCGGACGGTTCAAAGAGGCGTCCTAACCTACTTTGTAACGCGGAACTTCACGGCCGGGACATTCTTAACTAATTGTTCGAAGACGACTTCGAAGTTCTCGTCCGGGGCAAGCTCACGCTGCAAAAAGATGCCCGTGCGTCCGATATCGGCTCGACGCGTCAGGACCTGCACCCTCTCGCGCACTATGTCGATGCTAACCCCTATGCGCTTCGCGACCTCTGCTTCTTTCCCTTTAATCGGGCTCTCAACATGGCCCTGCGGAGTTGGTTCGATCAGCATCAACCGCTTGTTGGCACCGGGCACGCGTATCTCTTGCTCGAGCTGCTCAAGGCCGACAGCACCTCCAAAATAGTAAAATTCCACCTCCAGCGGCTTGGGTTCCACTAGGGGGAATGTGGCGGAATAGTCCTCATCTAAGTAAATATGGCCTTTTGGCAGGTGCCATGGAGTCGCCATTACTATCTCACGTTTTATTGGCTCAAATCCCGCCTTGGAGAGGGCAAGCTCCATTTTATAGGATGGCAGGTGTTGTGTCACTACGACATCGACATCGCTGCCAAAATCCACATCTCCTCTGGCCACGCTGCCGTGAACAACAGACTCGATTCTCATCGCCGCCAGAGCTCTCACTAGATCTTTCGCCTTCTGCCAAAACTGCCGTAAAAGCAACCAGTGATCTTCGGTGTATATAATCTCAACTATGTCTGCTGTGCGAACCGGCCTAACCATAAAAATCAGAGCTCTACGACTCGATCTCCGACAACGAACAACTTGCCGCTGAGGTGCAACAGTGGCTTCACGTGCTCGGCGTCCAACCTGCCGCCCTTGAGCACACCCTTTCGCACGTTAACCGCCACAACCCGCCCGGCCAGAACGACGTATTCCGGTCCTTCGTGCGTCCAATCGAGCTTGCACTCAAAATTCGCCGGGCACTCGACAACCCGAGGAGGCTTAACCTTTTCCGATGGCTCCCAGTGCAGCCCCGCCTTCTCCAGCTCGTTGACTCCCCTCGGGAATGATTTGCCGCATATCCACATCTGCTTCTTGATATCCTCCGTCACGGTATTGACCACGAACTCGCCGGTCTCGTGTATGTTGTGATAGGTGTCCCCGTCGTAGCCCGTGGAAAGGACTAGGATAGGCGGATCCATCTCAACGGGCATGACGAACGACATTGGCGCTGCATTTATCCTTCCCTGTTTATCGGCCGTGGTGATCAGTGCGATCGGACGCGGCGCGAGCAACTTGTAGGAGTCCTCCAATGCCAAGCTCATTTCATCACCTCAAGCTTTCCTCCAACCATTTTAGGTATTCCCGTGAACCTCGCTCGATTGGCAGCGCCAAGATTTCAGGAATTTCATAGCTGTGCAGCTCTTTAACCCTTGCTATCAAGCCGTCGAGCTTCTCGTCGGAAGTTTTTATCAGCAGGAGCGCTTCACTGGCGTGCACAACCTTACCTTTCCACCTGTACGTCGAACTGATTTTTGGTAGAACATTCACGCATGCAGCAAGCTTTTCCTCGACGAGTTGCTTTGCGATTCGCTCGGCTTCTGCACTGTCCTTGGTGGTGATAAGCACTACGTGGAGCATAAACACCCATCGGGTTTAAGCCCATTTATATTATAGAATTGCGGGATGCGCATGAGTGTTATTTACTTGGCTTTGCTGGCCATAGCACTGTTTTGGATCATCGTAATTTACCTCAACCGAACCTTCAATCTTAAAAAACATGGCGTCGCGTTCGAATCCGGCATGCTGATATGGCGCACCAAGCGCGGCCTGCGGTTCATCGATAGAGTTGGAAAGAGATTTAGGAGATTTTGGGTGGGGTTTGGGAACGCAGCAGCAGGAATCGGTTTCATCCTGATGATATTCGTGTTCGTCAGCCTCCTCTTGTACGTGATTTTAATTCTTCACAACCCGGGCGACGCTGTTCCTGGGGCAAAATTGATTCTACCAGGAATCACCATCCCGCTTGTCGAGGGCCTCATCGCACTTTTCAGCGTGCTCCTCGTGCACGAGTCATCGCACGGGTATGTGATGCGGGCTCAAGATCTCAGAACCAAGTCCACCGGGCTGCTCTTGTGGGTAGTGATCCCTGGAGCATTCGTTGAGCAGGACGACAAACAATTGCAGAGGGCCCCCCTCGTGAAAAGACTGCGAGTTTATGCAGCTGGCTCGTTCGCGAACGTGGTTTTTGCCCTGCTGTGTTTTGGTCTTATCTTGGCACTGATCTCACCAAAGCCGGGCGTCTATGTGTACGGGGTAGAAAATGGCAGCCCTATAGATAACAATATTAAGCTTCGTGGTTTCGATGATCGCCACTTTCTAGGCAAACAATTGAAACTGATTATCGACAATGAGAACGTTCATTATCAGATCAACAACGCCGATGACTGGAATTCATTCGTGGATAAAGGAATCCCGCCGGGAGAAAATCTAAGGATCGAAATCGACAACGAGAACTTCCAAATCACGACTGCCGAGAATTACCGCGACAACATTGGAATCCGTCCGATCGTCGCGATTTCTCGTTTGGAATTTGCGAATCCAGTGAACTTGACTTTGGCAGCGGCAGGGGATCTCATTGGCTATCCAGTCATCAATCAATACGTTTACAACTCGGTGATTCCATGGGAGGGTATAGTGATACTGAAGTGGATTTTCATGCTCAATTTCGGCATTGGGCTCGTCAACTTGCTGCCGGCGGTGCCGCTCGACGGAGGCTACATCTTCCGAGGCTTGCTTGAGAGTAAAATGAAAAAGAAAACAGCCAAACGGATAAGTTATGCCGTCGCGTTGTTTACACTGGCGTTGATCATCCTTAACTTCCTCCCAGTGGTGTTGACGAGATGAAAACGATCGCGGTTCCGGTCAGGGTTTTTCCGGGTAGAAAAAAACAGCTCATTAAACTGCCGGCTCGATCGAAGGTGGCGGGCCTGCTGAAGGCACTCGACTTAAACCCTCAAACGGTCGTCGTCAGGTGCAACGGCAAGATCGTAGCCGAAGGGGAGCTCCTCAAAAGTGGGGATCAGGTGGAGATCATACACATCGTCACAGGCGGTTGAATGCTCAAGTGCAGCTTTTGCGGGCGCAGGGCCGTGTACGACCGTCGGTACGCGGGAGCGGCTTTGTGCGATAGGTGCCTGATAAAAAGCGTTGAGAAGAGGTTTCGCAGGGCAATCGCTGAGCACAAGCTCGTCTCGCCCGGCGAACGGATTGCGGTCGCGGTCTCCGGGGGCAAGGATAGCGTCGCATGTTTACACCTGCTCGCGGGGTACTGTTCACGGCGGAACAGCGAGGTCGTTTCGCTCACCATCGATGAAGGGATAAGGGGCTATCGCGACCACAGCCTGCCGATAGTGGAAGAAAACTCGGAACTGTTGGGAGTAGAACATTTCGTGGTGAGCTTTAAACAGGCCTTCGGTGCTTCGCTCGACCGAATCGTTCGCCTTGCTAGAACTCGAAAAACTGGCTTGAACCCGTGCACATATTGCGGCGTGATGCGCAGGTCGCTGCTCAACCAGGCTGCGCGGGAGTTGGGGGCCGATAAGCTGGCCACGGCGCACAACCTCGACGACGAAGTGCAGGCCATCATGTTGAACTACGTTCGGTCGGACCTCTCCAGACTACATCGCCTTGGGCCGATCTACCCGCCGAGGGAAGGGTTTGTCCCGAGGATAAAACCGATGCGCGAGATCCCTGAAAAAGAAACGGCGCTCTACGCTATACTTAAGGAACTTAACATCCATCTCGCAGTTTGCCCTTACGCCGGTGGCATCCACATAGAAATCCGCGACTTCTTGAACAGCCTCGAGGAAAACCATCCGAACTCGAAGTTCATGATACTCAGGATGTTCGAACGGCTGAAACCCAAAATATCTCAAACCATGCCGGAGTTCGAGATGAGGAGCTGCGCAGTGTGCGGCGAGCCGACATCGGCGGAAATCTGCAAGACATGCGAGCTTCTTGGTCAGCTCGGGTTGGCAAAACAGGGAAAAAAGCTTATTTAATGGCGCCGAGTTTTAGATGGCGGCGGGCATGTCGGGCGGCCACCCCTCGCCTGTGACTACAAATGGGGTTTACGGTAGGACTTAGCTCGAGGGCGGCGTTCGGAACTTCACGTCGACCTGGCTTTCGACGAAGAAGTCCTGTCTCGCAGGGTCGGCGATGGCGGAGCTCCGGTCGTAGGACCGGGGTAAACCGGCTTCACCTGTCGAACCCCGTGAGGCCCGGAAGGGAGCAGCGGTAGGCAGGGCGTGCGGCGCTTGCGAATAACGGGATGGAGATCGAGGCCAGCAATTGATGTGGGGGGAAGGCGTCCACCTCGTGCGCGCTCGCCGCCCTTTTAACGATTCGAAATTAATTTTCGTAAAAAGTCTTGGGATCAAGCTTTCCCGAAAGCATCACCAGCCTTTGATTTAACGTGGTCCTTGGGGGGCAAAATCCAAATCTTTTCCACACATGGTATTTTGTGAGATGCACCGGATTCGAGAATCCAATTTCCTTTATCCATAAATCAAGTTGGGCAGGCCCTTTCATTACCGCCGCGTAAGATAGATATTTTCCCTCCAATTTTGTCCTGTTGTAAATCCTGTGCCGAAAGTTGGTCGAATCAAGCATGTTCTTAATATCAAAATGTATCAAATCTTTTGAAGCTGATTTTAAGAAAAGCCGGGGATAGTAATGATAAGTCCTTTTGAATTCGCCGTATCCTCCACGCTTACGCCTCTGAAAACTTAAACTGCCATCTGCATCAAAATAACCTCTCAAAAATGCTCCGAAGATAACTGCATTGCCAGTATCTATCACGGACTGAGGGGTTCTAACTGTATGAGTTTTCTTGCCAATTGGAAACCCTATGTTTCTGGAAGACTTTACAAATTTCACCGACTCCTGTTCGAAGTGCATACTCAGTGGTACACCACCGAACTTTCGGACGATAGTGAAATGTGGTTTCATAAAGATTAGCTAAATGTTCCAGTCAGCCTCTCTCTTCTTTGCTTGCGTATACTGACATCAGTACAACTCCGTTTGTCAGCCTGCTCATACTTCCATCCCCGACATAGGCGCCAAAAAGTTCAGCTAGTTCTGGTGTAATCTCCATTCGACCACTCAGTTTTATGGACTCAAATGAAAGGCGAAAGGTACGTATTTAGCTGTCTTAAAGCGTGAAAGTTGTCTGGGTGTGCGCGTGCGGCTTCCTGCTGGGAAACACCGTTCAGCGTCACAGCTGTGACGTTAGGATCGGCACCGCGAATGTCACACCTGTG
>Ga0315280_10004773_pt1 | contig 19735 bp, 16 predicted proteins | sample YL17G06_40_MG_FD_203697 | JGI IMG/M metagenome (GOLD analysis project Ga0315280, IMG submission 203697) | Sediment microbial communities from Yellowstone Lake, YNP, Wyoming, USA - YL17G06_40 | ecosystem: Environmental > Aquatic > Freshwater > Lake > Sediment | place: USA: Wyoming | collected... | reverse complement strand
GTGGTCTTCGACAGTGCTGAAGCGCGGATGCTGAAATCGTTTTTCAGTTTTGTTCCCCTACATTCTACAGAAAGACCCTGGAGACCGCATTCACCATGGCCTTTCGCGTTCGCTCTCGGACCCCCTGCTAGCTTCGTCGCCCCAAAAACATTGCACAACAGTCTCACATCGATTAAGATGGATCATTTGGTTCTGATTTCGTTTGACACGATATTAACGATTGACAGGGGTTGGTAAGATTAACAATTAGAACGGGTTGCTAAGATAAGCTAAAAAGCGGACTTGCGGACTAGGACAAAAAATCGCAAAGGGAAAAAAAGAGAAGAACCAGAAACAAGTCCAACAAGAAAAGCGAGAACGAAACAAGAAGAGAACGGACAAAACCAGAAACAAGCAGCAGAAGACAGAGAAGAACAGAAAATGGACGCAAACAAGCTGGGAGCAAATTGGAGAAAATAAGCAAACGAGTAGAAACAAACGAGGAGCGGACAAGAACGACAAAAACTAACAAAAAACAAAACAGAAAACAAGACAAACAAGAATTAAGTCCACTTAACTGGGAAACAGAAATTTAAAAAAACTAGAGGAGACCAGGGAGATTCGGGGTCCAGACGAAAGCTGAAGCGGAAAAGAAGGAAACCAGAAACAAGAAGGGAAAAAGAGGGGCGAAAAGGAAGACAACAAAGAAAATCAAAGAATCGAGAACTCGAAGGAAACAAGGAATAAAAAACGACGAGAACCAGAAAAAAGAACTTGAACAGATGAGAAATTTGAGAGAAACTAGTCAACGATAACTCCCATTATGGACAGTGCAGGTCTTTTTGAGAACTCAATGAAAGCGTACAGTGGAAAAACTAGGATTCCAGCACTCCGGGTCCGAATAGGACGGCTAATGCAACAAGAACAATGGCTCCGACTGTGCCTCCACCAACGACCAGATGAAGCCACCACGGAGTCACGAGATCGACAGCGGTCTGTCCCCATTGTTGAGCATAGTCCGTCATATTCATGTGGCCCGTTGAGACCATTACAGAATTGATGCCTAAAGCCAAAAGAGCAATCAAGGTAGGCAAACCTAAAATCAGACCGATTATTGCTTCGATATTTTTTCCCATTTTCCTAGATGCTCAAGAAAATTGTGGATCGTCACTCTTACTTAAAAATCTATTCCCCCCTGTTCCAGCCTGGTTGTAGTGAAAAATCCCTAGAATACGCTGGAGAGTAAAAAGGGATGATTCCACAGCTTTGAATGTTGAACCATTTGCGCAGACTCTCGCAGTGCTCCAATAAACTTGGAATTTAGCAACTTTTAAAGGTTTGAAGAGTCGACCCGTTTTGCTGGCAGGTGCGGAAAAACAGGACTTTGCGAAAGCAACGCTAGTATCTGCAGACTAGCACGCGCCATGAAGAATGATGAAAACAAAGAAGAAAAACGAAATGCCCTCCTCAAACTTCCAGAACGATCGTTGGAACGTCCAAAACCCTTTTTAGAGACTTCCAAACAACTATGGGACCATGAGTGAGCATGATGTCGCAACCCACGGGCAAATCACAAATTGACGACCTGCTAGCTGGCTGCGAAGATGCAGACTCATTTAACTATGTTTTCACTGCTCTCAGAGGCATACAAGCCGGCAGGGAATACTACAGCACCATGTGTCCGCTGAAGCTGATTCCAAAACTGTTCCTATTCGATGAAAAAGAAGTACCACCAAAACTTAGAGCGCAACGATCATTGAATCGTTCGAGAATACCTGCCATCAGCCGCTATATCATAGAGGAACCGAAGAACTATGTTTTTTCGTCAATAACCGTCTCAATTGATGGGCGTGTCAACTTCAGGCCCTTCAAAGACACTGGGCCAGCGAGTAAAACTGGATATCTGGTTATCCCAATGTCAGCTAGATTCATTATAAATGATGGGCAACATAGACGAGCTGCAATCGAAGAAGCGTTGAAAGCGTTGCCAGAACTAGGATCTGAATGCATCTCAGTGGTATTCTTTATTGATGAAGGTTTGAAACGTAGCCAACAGATGTTTTCAGATCTGAATAAGCATGCAGTCCGTCCAACAATGTCCTTGGGGATACTCTATAATCACCGAGACCCTTTGGCTCGTCTTTGCGTCGAGCTTGCAGACATCGTTCCTGTATTCAGAGATCGCATAGAGTTTGAGAGAACCAGTATTTCTAATCGGTCTGTGAAGCTTTTCACATTAAGCAGTCTGTACCAAGCTTCTAGGTACCTTCTGGGACCTGGTCAAGGAACTCCGAAGTTATCTCAACAGGATGTTGAGGTAGTAGTTGAGTATTGGAGTGAGGTTTCTGAGAATATTGTGCAATGGCAGCTGTTATTGAATCATAAGATCACGGCTTCCGAGCTTAGAAAAAGCTATATAAATGCCCATGGAATTGCGCTTCTGTCTCTTGGAGTTGTAGGCCGAGACCTCTTCACGCAGTTTCCTGGAAATTGGAAAAGCAAGTTGAATGCACTGGCACATGTTGACTGGTCCCGCTCGAATGTCGCGCTGTGGGAAGGACGCGCTATGAACGCAGGAAGGATAGTGGCTTCTCCTAAAAACATAACCCAGGTGGCAAACGTAATCAGAGAAACTCTCGGGCTGCGTTCGCCAAAAAGCGAGGAGTATCTGGAACACCCACTTGAATTGACTGTCAAGGTAGAAAAACGATGACCGCGCACAGCGCAGACGATTACCGCACCAGATCCGTTTTTGATCGGAAAGGTTTACGTGAGATACACACCGAAATACAACAAGTCTACCTAGCCGACCAGAGACCGTGGGTAATTGGATACAGTGGAGGAAAGGATTCCACAACCGCGCTGCAATTGGTCTGGTATGCCATTTCAGAACTTCCGCGGGACAAGCGCAAGAAAGCCATCTATGTAATATCATCAGATACATTGGTGGAGACGCCAATAATAATAGACTTCATCGACGAGACTCTTAAGAACGTCAACAGAATTGCCAGCCAAGAAGGTATGCCGTTTAACGCGCAGAGATTGAAACCATTCATTACTCAGAGCTTCTGGGTGAATCTGATAGGCCGAGGATATCCTGCTCCTCAACAACGTTTCCGATGGTGCACTGACAGACTCAAGATTGAGCCATCAAATAGGTTCATACTGGAACAAATATCAAAATACGGCGAAGTAGTTCTTGTTCTGGGTGTTCGCCGTCAAGAAAGCGCCACTCGAGCTCAAGTAATGAGCCTTTATCAGATACCAAATTCAGTTCTGTCAAGGCATTCGAAATTTCCTAGGGCTTACGTCTACGCGCCTATCAAAGACTGGAGTATAGACGATGTGTGGGCCTATCTTCTGCAGGTTCCTTCGCCCTGGGGTAAAAACAATAGGGATTTGGTTGCACTGTATCAAAGCGCACAAGGAGAATGCCCACTCGTCGTTGATGATACAACGCCCTCATGTGGAAACAGCCGTTTTGGATGCTGGGTCTGCACGGTTGTGACCAAGGACAAGTCAATGAAGGCTCTTATTGATTCTGGAGAGACATGGATGCAGCCATTGCTCGAGATAAGGGATCTACTATCGCAGACACAAGATCCAAACCTCAAGCCATTCTATCGGGAGTACAAGAGAAAAAGCGGAATTGTTTCATTCAAGAGCGATGGCTCTGGCGTAATCTCCAGAGGACCATACAAGCTTGAGTTCTGCAAACAATTGCTCAGAATGGTCTTGACGGCACAAGTGAATGTCAGAAGTAAGGGCCCTAATCCGAAGATGCAGTTGATTTCTCCTGAAGAATTGCAGGAAATACGGAGGATATGGAGAGCAGAAAGAGGAGATTGGGAAGACTCGGTTCCTAAAATCCACCAGGAAATCACAGGTGATAACATTGATTGGTCAAAGGATGATGTTGCCTTTTCATCGAAAGAGAAGTCATTGCTGTTGGAAGTATGCGAAAAGCACGTGGTTCCAATCCAGCTCGTAATGAAGCTTTTCGATGTAGAGCTGCAGACCCAAGGTATGAGCAAACGATCTTCAGTCTACAACAAAATAGACAAAGTATTTTCTGAGGAGTGGCGGAGCGAAGAGGAACTCATGGGAACGCGCAGCAACCTCCATGATTCGAATCCAAACACAAGAAACGTGATTCAAAAATGATGTTTAAGAGTCTAACTGTGGAAAATTTCGGTGCCTTTTCTAGTAAGAACTCCTTCGATCTAAGCGTTTCAACGATAAGCGAAAAAAGCCAACCGATAATCATTTTCGGAGGGAAAAATGGAACAGGCAAGACGACCTTACTTGAAGCCATCAAAATTTGCTTGTATGGAAATTGCTTTCGCGGCAGAAGAATGCCCAAAAGAGCCTATCACAAATACCTCCGACAGCACCTACACAGAGACATCGATGGCATGACCCCTTCTGAAGCCTCAATAAGCGTGGAATTTGATTACGCTCGCTCGGGATATGTTGATGATTATTTGATACGACGTTCTTGGAAATTTACGGCGTCAGAAATTATGGAAACGCTTGAGATCAAGGAGAATAATGAGCCACTACAAGAAGTATATGAAGAGCAATGGCAGGATTTCTTGATGGAACTTATTCCGCCAGGGCTTTCGAAGCTTTTCTTTTTTGACGGTGAGCAAATCCAGAGTCTCGCAAAGGGTGAAGGTGAGAACAAGTACATTCTAAATTCTATTAATTCACTTTTGGGAATAGATTTGGTTGAGCATCTACAACATGACCTTAAGATATATTTTTTGCGCAAAACTGCAGGAAAAGGCAGCAATGTTGCATCCACTGTTGAGGAATTGAGGAAAAAGATGAAGTCGTTAGAAGAAAGTTATGAGTCTGTTTTGCAGAAAAAAGCCTCCTTACAGACGAAAATAGGTCGCGTCAATGCTGAAATTGAGGAACAAGAGCGCACTATTTCAATGGAAGGCGGAGGTTTTGCTAGCAAGCGTGAGCAGCTTAGGGTTGAAGAGAAGAAGCTGGAGGAAGCAATTGAGGTGTTAAAAGAGGAAATTCGCAGTCTTTGCGCTAATCTTCTTCCGTTCGCGTTTGTTCCTGAACTATGCATTGCTTTGCGAAGTCGTTTGCAGCAAGAGGAGAAAGAGCAACAAAGGGTGGCAACGATTGTGTTTCTGAGGGACGCTCTCGAAAATCTAATTGGAGACTTAGATAAAACAGACTATATGCGTTCTTTGCCGCTCTCACAAAACCAAAAACACGCCATAACCCTAGAAACAGTGAATGAGCTAAGAAACAGGATTGAAAAAATGAACGGCGCTTGCAAAGAAATCGTCCATCCTATTTCTTCCCTTGAAAGAAACGAGATCCTAAGATGGATTGATACATCCTTGACTCAAATTCCCTCAAGATTATTAGAACTCTCTACACGTCTTAAGAGGTTGGAAAATGAAAAAGAAAGAGTGGAGGATTTCCTATTTCGAGCTCCTTCAGATGATGTATTACGTCCATTATTTGTAAAATTGGGAAAACTTCACGAAGAATTGGGCATGCTTCAGCAACAGCAGAGCGTAGTGGCTGAAGAGGTAAGGAGGACTAGAAATGAGCTCAATGAAATGAGTCGCGAATTGTCTAAAGTGCTGGAGGAAAAGAGTCATTTTGACAAGATTTCTGGTCGTTTGAAGTTGGCTGCTAGAACCCAAGAGGTTTTGGGTGAATACCTTCAGCGACTTAGGAGAGAAAAGATAAAAGAGTTTGCTCAGAACTTCTTGGATTGTTTCAATCTTCTCTTCAGCAAGAAGGATCTTATTCAGGAAGTCAGTGTTGACCCAGATAGCTTCGATGTAACGTTGATAAGTGGTAGAGGAGTGGTGATCCCGAAGGCTGAGCTTTCTGCAGGTGAAAAACAGATTTATGCTATCGCGTTGCTTTGGGCTTTAGCCCGAACTTCAGGGCGCCGGCTTCCCTTCATAATTGACACGCCCTTGGCAAGGCTTGATACGGAACATCGGACTAATATGATGAGGAGTTTTCTTCCAAACGCTTCTCATCAAGTAATAGTATTCTCTACTAATACAGAAATAGACCGGGCATACTTTGGTCAAATGCAGCCCTACATTTCCAGAGCGTACCAACTGGAATACGATGGGGAACATGGGTTGACATGTGCCCAAGAAGGGTATTTTTGGAGAACTGGCAAGGAGATTCTTGTAAATGAGCTTCAATAGGATCAGAATAAGCAAGAGTGCAGCAACTCGGCTGTCGATGCTTAAGGGACGGACGGGGCTGACGCCAAACATTTTATGCAGAATAGGGCTTTGTCTTTCTCTAAGCGAGCTAACTGTGCCTAACCCCGAGAATTATGATGAGGATGGGCAGGAATTCAACAGATATACATTAACTGGAGAATGGGATAAATTCTTCATTGCTTTATTGAAGGAGAGGCTTCTGAAGGATGGACTGGATCTTAACAAAGATCTTTTGCCGCAGTTTAGAGCCCACCTAAATAGGGGAGCAATAACGCTTTTTGACAAAGTCAAAAATCTCGGCGATCTCCATGAGCTTTTGCCTGTCAACACGGTGAAGCAAAATTGAAGTTTCCAATCTATTTAGATTCTCAATCCACTACACCCGTGGATCCGCGTGTCCTTGATGAAATGATGCCATACTTTACTGAACGCTTCGGAAATGCAGCAAGCATAGATCACTCTTATGGGTCACAAGCGTCGGAAGCCGTAGATAAAGCACGTAAGCAAGTCGCAAGGTGTCTCAATGCTCACCCTGAAGATATAATCTTCACCAGCGGGGCAACAGAGTCTAATAACATAGCTATTCTAGGTATTTCCCTGAGAGACTCTACGAAGAATCACATTATAACTTGTGTTACAGAACATAAATCAGTCCTTGATACGTGCAAACATCTGGAAACCATGGGAAAACAGGTGACATACGTTCCCGTGGACAAGTTCGGTTCGGTTGACTTAGATACTCTGGAACGTTCAATATCTGAGAAGACATTGCTCATTTCGATTATGGTAGCCAACAATGAAATTGGTACAATAGCGCCAATCGAAGAAATCGGAAAAATCGCTAGAAAGCACGGTGTCTTGTTTCATACTGATGCTGCCCAAGCGGCTGGTCACGTTCCTTTAGATGTGGAAAAAATGAATGTAGATCTCTTGTCGGTTTCTGCCCATAAAATGTATGGTCCAAAAGGTGTAGGTGCACTTTACATTAGACAGCATTATCCGGCTGCTAAGCCCTTTCCGTTAGTCTATGGAGGAGGTCATGAACAAGGAATCAGATCTGGCACTCTTAATGTTGCGAGTATCGTGGGTTTGGGGAGAGCTTTTGAGATTGCGGACAGAGAGATGCAAGATGAAAAGAACAGATATGAAAAGTGGACTAAGTATATGTTGAATATCTTCCATGATGAAGCTTATCCTGTTGAGCAGAATGGACACCCTAAAAACAGATTGGCTCATAATCTTAACGTTTCTTTCGAGCAGGTTGAGAATAAAGCTCTAATACATACTGTGCGTGAGAAGCTGGCGATCTCATCTGGTTCTGCCTGTACAACTCTGAATGTGGAACCATCTCATGTAATACTGTCTCTAGGATTCGGTCAAGTAAGAGCTCATACAGCTATCAGATTGGGGATTGGCAGATTCAACACAGAAGAAGAAATTGAGTTTGCTGCCCACTTCATTGTTCGAGCTGTAAGTCGTCTCCGCAGGATTAGATTAGATAATTTGAAGAATCTATCAAGCATTTCATAGAAAAACAAATGGTGTACGACATGGACAGCGAATCTCGCAAAACTGTTGGCAAAAGTCTTGCAACCGTCATACTGTCTGGTTTGGTAGGTTTTTCTTTAGCACGTTTTTCAGGATTTTTCCAAGGACAATACGATGTTCACGTAGGTACAACCTTGTCATTGATCCTTGTTGCGTTGATACTATATCTTGCATTCTTTGATCGTATCGAAGATTTCTTCTGGGCGTTGCTTAAGAAACGAAGCCTAAAGAGAAAGACAATTGCAATAATAAGGCAAGAGGGTTGCCCTAGGGCCTTCACTAGGTTCACTCCAGATGATTGGCGTCAACGTTTTGACTCCTTAGGAAGGCAACATAATCTAAAGATTGAGATTATCGGTCCCAAACAGATTTCAGGAAAATACGTTGCTATAGTGAATCCCTATGGTGAATATTATCCAGAAGAAGACCTTGTCGAGTTGAAAACTCTGAAAAGCATCAAAAAATACGTATTCAATGGCGGAGTGTTTGTAAATGTGGGTGGCATCGCCTTTTTCTACGGATATGATGCTGTTAGGAGAAGGGAAGCAACTCTGGCCAAAGAGCTTGACATTTATGTGGAACAGATGTTAGGTCAACAGAGGGTTCTTATGCCTTCAAGACTCTGGCCAAATTATGTTTACTCGTTAATTGAAACTCCATTAGCCGACTTCTTTAAGGTAGTGACAACATCAGGCAATCCGCAGGATTTACAGGTCTTCCAAGAAGATGTTGACAGAAGATTTGTGGGAGATATAAAAGACATGGGAGGGACAGACCATATTGAAGAGTTCAGAGCAGCGAGAGAACCTTTACGGAGTGGTCAACCGTTACTCCGGAGTAGACTCCTATCCGACAAGATTCAGATTATCATATATCCACTCATTGCTATTCCACATAACAAAGGTTGCTTGATTCTTGGAGGCGTTAATCTAGATAGCCACAGGATGCACAACAATATCGATGTTGATAAAGCAGAGCAAGACAAAATCATACAAGCTCTTATTAATCTATTCGAGAACCAGCTGAGAGGTTCCATCCCGTTAGATTGGCGAAAGCCTGTTAGCTGAGTGAGGTTCAATTCTCATCTCAAGAGTCACCGGAGATACAATACCAGAAGAATATGAGACTACCGGTATCTCAATCTGTTGTCAAAACCTGCAATTTGCTTAATTGTTTCTAAGCTATTCTAGAAAATTTGGCTGATCAAATATACATACGCGAGTACAACAATTTTTATGCTGAACCATCCAAGGATATCTGAGGTTGGCTTAATGCGAAGAGTTGAAAGAGAAGCCAAACGAAGAATACTTAGGGAAAGACAGAGCGATGAAGATTTTCTGTATTATGTTCTCGAAAGGGATCTTGATAGAGAGGCGATTTTTAGCGGGCATGATGGCTGGATTAATCAAGTTTCTTGGGGAAGAAGAAAGAGGATTGACTACATAGTAAGGTACGGAGAGAGAATCTATGGTATAGAAGTCAAAAAAGGCTCGCCACACTACAGGCATTTTGATCAGGCAATCAAATATTCCGATGCTCTAAATGGTGTTTTTCTTGCGTATCCCTCTGACCGAGTCGGACAAGCTCTCTACGTAAGCGAGAAAAAACGAGAATATGCGGATATTGGACTGGTATCTCTTACTCTTTTTAGATCGCATATAATAAAGAAAGCAGGATCAAAAACAAGGTCAAATGAAGAGATTTGGAACAAATACACAGATGATGAGAAATACATGAAAGAGCTTAAATCTTCTGATTGGGAAAGATCAGACGGTTTGCCTGCAACGCTGTTAGAAGATGGGTGTTTTTGGATTTCCTACAACCCTAATGGAAAGCAGAAGAGAAGAAGTTATCGACTTCCGTTTAGCAAGTCTGATTGGGTGGGGTTAGGTCTTCTATATGGTGCGATACTTGCAACATCAGTAGACAGGTACTTTTCTTATGCCCAGCTTCGTAGAAAAAGAAGAGACTTGGGCTGGAAAGGCTTCAATCTCTGGGGGTTGGTTCAATGCGATTTGGCATGGGCAAGGAGTTACGGTGAGAGACTGGAAATGTTTAGCCTTAATCCGCGCGCCATTTTTCTGCAGAACAAGATTCGTGAAGCATTGATCAGAGAGCTTGGAAGAAGAGAATGGAACAAACTTGACAACATTGTGTCCAAGTGGAAGAGACAACATCAGCTCGAACAGAAAGAATTCGTCGCGTCGTTCGCTGAGGTTTGATATGGTCACCAGCGCTTAGAAAAGGGTTCTTTTAGAAGGTACAACCATAAATCAGAAAACACAGTAGCAATATCAACGCCGTAGCCAAGGAACTGACGACAGATAGCTTTTGAGATACGATCTACTGAACCAAACAGACGATCTGCAAAAAACTATTAGGCTAACTAATTCAATCTGTAATGGTGGCGGTAAAACCATGAACAAGAAAGAGAACGACTTTAGGAACAAATCGAAAACCAAGATTTGCGAAAGATGCAGAAGCCCGGGTGAAATAGAAGACATGGTTCCATGCCGAAGATATAGAAGAAACATTGGAAAAAGTGGCACAAATCATGGCTGGGTTCATAAAGAGTGTTGCGAATTTGAGTATGTGGCTCATCCCCAACGATGTGCCGGATGCGATAATGGAACACTTTTGAAGGAATTGAAGAACGACTCATGTCTGGAATGGGGTTGTCCATATTTCGATGATATCGAGTTAGATTTGAAAGGATTAGCTGAGTCAAAATCTAAAAATGGCATACCCATTTTTGTGTCTAATGACGGGGTCTTTGCTATTACAGAGCAAGCCGACAAACTCTTTGAATCATTCAAACCCTTGAACATTGTGACTGATACTTTCTCGGACAGAGAAGGGGGTATTTTTTATGTCAAAGACAACCAAAAGAACATAGTCGCATACTCATTAGATCATCTTCAAGAGATCGAGAATCGTTTTCCATGGGGACTCCGCGACGCTGAGATGTTTTGCGTTCCGAAAGGGCCTCTCTGTTTGCTCAGTCAAATCAAAGATTGGCCGTTTGGTGCGATGTTGGCCCCCAGAACGATCGACAAAGAGACCGACTTCAACCAAACTGGCTTCGACATAGCAACTAGGCTAAGAAAACTCTGTTTTGAAGCCGAGGAATTTTTCGGTGTCGAAATCAATGCAAACAGAGAAAGCTTGAAGTCAAGAATCCAAGCGCTTTCTGAAGGCGATCTTATTAAGTTAGTTTTAGTGCCCATTCTTCACGCTCAAGGTTTTCAAGGGGCAAAGCCTGTTTCATTTCATGGTCCCGGCGAACGTGGAGGAGACTTCTATCCATTCTATAAGATCAATGAGTTTGGAAAAATAGTGTACTATTCGGCACAAGCCAAAGCTGTGAAGATTCATTCGAAGGCAGGTGTGAAAGACGGAAATGTAAATCAACTGATTGACCAAATGGAGAAGCTTTTCCGAACATCTTTCAAAACTTTTATTGATAATACGGAAAAGAAGATAACGCACGCTTTCATATTTTGTTCAAAGGAAATTACAAGTGAAGCGCGCGAACAAATATTCAATGCTTTTGAAAATAGACAGCAAATCAGTTTAATTGATATAGATGACATAGTCAGTACGATAGTTGAAAAAGGGTTAGCTAGCCAAATTTTGGAAAGTTGCTTAAAAAAAGAAGTCAAGGAAAGCGGCACGAGCCAACCACAATTCCATTCAAAACTAAAGAGTTGACTATCTGCAATCTTGAATTGAATGATTAGAGAGCTCGGTTGGCAAAAAACGCATAGATATCTGAGAATGAACCACGGGCAGGGGGTATACCACCCGGGCTCAAGGGGTCAGTTGCATTTCCAGACCATAATACCTCATGATTTGGACCTAACGTTCGCCCATTATTTGTCAGATACTCTTCGATGCTTGCTCTCGTTAGGCTCAAACTATTGTGTATCTGAGAGCCGGTAAGTCTCCTTTTTCTGAACTCCACGAGGAGTTTGCAGAAAGCGGCTAGGTATTTAGAAGTGAAAATTAATGAATGTTTCGAGCTCCAATCTGCATTAAAAACATTGGCAACGTCACTGAAGTACATGTTCAGTGTGCGTTTACATTCCGAAAGTATTCTGCCTTGTCTTCCTCTTTCCAGAAGCCGCCACGCATCTCCTGAAAACGTCTCATATATTCCAAGAGTTGAAGGGTCTTCTGCGTTTCTCCTATCAAGCAAAGGAGAGAGCTCATTTGTGACTGTGACTATCCTTACGGGTCTTCCTCCAACTCTGTTCGCTTTCTGAAATGGTCTAGTGTAGAAGACGTCCCTCAACACTCCGGTTCTTATGTTAAGCTCAACCAATACTCTTGCAGCTAATGCAGTCGGAGTCCTCTCGTCCATCACGGAATTGGAGATGAGCTGTATTAGTTCGGTTGGAACTTTCGTCTGACTTCTATTAATTTCTATGAAGGCTTTTGCTGACCAACGCTGACGAACTCTATCCGCGCAGTTTCGAAACCGCAGTCCAATCACAATTAACCTAGCTTGTTCCAACTGCCTCTCTGAGAGCCCGCATTTTGCAAAACCGAAAAGACGATGCTGTCCATCAATGACCTCAATTGAACCATACTCAAGAGGGATTACAAGCTCCTCTTCTGACCCTGTCGGTATGACCCTTGGTGAGAGGACAACTGTAATAGCATTTGGAAATGAAGATTTGCCCCGTTCTTTTTTCAAGAAATCCCGAATCCTATTCAATTTCTGTGGGTTCAAAAGACGTTGATATGCTGAGGTGCCAATCTCAGGCACCCACGATTCAAGGGAACCATACCTCACAACTCTAGAAATCTTAAGCAAGTTGGAAACCTGTATACTGAAGACATACAAGTCGACAATACCCATCCCCCTCGAGATTTTTCGTCCTGCAAGGTTTATTGTTTTTTCCCGCACTTCAGTTGAAGCTTCACCTGCATCTTGTGGAGAAATGCTCAACCTCTTCAGAAACTCGTATTTTCCGAATTCCCCAAGTCTGTCACAAAGGAATTTGAGGTATTCGTAGTGCTCTCTATTCAGTATGTATAATGGTTGACCTGGAAAAGCAGACTCGTCCAGTTGCTGTTGTATTATCTCGTCAGAAGTTCCGATATAAACGAATTTCCAGTTATTTATTGTCTCGAAATCTTCTCTGACTCTGCGAGGAATCCCACGCAACAATCTAATTTTCTCGCTCAATGCTATGGGAGCTCTGACAAACTCTTGACAATGATCAATGAATTTTCTGATCTCTCTTCTTTGATTTCGAGTTTCTGCAGTCACTTCAATTATTAGCCCTATTCGGTTGATTCTTGCAACAAAATCAAATTCCAGATGTTCACCCCGTCGTGCTGAGGGATACCCCAAATCAATCTTAGATATCTGACCATGATTTCCGTAACATGGGATCTCAAATGTGTCAAAAATCGACTTAACGTTTTTCTCAAGCTTATTCATCGATTGATTCACCTTGCACAAACTGGATCGTCCGGTGAGTCAACTTATCTTAGTCGCTCTAAACTATACAACAATAGATCTTTGTTTAAAAAGCTTGGTTTAATTAAGGCATCTCACAATCTGACATACTTAAACTTAAAAGCCTCTAATGACTAATTTCTACAAAATAGATGACCACTCAAGAGAAAAGAGTGAACACAGTTGAGCATGGAACATGAACTAGGACTGAATGTACTTCAGAGAATGCTTGTGAAAGGATTCGAGTTACAGGCTTGCGATGAACTCGAGTGTATGGCATACAATATCAGCCTTGACTTAGTTCTCAGGCTATTCGAAAAATACTCGGCTCTTAAAAAAGTGTCTATTTGGTCCAATACAGAAAAAGTAACCTTCACAGCAAAGAACAGAACGCGTATTCTAGAGCTGATTGATGCTAAGCGTATTGTCTTCTTTCATCTTCCAGAAAACATAAATGCAATTCATGGAAAGATATATATCTTCAAGAAAGATGGCGCGATTCGTTTTGTTGCAATAGGATCACCAAATCTATCAGATCATGCCAATCAGAATTTTGAGTCACTTGTCTACATTTTTGACAAAGCAAAGTGCGAGGCGGTCTGGCAGGAGATCCCGAGATTATACACAGAACTAAATCTCAAACCCGAAGAAACTACTCCGGTCCAACTATATCAGACTCAAGCATTGGAAACAAAGATCGATCCCAAATTCTTTGAAGGTCTATGGAAACATCAAATAGAGGCGCTGTCATGGCTTGCAAGCAAGCAATTCGCAATCGTAAACATTCCGCCTGGAACTGGAAAGACGGAGATTGCATTCACATATTTGCGATACCTTCTAGAGCACGATGAAAATCTCACAACCATCGTCCTAGTTCCTACGACCACACTAGTCACTCAATGGAAGAATCGATTGGACAGCGTGGGAATTTCCAACGCTGAGTGGGGAACAGTCCTGAGTAGCTTAGGGGGATATTTTGCCGACCCTGTTGACAAAGTTCTGGTCACTCTTTATCAAAGATTTTTCGACCAATATGCCGAGTACGAAAAAAGGGCAAAAATACTCAAACCTAATCTACTGCTAATTCTTGACGAGTGCCATAGTTCATATGAGCATGTAGATGATCTTGCAGCTTTCAGAAACATGGTTCAAGCATTTGGTCGAAAAATGTATGCAATTGGCTTATCAGCTACGATAGACTCATTTAAGGTTTGGGCAGTCAACGATTTCGTAAACTTCATGGGAGGGGAGGCAAATCAATTTGAGATCTCATTGCAATCTTTCTATTCCCATTGGAACAATCTTAACCAAACGCCTGTTCTAAAACTGATCAGGTACATGCCGATCAAATATTGTCTTAATGAAGCAGAGATGGAAAAGTTGAAAGAATATGGCAAAAGGGTCGCGATTGAAATGGGAAAGAGAACCCTTTCTGAGTCTGATGAGCCCACCGCGGCTATTCAACGAGCAAGATGGTTACGAGGCCTGCCGGGAGGCATCTCTGTCTTGCAGGATTATATCATGTCTCATATGGATGGTTTCACTGGGAAGGCGACAATCATTTTTGTTCAAACGAACGAGATTGCCGAAAATCTCCAAGCATTCATCACCAGACAGTCTGGCTGGGATCCAAATGCCTCAGTGTACGTTTATGATTCGTCACGAGAAGAAAACTACCGCACATATGCCCTCGCTCAATTCCGGAAAAACCTTGGATTTTGTTTAGTCTCTGAGAAAATGTTGTCTGAAGGCTTTGATCTGCCGAAGGTTGACAGAGTCATATTGCATGGTTCAGATAAATCCCCGCGTGATTGGATCCAAAAAATCGGCAGAGCCCTTCGGTTCGACAAGGAAAACCCCGATTCCATTGCCGAGATTGTCGATGTAGTTTTCTGCGAGACAAATGGTGAGCCTCTACCTATGGAAAAAGAGAGATATGAATGCTTGATGTCAATCAGTCAATAAGGTGAAGTATATGAAAAAAAGAGAAAGCAAGAAGCAGATCGCTATTCAAAAGCGAATCGAAGAAGTAATGAATCAAGAGTTCGAGAAGTTAATCGCAGAATCTGGGGACGATCCCCTGCTGAAATTGATACGTCAAGGCAAAATTGATTCTCTATCGCTGGAGGAAATCAAAACTTATCTTGGAGGCAAAAAAGATGGATGACGTTCATTTCTCCTTGATAAAAGTTGCTGGATATCGAGGACGACATTTCACTCTCAAAATGAATCCGTCTGGCCAGAACACCATCTTCATTATGGATGGGAACACTGGAAAAACCACGACCATTGAGTTACTCCGCTGGTGTTTTCACTACCCTGAGAGTCAGGCTACGAACAAGTTTACGCATATGTGGGTTGTCCCAGCTCATGTTTTGGATGATACCAAAAAGGGACCCCAAGCATGTGAGATTACCATTCAGTTCGCTGCTACAGATGATGAAGGTGATGAGCACTTCTACCAGTTCAAGCGAGTTACAGAAGGAGAGTCTGACCCTAACAATAAGCCAACTACTGACAAAATTACCAGAATCATTGACACCCTCGAGATTGATCATGGAAAGGATGCAAAACGTGGCGACGAAGCCCACGAATATCTGAAACACGCATTCAGATTTAATGAATGTGTCGATTACTTCTGTTTTGATGGGGAAAAAGCGCGTGATATAATGCAGCTTTCGTCTAACTCCGAGAAAATCGGTGACCTTATTTTCCTAGTTAATCAACGTGCTACTCATCCTAGAATTGAAGAGTATAAGCAAAAACTGAACGGGCTTCGCAACAGAGTTCTGGAAGAAGCAGGAGCAAAGGTCTCTGATCAGGCACTGGCAATTAACATTGGCAAACTTAAGGCGAGAATTGGCGATCTGCGCGCATTGGAGAAAGAACGTGATCAACTGAAGCAGGACATTGCGACTCATTCATTGGCCTTGAAAACCTTTGAAGACCGCTACAAAGATCTCCAGGAAAAAATCACAACAGCCAAGGCTGAAGAGCTGGTTGAAAGAACCAAATATGAAATACAGATACAAGGCAAGACGAAAGAGGTTATGGATAAACGCCGATTGTTATACGCATTGGGTTCTCAATGGATCTGCACAGACGCAAATTCAATCAACTGGATTAAAATGCAAGTGAAGGAGAAGGGCAAACTTCCTGAGCCTTATCGACAAGATTTAATTCAGAACTGCCTGGCATCCGGTTGCTGTGAGATTTGTGGAAGATCCCTTGACAAGGCTTCAGAGGAGCGCATAAAAGGACTAGAACGACAGGTTGCTCCTCATGAGGTTCATGAATTTCTTTCTTATGATCTCAAGGAGAGGCAGCCAGCCTTTGATTCGGAAAAAGAACGCAAAGAGATCAAGCGATTGATTGAGGAATGCAATAGACTCGACAACAAGATGAAGAGCATCAAACTATCTGAAGAAGATGCGCAGCTGATTTCTGAAAAGGAGTTTGTGGAACAGGAGATAAGCACGGTTAAAGGCAAAATAATTAATCTCCAGAGGGATGTAAAAGAGCGCGAGGAATGGATTAAGGATCTCAAGGAAGAAGTGGAAAAACTACAGAGCCAAAACATCACATTGAAAGAGTACAAAATCATATTGGACAAAATAGACGAATCAATCAACACAATCGTCGCTGCCGGGGAGAAGATAAAATCCAAAACCATTGACATAATAAGTGGAGTGATTTCCGAAGGAGTGCAATCAATATTAGGCTCGAGGTTTTCAGCAAAACTTTCGCCGACCGAGGGTCTTATGTTGGGAGAAGATGGTTTCTATGGAAGGGAAAGAGGTGGCTACTCGGGGCGTCTAATTTTGTCTTATTGCTTTGCCGAAGCAATGACCCTTGTAGACCCCATAATCGTGGATACTCCTTCTGGCAACATTGGCAGTCAGCGAGCGAACCTGGCACAGCATCTAGTTGAAAATCATCGACAAATCATTCTGATGTGCTTACCTACAGAAATCGCGGATTTCGGGCCGATAATTTCGCCCAAACCCATTCCAATAACAAACAAGGAGGGCTGAATTACATGTTTAGGATCAAAGGCAATCTACAAGTCCCTGATGCTATGAAAGAGATCATTAATTCGATTCCGCCGTTTGATGAGAAAAGCCCGCATACTGAACCACCAGTGTATATCGGAAGTTTCAAACAGAAGATAGACCCAGTCTTGCTTTGCACCCTCTTTGGCCTTTATAAGTCTCAAGAACTCCCACCTATTGACAAAGAGGAAGTTGCACTCTTTTCGAAATATCATGACTTCAACGTGGAAATAGGCGGTTTTGCAGACGTGATCAATCACTTTCTCTTCTGTCTATGGGTTAAGAAAAATGGAGCCCCAGACAAATGCGCAGATATAATGAAATACAGGGAAGAGCTTTATGCTTTCACTAAGAAATTGCTTGATCCCGATTACTATAGAACTGTAGTGATCCCATTCTACCTTAGCAAGGCGAATGAGCAGGAAAGTGGGACCTCGTCGTTCATACATCGATTAGCTGGCAGCGACGCAGTCAAGATGGAAATCGCAAAAGACAGCTCCCCCGAATTTCTCGCTTGTGAATTCGCCAGCGCCCAGAATGAATTCATTAACAACTTCATTGTTCCACTCGGAGGAGATCAGAGCGGAACGCATAGTAAGACTAAGGACTAATCTAGTCTATCTCGAGAACCATATTGATTATTTCTTTTAGGCTTTTTTGTGAATATTAGCTAGCGGGGCGAGTTTTTAAGATCTTATTATCATAAATTAATGGGCCTTCAACGACGACAACAGGGACGCCCAAAGCTCGAGAAACCAATGATGAAAGAATAAACAACATAGATATGTCCCAGTGGAAGAAGGAAATAGAAGACAAAGGCAGTAATCCTGAAGAGACTCTTCAGAATGCGATCAAAGAAGAGATTTGCAAGATACTCCACGAGAAGAAAACTGAAGGAACCTTGATAACCTACTTCATCTTGGGACGCTTCGGGTTGTATTTGACTGTGGTTATGAAGTGGTCAGATAATCGATGTTCAATTCGACCCCTTGAACTAAAGGCGTTTGTAGGATCGCGTCAAGGCGACATAGGCATTGGCGACCAAAGTGGCGAAGGCTCCCGAATAGACCTGCTATTGCCTAGACGCTAAGCAAATGAGCGTATGTGACGAGTTTATCTGATAGGTACTCATAGATGGAACAAGATTAAGAACTACAGCGAGATTCGCCTTCTTCGGAATGAAAACTGCAAAGAATGCTGCAATGGTTACTGCGAGAAAAGGGAAACTGGACAATCTGAGAGTAAATTAGCTAATGGAGGAAGCCAAAACCTGGAATGAGCTATCCAGAAACCTTGGGCAATTTCTTGTTTCTTGAGCTAGAACCAGAAAACGCAAAAAACGAAGAAGCAAGAAAATGCGCCCCCATGAAAAAAAGAAGAAAGCCGCGAGGGAGAAACGAAGCACTCCGATGAAAAACCGATTCAAAGGAGTTGACGACTGAAAACTCACCGTTTTCCAGCGCATTTCTCCTCTTCATCAACTCGTTTCAACGCTGCCTGTACCAAGTTCAGTTCTTCTCTCAGTTTTGCCTCAAGCCTTTGCGATCGCAGTCGCAAAACCGAAAAACCATCAAGCTTCATACCTTCCTTAACATATGCCTCCAGAATCTTCCTTTCGTGCTCTGTAAGTATACGTTGTCGCACATAAATCACTACAGCAGTTTTCTACTACAGTAACCTTTATATAAGCGTTGCCAACATGCATGGATCATGCTGATCATCAATTGCTGACGCCAATCCTTAGAATCAACCATTTGGAGGTGGTTTAATGGTTTTCAGTAAACTGCTCGCCTTCCTCAATAGAAAAAAGAAGCCATATTTGATTGCAGACATGATGCCAAAGCCATCCTTACCCGAGTTTATAATTATACCACCTGAACAAAACGTCAGTCAGGAACAGGGCAGTGAAGTCAAAGAAGAAGGGGAGGAACTTTGCGAGGAACCAAAAGCCCTAGAAACATTCCGCGCAGCCAACCCGCAAATAGCTCGAGAAAGGGCAGCATCCAAGAACCTTCTCATCCTATATGCTGGGCGTGAAAGGTGGGACTTGTATGGGAGGAGCCATGTCCTTTTGGCTCTTACTTCAGAATTCGCCGTAAAACTTCTTCAACTCGAAAAAGACATGAAAAGCCAAAACGAATTCGCACCAAAGGAACAAGAGATTCTGCGAGATCTGACCGTTAAAGGCTGGGTCAAGACTTTGAAAAATGGCGGAGTTTACTATTATGGTCTCAACTCGCGAACAGCAATGATTCTCAGAAGGCAAATGGTGAATCAGACCTTTTGAAAGACATAGATATACTCGTGTTTGAAGAGGTAGAAGCCGTTTTTGAGAGCGCACCTCTAACGAAGTTATTCTTCCAAATTCATCCGAACGAAAACCCACAAGTAGGAGTAGTGTATATGAGAATTCTGAGAGAGTTTCACCTCTTGTCTTGAGGAAAGAGCGTAGCGTTGCGTAT
>Ga0315280_10004772_pt1 | contig 19739 bp, 19 predicted proteins | sample YL17G06_40_MG_FD_203697 | JGI IMG/M metagenome (GOLD analysis project Ga0315280, IMG submission 203697) | Sediment microbial communities from Yellowstone Lake, YNP, Wyoming, USA - YL17G06_40 | ecosystem: Environmental > Aquatic > Freshwater > Lake > Sediment | place: USA: Wyoming | collected... | reverse complement strand
GCCTTTTTTGAATCCGCTATTCGTGCGCATTTTATCGCGATATCACGAGATTTCTTCGTCGCTCTCTCCTCCTTTTTCTCTCATTCTTGTGACTTCTGTGAGCGCTGCCTGGACGCAGCAACCTCCAGAGTTATTTCTCCCGCCTCATCCATTTTGACTTTCTCTCTCGCCCTTTTTTCAAAGAATCTCAGAACATAGTAGCAAATTCCTACCGCGAAAGCGGTCGCTATTATGTAAGGATGCGTCAGAAGAACGCCCCAGGACGCATTTATTTTGATTATTCTGGTAGCGCTTGAACCCGTGACCTCCTTGGCAGCCCAGAAGACGCAAATCCAGAACCCCGCACTTGTGACGCGTGAGAAGATTCTGTTATAGAACGCAAGTTTCGCACTCCACTGGAATCTGAAACCGCCATTCCTGATAGCACAGACGATGGATGGGAGGAGACGCCATCGCACTTTCTCACAATATTCTTTATACTCGCTGCCGTGAATCTCTGATAGAAGTCGCTCTTCCTTGCGAATCTGAAGATAGAAAAAGGTTCCCTGCACAACCGCGTAAGCGACCGTTACTATCGCAACCGCATAATCGGCGGGATTGGACATTACGCAGAAACCGAAATCCGAGAGAAGCGAGCCGACGTAGAAGGGATTTCTGCACCAGGCATAAGGACCCCAGGTAACGAGCGTATCGCGTTTCCTCAGTATTCCGTATGTTATGAGGTTGATGAACTGACCGAAAGCGACCATTGGAATGCCAATTGAGAGAGTCACTTCTGTTGGTCTGGCAAGGAGCAGAAGAACGAGGTAGAGTGCACGTCTGGTCTTTGTTCTCACCTTGCGCACTCTTTTCATATCGTTTCCGCTCTCTCCCTTCTGTTGCAGATGTGAATCTTTATAGCAACATTTCCACCAACTGGCAAGAGATTTTTTGCGTGGTTGCTTTGAACGTATGGGGCTCTTTGAGGTGATGCTTTCTCAGGCGGGTGGGTTCTATCCGCTCACGCTATTTGCGACTTCAGCGGCGGCGCCTGCGCTGCGGATGGCAGTGCCGTAGGTGGCGGGAGACCGCTTGCCCCGAAGAGATTCCCCCCCCGCTTCCTGGCATGGGCTTCCTCACAGAATTGCCGTTAACTGTATTCCCTTCTCCATCCGACTGTAAGAAAACCGAGAATCTTTCTTGACAGTTGGATTCTGATATACTAAAAAACGCCGGCGGGTCACTTTTGGAGGGTAATCGGAGGGCAATTTTGTGGCTAAGAGAAAGGTCGTCAAAATTGACCAGGAGAAATGCGATGGCTGCGGCCTGTGTGTCAGCGCGTGCGCTGAGGGAGCGATTCAGATTGTGGATGGCAAGGCAAAACTCGTAAGCGACATTTATTGTGATGGACTCGGTGCCTGCCTTCCCGAGTGTCCTCGCGGTGCAATAACAATAGAAGAGAGGGAAGCGAAACCGTTTGACGAAGAGGCTGCCAAAAAACACCTGGAGGAATCTGAAAAGTCCGCGTCACCGCTTCCCTGCGGCTGCCCTTCAACAGTGGCGCAGGTGATAAAGAAACCCGCTGTTAGGATGGGGAAAGGGAAATCTCACAAGTTTGAGGCGAATCTCGCAAACTGGCCTATCCAGTTCAGGTTGGTTCCGCCGACCGCGCCGTATCTTCAAGGCGCTGACCTGCTGATTTCTGCTGACTGTGTCGGTTTTGCTTATCCCGCTTTGCAGGTGGATTTGCTGCCGGAAAAAGTTACAATTATCGGCTGCCCGAAACTCGGCGATGCTGAAGCGCTCACAGAAAAGTTGACTGATATATTTTCAAGCAATAATATAAAAAGCGTAACGGTCGCGCATATGGAGGTTCCGTGCTGCCACGGTCTGGTTCAGATTGTAAAGCAATCTATCGCAAAAAGCGGAAAAAATATACCACTTGAGACAGTAGAAATAGGCGTGCGCGGAGATAAGAAAGGCAAAGAGTGAGGACGAAGCAGTGAGATGTCCCGGGCAGAATAGAAGAGATTTGAAGACAGGTCTTTACAAGTGTCCGCATTGCGGGAAGATTGTAGAGATGTTCAGCGACGAGACCAGCAGGCGCTGCCCCGCCTGCAAGAAGACGGTGGAGAAAGAAGCGCTTCCAACCTGCATCCAGTGGTGCAAGGCGGCAAAGCAGTGTCTCGGGGAAGAGCGGTGGAAGAAAGTTATGAAGATGTTAGGCTCTGAAAAACCTGAAGCATAAAGGCATATTTTGGGGAGGATAATATGTTCTGTTATCAGTGTGAACAGACAGCGAAAGGCACAGGCTGCACAAAGGTCGGCGTCTGTGGAAAAGACGAAGACATTGCGAGCCTTCAGGACACTTTGATATTTGGCTTGAAAGGCATCGCTGCGTATTCTTACCACGCGAGGCGCCTCGGAGGTATTGACCCTGAAGTGGATGGCTTTATGCACGAGGCGCTATTCTCTACGCTCACAAACACAGATTTTGACCTTGACCGTTCTCTCGGACTTGTTCTGAAAGCGGGCGAGACCAATCTGAAGGCTATGGAACTCTTAGACAGAATGAATACAGGAAGGTTTGGGAATCCTGTGCCGGTGAAAGTTCCGACCGGCTCTTTTGCGGGACCGGGAATACTCGTCACCGGACACGACCTCCTTGATATGTTTGAACTTCTCAAGCAAACTGAGGGCAAAGGGATAAATGTTTACACTAACGCCGAGATGCTGCCTGCGCATGGCTATCCCGAACTGAAGAGGTTCAAGCATCTTGTCGGCAACTGGGGCGGCTCGTGGACAGGGCAGAAGAGTGAGTTTGACGAGTTCCCCGGCGCGCTCCTGGCAACCACAAACTGTGTTCTTATACCCAGGGAGTCTTACAGAGATAGACTTTTCACCTGTAGTATCGCGGGAGTGGTAGGCGTAACGCACATTGAGGGCGAAGACTTTACTCCAGTAATAAAGAAGGCGCTTGAGTCGCCTCCTCTTCCCGCGAAAGAGGGGCACTATGTAACAACAGGTTTTCATCACACAAACGTTCTCGCTATGGCGGACAAGATTGTGAGCGCTGTCAAAGCGGGCAAAATCAAGCGATTCTTTGTCATCGGCGGCTGCGATGCACCGGGCGAAGTAGGAAACTACTACAGAGAATTTGCGCGACTCGTCCCCAAAAACTGTGTAATTCTCACACTTGCCTGCGGGAAGTTCCGCCTCAACGATATGGAGTTTGGCGAAATTGACGGAATACTGCGCCTGATAGACCTCGGACAGTGTAATAACGCCTACTCTGCTATCCGCATTGCGCAAGCGCTTGCAGAAACGTTTAACTGTTCAGTGAACGACCTGCCACTTTCTCTCGTTCTGTCCTGGTTTGAGCAGAAGGCCCTGGCTATTCTTCTTACGCTTCTGTCTCTCAATTTCAGAGGGATGCGTATTGGTCCAAAGCCGCCCGCTTTCTTCACGCCGAAGGTGTTCAGGCTGCTTCAGGAGCGATTTGACATAAAACTGATTGGCGACCCACAAAAGGATTTGGAAGAGATTCTGAGATAACCCGGGGAGGTGCGAGATGGAACTGAAAGGGAGTCAGACTGAGAAGAACCTGCGTGCAGCGTTCGCAGGTGAGAGCCAGGCTCGCAATAAGTACACCTACTTCGCCAGCGTTGCGAGGAAGGCTGGATTTGAGCAGATTGCCGCCATTTTTCTGGACACAGCAGATAACGAGAAAGAGCACGCAAAGATGATATTCAAGTTCTTAGGCGAACTTGGCGACACACCTGCCAATCTGAAAGTGGCCGCTTCAGGTGAGAATTACGAGTGGACAAAGATGTATCCCGAGTTTGAGAAAGTTGCTCGCAAAGAAGGGCTTGAGGAGATAGCAAATTTCTTCAAAGGAGTTCAGAACGCGGAGAAGTATCACGAACAGAAGCACCTGGCGCTTCTTGAGAATTTGCAGACCAAGAAAGTTTTTCAGAGAACTGAGCCAATGCGCTGGAGATGCAGAAATTGCGGATACGTCTTTGAGGGTAAAGAAGCGCCTGCAGAATGCCCCACCTGCAAGCACCCGCGTGCATTTTTTGAAATCCTCTGCGAATGCTTTTAGATTTACCGTTTGGCGGGTTCCTCTGCAGGTTCTTCTTTCAGAGACGACGCAGTAGATAGTTTCTTCAGGTCGTCTTCAGATTGCCTGTGAAGTGCGTTGACCAATTTGATGAGTTCTTCTTTGTTCTCATTCTGCTTTTTCAGCGCGGTCTCGTCTGGTTTTTCCAGAGCGTCGGCGAGGACGATTCCGTCCATATTTTTCGCCTGGGCTCCGAAGAGTGCGAGAATCGTCGGCGCCACATCAACGATTCGCGCAGGGTAGTCGCTCTTCAGCCCCACCTTTACGCCCGGACCAGCAATAATGAGCGGAATATGCTGGGTGTTGTATGTAACCGCGCCGTGCTCGCCGCGAGTGTTTGGCTCCCCTTTCCCAAACGCGTGATGCTCTGCCGTCATAACAAAGATGTCATGTCCGTTCCCGAACGCGACCGTCTTCAGCAAGTATCTATACGCTCCGTCCAGGTCTTTCGGTAAGTTCTCTCTGTAAGGTGATGTGAGTTCGTAGTCATATTTGTTGTCTTTTTTCACCCTGTAATAAACTGCGTGAATTCCGAGGATTTTCAAGCCGCCGACAGTTTCAGCGAACTTAGCAGCGTCTGAGAGACTCTTTGTGTACCAGAAATTTCTTATCTCACCCCTCATTCCCGATTCTTTCATCTTTTTGTTCGCTTCTTCCGGGACATCAATTATGGCGGAGTTCGGAATCATTCCGTGGTCTGCTGTAATAACGAAAATGGTCTTTTCATAGAGACCCAGGTCCTTGTATGTCTGAACGACCTTTCCGAGAAGTTTGTCAGTGTTTTCCATAACCGGCTTCATAATATCGGGTCTATTGATTCCGCCGCTCTGATGCCCCCTCCCGTCAGTCTCGGGCAGATTTATGAACATCACGCGGGGCTTTTGATTCTTCATAATAGAGAGCGCTAGTTCTATGGCGAATGCGTTATCGCCCAGTTTTCGTGCCTGTTTTACGTTGAGTGATTCGTCTTTGAGCGCAGCCTCGCAAGGCGCTTTCCCCTCCACATAGGCGATGCTTATAGGTTGCCTTTTCTTTCCTCCGGCGCCGTCCCCCTTCTCCTCGCTGCGCGACTTGAACGCTATGACATCGCAGGTGTGTCCGCCCATAGCGCCAGCCGCATAGAATTTGTGACCGCTGACAGAAGCGCCTGTCACAGAGGGGGCAATCTCTTTGAGAACGCCAACTATGCCGGGACAGTTGTTCTCCTTCAGAATCTTTCCCAGTTCGCCTTTACAAACACTTTCCCAGTCTGTGGGATTGACGTGTTTTCCCGTCTTCCCATCGCGCCAGGAAAACCCGATAATCCCGCTTCTTGAGGGCAGAACGCCGTGAGCAAGCGAAGCGTGCGCAGGTGGTGTATTGTTCAAGAGTTGTCCGACCCACGCATTCTCGTAACTTACGCCTCGCGAGGTCAGTTCCTTGAGGTTCGGCATCTCAGTGAGCGCGAAGTAATCTGGACGGCAGGCATCCAGAACAATCACGCACAGATACCTGTCAAGTAAGGCGGGGCTCTTTTCCTGTCTCGGCTGCGCCTCTTCCTGAGCAAGAGCGCACGAAGTTAGAAGGGAAAGTATCGCCAGAAGCGCAAATCCGACACGTTTCTTCATCGCTTTCTCCCGTCCTTACAGGTCCGAATATATAACTCTTACGGATTGGAAAAATCCCGGGTCAGGTGGCTTTTTCGCCGCATCAGGAAACGATGCGATTGAGGCATATTGCGGTAATGTCGTCCTGCTGCTTCTCTTTTCCGGAGAACTCGTCCACTGTGGCGAGGATGTTATCTATAGTTTCCTGGGCTGTTTTGCCCGGGTTTTGCCCGAGAAGGGTAAGCAATCCGTGGACTCCAAACTCCAAGCCGGTCGGGTCAGAAGCCTCTGTCAGCCCGTCTGTATAGAGAAATATACCGTCGCCTGGTCGCAGTTGGAAAGTCTTTACCTCCAGAACCGTATCAAACAAGTCGCCCACGTCAAGACCTATAGACATACCCTTTGACTGGAGTTGAGATGGCTTTTCGCGGAGAACGGGATTGAATGCTATGGGAAGCGGATGCCCTGCCCGTCCGTATGTGAAGGTCATTGCTGAAGCGTCTATCACGCCATAACAGAGAGTTATGAAAGTGCTCTCGTCCAGGTCGGGATAGATATCTCTGTTTGCCTGCATCATCACTTTATCAGGAACTATGAGGGTCCTCGCCCAGATATCCATCGCTTTCTTCGCTATTCCTGTGAGAACTGCTGCTTCAATACCGTGACCAGAAATGTCGCCTATCACCACGCCGCATCTGTTCTCGCCCAGGTCTATGAAATTGAAGAAATCGCCTCCGACCTTATCACTTGGTCTGTATTCAAAGGCGATGTCCAGGCCGGGAATCTGCGGTGCAGACTGGGGAAGAAATCTGCGCAGCCTCTTTCTGGCGATGTCCAGACTCTTCTCCCTCGCCTCTGTTTTCAAAACCTCTTTTCTGAATTCTGCGATTTTGGCTTTGCGCTCCTTCTGCCCGCTCTGGTATTCTTTCATAGGAGGCGGCGTCTTCTTTGAGTCAGGAGTCTGCCGTGACTCAAGTTCGCTTTCATCTTCCACAATTGTAAACGCTCCCTCTCCGAAACACATATTGAGCATCTCAACCAGTCTGGACGGCGGCTTGATTATGATGAGCATTCCTCCGCGCGAGTTCATCTGTTCCTGCGTGGTGCGAAGGAAAGAAGCGAACGAGATATCTATCGGATTTACATTTTGCACCTCTAACGCGAGGTCTGTTCGCGAATTGCCCAGAAGTTGAATAACTTTCTCCTTTACACGTGGGGTGTATCTTCCCGTAAGTTTGAGTATTGAAAGATTTCCCTTCACAAACTTTTCTATCTTTATAAGAGCGTCGCTGTAAGCAACTTTCTCTATCCCTTTCTTCTGACTGCCCTCTTTATTTTCCATCTCTTCCTCCCTGCTTCTTTTTCTACTTCAGGTCTTGAAGCCCCTGTTTTGCAGCCTGGCAGTCCGGTTCAATTTCAAGGCACTTTTCGTATATCTGTTTTGCTTTGTCTCTGTCGCCTGCGAGCGAGCGCGCGAGCGCGAGACGGCAGAGATAGCAGGTATTTTTTGGTTCTACTTTTACGGCCTCTTCCAGTGCGCTGGCACACTTTTTCCAGTCCGGGATGATGCCATAGGTGTTGGCTATAAGCCAGAGAATTTGTCCTTTAGTTTGCTGAAGTTCTCTTATGAACTTCTCCTCTTCCTCTAAAGTAGTTGGTTTAGGACTTTCGCTCTGCGGCGCAGCGGGCTGCCTGATAAGCCCTGCAGCGCTAATGCCGCGCTTCTCGTATTCGCGGGTAATCACCTCACGCTCTGTCTGTCTTCTGGACTTCCTGTAATTGACATCCTGCCACTGGAGAAGTTCTTTGTCCACGAGAGCGACCGCGTTCCAGTATGCCTGGAGTGAGTTTTCTATTGTATTCAGGCGCAGTTTATTTCTTTCCTTCTCTTTTTGTGGCGTCTCCTCTGCCTGCGGCTGGAGAAGTTCAGGGTCAAACAGCGCCTTGTCAAAATAGGCTTTCCCAAGCCCGATATATGCGTCAGTGCAGGACTTGTCAATAGAGACCGCTGCCTGGAAATTGTGAATTGCATCCTCATAATGGTTCTGAGAAAGGTCAACGAGACCGAGGTAGTAGTAGGCTTGCGCCTTTGCTGTTGCTGCGCCTTCCTCCGGGTATCTGTTGAGGACAGTTCTCAGTTGCGCCTGCGCTGATTGGGCGTCGCCAAGAGCGGAAAACAGGAACTCAGCGTAATTGATTTTGACTCGGATGTTGGAAGGGTCAATCTCAATAGACTGCTTGAAAAATTGTGAAGCGTCCTGGAGTTTGCCGGCGTCCCAGGCTTCAATCGCTTTCTTCTGAAAGACGCGGCTGAAATCGCGCTCCGATTCGGCAACCTGTTTCCTCTTGATGCTTTTTAGCGACTGGTTGAGGAGATTTGCCTCGTTCTCCTTCCACCACTGGCGCCAAGTAACGACAGCCGCTTTGCGCGCATCCTCTGTTGCGTCAGGAGTGAAGCCGAACGAATTACTGGTCAACTTTGTTAGTTTCTCTATCGCTGTTTTCTGTATCTCTTGCTGGCTACTTTCCAGCGCATCAATGAGATAGGGGATACCTGCTGGTATAGTGTTGTCTGACAGATAGACGGCTGCGAGAAATCTTATTCTGCCGTCATCCGCGGATAGAAGTTTGACCAGTTCCTCGTTTTTCTCCATTCTGGCAAGGCTGTAGAGGCAGAAGTTCCAAACTTGAGGCTCTTCGCTTGTCCGGGACGCAAAAAAGGCGAGTAGAGAAGTGGCATCTTCCCCCTCAAGAAGCAGAAGTTCACCGAGGCATTTCAACTTCTCCTCGGTGGACTGCGATGAGAGGCGCTCGTAGATGTTGGGAATTTCGGAAGCGGCGCGGGCAGAGATGAGAGTCTTCAAATCGTTAGTGAACAGAACCCTGTCTATGAGCGCTTTGACACTTTCGGTCTGCTTCTCGCGCAACTCCCGTAGATAGTCAATCGCGAAGACGCCTATCTTCTCTAACTGCGTGACAGCGGAATCCCTCTTCTCGTTTTCAGCGCTTCCCAGGTCAGTCACCAGGCTCTTGATGCGCGCAGCGAGCGGGTCTTCAGTAACGACCAGCGCAGGCTGTTTGCGCTCAAACGCCCAGTCAATCTTCAGCACATCGCTCATTAGAATCTTCACAGTGCCGACTGTCTCTCCGCGCTTTACTTCAATCGCGACTGTTTTACCCTCATCTTCCAGTTTCGCCCTGCCTGTCAGTTTATCTCCATTATTGAGATAGATTATATCATCCTCTGTGCCCGCGCCCGGCAATTCTTTCTTCCCAAAGTAATACTCTTTCACGTCCATCTTCATAATTGTCACAGAGCCGTATTTTCTCTCAATCCTGATTGTCGGTCCGCCCGGGTCGGAAACCTTTCCTTTTATCACTGTGCCGTCTTTCAGAATAACCACATCCTCAACCTCTTTCTCCTTCCCCTCGTCAGCGAAGCAGAGAGAGAAAAAACATACGGCGCAGAATATCGCAAAAACTCGGTTCACTTGACTTCTCCTGAAGCGAACGCTTTTCAAGTTTGAATTTACCACCAAGATGTCACCAACTTGTCACCGCGGTTTGCGGGCGACTTCCGGCAAACGCTTTCTACTCCCATTCAATTGTTGACGGCGGCTTACTTGAGATATCGTAAACCACGCGATTGACGCCCCGCACCTCGCTGACTATCCTGTTTGACACCTTCTCTAAAATCCCAAGCGGGATTCTGAACCAGTCCGCGGTCATGCCATCGCGTGAATCCACAGCGCGGAGCGCTACAACAGATTCGTATGTCCTCGCATCGCCCATAACACCCACGCTTCGCACAGGCAGAAGAACTGCAAAAGCCTGCCAGATTCTCTCATAAAGACCCGCCCTCTTTATCTCTTCAATAAATATTGAGTCGCATCTGCGCAGGACTTTCAGACGCTCTTCCGTCACCTCTCCGAGAATTCTCACCGCAAGACCTGGTCCCGGAAATGGGTGACGCGTAACTACGGACTCTGGCAGTCCCAGTTGGCGCGCAATCTGGCGAACCTCATCCTTGAATAAGTATCTAAGCGGCTCAATCAGTTCAAATGTGAGGTCTTCAGGCAGTCCACCAACATTGTGATGCGTCTTTATGACCGAAGTTGGTCCTCCGAACGCGCTGGAAGATTCTATCACGTCAGGGTAGAGAGTGCCCTGGACAAGGAATTTTGCACCTCTCACTTTTCGCGCCTCTTTTTTGAAGACCGTTATAAACTCGCGTCCGATAATTCTGCGCTTCTTTTCCGGGTCGATGACCCCTTTGAGCGCTTTCAAAAATCTCTCTCTCGCATCTGCCACGCGAAGGTCAGTTCTGAAGTGTTTGCGGAAGGTCGCCACCACCTGCTCCTTTTCACCTTCGCGCAGAAGTCCGTTATCAACAAAGATGCTGGTGAGTTGTGTGCCAATCGCTTTATGAAGAATGACCGCTGCGACGGAAGAATCTACTCCGCCTGAGAGTCCGCAGATTACGCGCAAGTTTCCAACTCTTTCGCGGATATTTGAAACAGTCTGCCTGATATAGTCTTTGATTTTCCAGTTTCCGCGGCAAGAACAGATTTTTTTGAGAAAGTTATCTATCACCTTATCGCCGTGCTCTGTGTGAGTCACTTCGGGGTGAAACTGCACACCCCAGAATTTCTGCTCTTTGTGGCGAAGCGCAGCGTTTGGACAGTCATCAGTCCGGGCAAGAATGATAAACTCCTTTGTGTGTCTTTTTACGCTGTCGCCGTGACTCATCCAGACTGTGAGTCGCTTTGGGAGTCCGGAGAAGAGGTCGGATTTGTTGAGGATTTCCAGTTCTGTTCTTCCGTATTCTCGGCAAGAGGTCTGCTTCACCTCGCAGCCCAAATTCCTGCATCCCAACTGCATTCCGTAGCAGATTCCGAGCACAGGGATTCCACAGTAGAAAATCTGCGGGTCGCAGGTAGGGGCGCCGGAATTGAACACGCTTGCAGGACCGCCTGAAAGGATTACGCCCTTTGCTGCGCGCTCCTTCAGTTCTTTTGCGGTTGTTGTGTGGGGAAGCACTTCGCAATAGACTTTCTGTTCGCGAATCCTGCGCGCTATCAACTGGTTGTATTGCGAGCCGAAATCTAAGACAGCGACAAACTCGGTCTCTTTTTTCGGCAATTTATCTTCCTCTCTGGAGAATCTTTGTCGCGTTTCCGCTTTTCAGTTGAAGTGTCAGCCGTCCTTTCAGGTCTATTGATGAGATAACTTTCTGCAACTGTGCTACGCTTCTAATCTCTTTGTCATTGATGGACTGCAGCAGGTCGCCTTTTTCTACCCCCATAGATGCTGCCAGTCCATCGCTGTCAATGTCTGTGATAAGAACGCCTTCCTCTCCCTCGTAGCCGAACCGCCTTGCGAGCGCCGGCGTAAGATCTGTCACAGAAATGCCGAGTCCCTCAAGTTTACCGACTGACCGCAACAGGGTTTCGGCAGGTGGAGCAGCGACTTCGGCCTCAACTTCAATCTTCTCTTTTCCGCGAATAACATTCAGTTTCACTTTGGAGCCGATTTCTGTTGTCGCAATCACGTTTCGCAGTTGCGAAGCGGATGTCATTTCCACGCCGTTGAAGCCGACAATAATGTCGTGTCTTTTCAGCCCCGCCTTCGCTGCAGGACTTCCCTCCATAACCTCATCCACCAGCACACCGGCGCAGTAAGAGATTCCGAGGTCTTTTGCAACCGTGGGGGTGAAATCAAGCATATATATGCCGAGCCAGCCCCGCTTCACAGTCCCCTGCGAAACCAGAGCCTTCATAACCGCTTTCGCCATATTTGACGGAATTGCAAAGCCGATTCCTAAATAACCGCCAGTTCTGCTCACCATAGCGCTGTTTACCCCTATCACTTTCCCTTCCATACTGACAAGCGGACCTCCAGAGTTGCCCGGATTTATCGCCGCATCTGTCTGGATGAAGTCCTCGTAGTCTGCGATTCCGACATTTGCCCGCCCCTTCGCGCTTATTATTCCCGCTGTCACTGTCTGCTCAAGTCCGAACGGATTGCCTATAGCCAGAACCCACTCACCCACCTGAATCTTATCTGAATCGCCCAACTCCGCGTATGGCAGGTTTTCGCCGTCAATTTTGAGGATGGCGAGGTCTGTCTTCGGGTCTGTTCCGACCACTTTTGCAGCGAACTCGCGCTTATCGCCGAGTTTCACAGTCACCTCAGTTGCGCCGCGAACGACGTGCGAATTCGTCAGAATGTGCCCCTCCTTCGTTACGATTATTCCTGAGCCGAAAGAGATAACAGGTACACTGCGCCACTGCCTCTTGAACCTTTGGAAAAACTCTCCGAAAAACTCATCCTCCATATCAGAAAACGGGTCACGCACAACCTGTTCGCCCTTTATCGTTATGTTGACGACCGCAGGCGTAACCAGCCTCGCGACAGTGACAAACCTCTCAGAAGCCGCCGGAATACCTGCCAGTTCCTTCTCTAATTTCTCTTTCTCGCTCTCATATGCCGGGAGATTGGCCGGCGTTATCCTGAACTGAGAGCAGAGAAACCCCACGAAAATGCCGGCGGCCAAGACCGCAATGAGCAAAATTTGTGTTCTGCTCATAGATTGTTCTCCGAAGTAGTTTCTTACCTCATAATTCTATTCTCGCGCCCATTGCTTTGTCAAGAGGCACCACGCTGCAACCGCGTGGTGGTAGCCGCGGATGGGAATTTACATCTTTTTGAACGTTTTTTCAAAAAATTTTCCCGAAACTGTGTATATCCACCGCAGATGATGAGGGGACAAAGAAAGTATGAAGTGTGAAGGATAAAGTATGAAGTAGGAAGGTAGAATGTAGAATACGGAACATAGCGGCGTACCTGCCTCCCACCCTACATTCTATATTCTACATACTACATTCTGGACCAACCCGCGGGTGCGCTCCAGGTGCAAAATGAAAAATGCGAGACCCAAAACGGTGAAGAAACTGACGCGCCAAAGCATCATAGAAAAGGTGAAAAGAATCGCAAAGGATTCGGGAACTTCTGTCACAAGGGAAGAATTTATCAAAAGAACCGGCATTACCGGCTCCCGAATCTTGTGGCTCTTTCCAGAAGGCGGCTGGCTTGAAGTCCTCAAACTTGCAGGACTCCCGCCTCATCCCCGCTTGCGCCGATTTCTCCCAGACGAGACACTCCTTCAAGAATATCACCGCGTCGCATCCTCACTCGGACGCATACCCACCTGGCAGTCATTTTCATCCCGCTCAAAGTTCAGATTCCGCACCTACCGCTGCCGGTTCGGTAATACGCGCAGGATTCTGGAGCGTTATCTTGACTATCTTATGAAAAACGCACCCGATTCGCCGCTGGTCAAACTCACCCGCGCTCGCCTGATGTATGAAAGCGAGCCGACCGATATGGAACGAGATGAAAGCCCTACCTCTTTCTATTTTCAGGGTATGCAGCATCCTCCTGAGAACGAACAGGGAGTCGCTCTTCTTTTTGGTATGGTCTGCCACAGGCTCGGCTTCATTGTTCAATCTGTTGGCATCTCTTATCCTGACTGCATAGCGAAACGCCGTATCAGTCGCAATCGCTCTCAGCCCCGCTGGCGGGTTGTCAGAGTAGAGTTTGAATACACGAGTCTGCGTTTCCGCGAACACAAGCACGACCCCGCCAAATGTGACGTTATTGTCTGCTGGGAGCACAACTGGCCAACGTGTCCAATTGAAGTGATAGAACTTTCAAGCGTAATCAAACATCTCACTTACGCCTGAAATAACCCTCTCGGCTCGCGACCGGTTCCAAGCCCGCGGACTCTGATTTGTCAAGCCCGCTTGGAGTGCGAACTCCCGGGTAGAAACGAGCGACAGGTTCCCTTGACTGAATCGGCCTTCAGCACACATCGGCATGGGGCACAACGATGCCGGTAGCCGCATGAAGAAAGGACAACCGGACATAGGTATCCTGGTTTTTGATGGCAGGCGCCCTGCGTGCCAGCGCCGAAAATGCATACGTCGCACATTCGGTTCTCACACATTCTGGGAACGAAATCAAAAGAGACATCAAGTTGCTCCGGGTAAAAGCGAATTCTCAGGTTCTTTGCCTTGAGAAAGTCGTAAATCTCGCGTATTGTGCCAGGCATTTTCCAGCGTTCCGGAACATCCTTTATGTAAGGGGCAAATAGACCTTTCCGAAAAACCGGAGCGTTGTTCCACACATCTCCGGGCAATTCCAAAACGTCTAATGAGGCCTTCAAACTCGGCTCCGTTCTCCTCCATCTGCCCCAGTCGGCAACGCCTGCCTTACGCAGACCTTCCACAAAGTTCTTGTTGAATTCCGGGCTTTTCAGGTAATCACGCAAAGAACACCAAAGACGTTTTCTGTTGAATCGGTCCAATTCCCTATCAAAATTGACCCTAAATCCCGTCGTTTCCTTAGCCACTTTGTTGAATTTCCCGCGGACCTTTTCTTTCGAAACAGTGCTTCCAGCGCGGTAAGTAAGTTGGTCAAGGGCAGTCGCCATTCTCCTGATGCAGCGCCGGTAATCCATTTCACCAGATATTGCCTGAGACACAAACTTCGAAAAACTCTTGCCGTAGAAATTAGCCAATATCTGAAGTGTACGGTAAATTAGCACGAGGTCTATAGGCACATATCTGGGCTTGAATGGTACTTTATCGCCCGTGACTCCGTGAAAGGTGAGTAGCGCGTTTTTGTTTTGGATGGGACATTCTATGCGAATCTCCTCAGGCCCAATCTTTACGTATTCTTCCAAGAACAATTTACTGACATCGCGACCTGTTCGTCTGCGGGTATAAGACCGAACCAGATGCGATATAACATATCCCCCAACATCCCAGATCCGGCGAAATGGCATCCCGCGGTCAGTAATATAGCATAACCAGTGTGATAGTAACCTCTCATCAGGGGTGAGGTCATTGGCACAGTAGTTTATCAGGTTGTAGTTTGCCCCACTTTCCCAGCGAATGTCATCCAGATAAGAAAACACTTCCAGAATATTGGACATTACCCTAACGTCAGCAACTCTGAAACTCATTGCTGTCTCCTCCTTGGTCAAGATGTTGCAGTATGCGGAGGCAGAAGGGGAAAGTCAAGAAGAGTGTTTGGCGAAATTTAGCCGGCGAATTTGTTCGCCGCGCAGAATCTGTATCTGCCTGCGCGGCGGAAAATACCGCGCCTCCTGCGGCGCGGATAAATTTCCGTCTGGAACGCGGATGAAAAATCGTTGATAGCGTAAGAGCGGTTCGGTATAATTCAAAGTCTTGATTCAGACTCGCTAATTGAGCGTTGAGGAGTTTCTGTGTTTGAACTGACAGAAGAAGAGAGAATGATTCAGGAGACTGCGCGGAACTACGCTCGGAATGTTCTTCGCAAACGCGCGGAAGAGTATGATAAGAAAGAAGCGTTTCCGCGTGAGAACTTCACAGAACTGGCAAATCTCGGCTTTATGGGAGTATGCGTGCCTGAAGAGTTTGGCGGCACAGGTCTGGGCGAGTTCGCGTTAGTTCTTGTGATTGAAGAGATAAGCAATGCTTGCGCATCTACGGGGGTTGTTCTTTCTGTTCACAACTCTCTTGTCTGTTCTGTTATAAAGACATTTGGGAGCGAAGAGCAGAAGAAGCGGTATTTGCCGAGACTCGCCTCGGGCGAATGGATTGGCGCATACGCGGTGACTGAACCTGATGTCGGAAGCGATGCGGCTAATATCCAGTGTAGCGCTGTCCGCGATGGAGACCGCTATATTATAAACGGCGTGAAGCAGTGGATATCAACAGGGTCGCAGGCGGGCGCGATAATAATGTTTGCGCGGACTGCGAAGACTCCCAATCCCGGCGACGGTATAAGCGCTTTTATAATAGAGCCGAGTTTTGCCGGCTTTCGCGTAGGGAAGCAGGAGAAGAAGATGGGTCTTCGTGCTTCAGACACTTGCCAGTTGGTCTTTGAAGATATGAAGGTGCCTGCGGAAAACCTTTTATGCGCTGAGAATCAGGGTTACAAAATCCTTCTTGGCGGCTTGAGCGGCGGGCGGATTGGTATTGCGGCGCAGGCTATCGGAATAGGTTCTGCCGCGTTTGAAGCGGCTGTAGAATACTCAAAAGTTAGAAAACAGTTTGGCAAACCGATATGCGAGTTTCAGGCAGTGCAGGTGAAACTGGCTGATATGGCGACGAGGCTGGATGCTGCGCGGCTTCTCACTTACAGGGCAGCGAAACTGAAAGATGCTGGACTTCCGCACGCGAAGGAGGCGTCTATGGCGAAACTATTTGCCTCAGAGGTTGCGAATTTCTGCGCAACAGAGGCGCTTCAGATTCACGGCGGATACGGATATACAAAAGAGTATCCGGTAGAGCGGTTCTTCAGGGACGCGAAAATTACTGAGATATACGAGGGAACTTCGGAGATTCAACGGCTGGTGATTGCAAAGCACATTCTGAAGACGCTTTGAGAGGTTTCTGTGGACAAAACAGTTTGCGAGAAAATCTTATCAGGCGACAAACGCGCGGTCGCGAAATTGATTACCGCTGTGGAGAACGAGCCGGGCGAATGCGAGGCTGTTATGGACTCACTTTTTGCGCACTCGCTCGCGGCGCACAGAATCGGTATCACGGGTCCGCCTGGCTCGGGAAAAAGCACGCTGGTAGATGCGCTGACAGTTGCGATTCGCAGGAAGAAGCCGCTTTCGTCGGTGGGAATAATCGCGATAGACCCGTCAAGTCCATTCACTCACGGCGCGCTTCTCGGAGACAGAATCCGTATGAAGCGAATAGGGCTGGATGAGAATGTATTTATCAGGTCAATGGCGACGCGAGGTGCGCTTGGCGGGCTCTGCGCAGCCGCATCGGATGCGGCTGATATACTCGCAGCCTCGGGGAAAGAGTTTGTGATGATTGAGACTGTCGGCGTCGGGCAGTCAGAGGTGGAAATAGCACAGATTTCAGATACCTGCATAGTCGTCTTTTGCCCCGGAACAGGAGATGCTATTCAGACGCTGAAAGCGGGTCTTATGGAGATTGGCGAGATATTTGTAATAAACAAATCTGACTTAGAAGGCGCTGACAGGTTTCTTCTTGACGTCCGCGCAACGCTGGAATTTCGCCAGCGAAAAAAAGATGACTGGAATCCGCCTGTCGTGGAAACTGTTGCGACAGAAGGGCAGGGCATTGACGAACTTTTGAAGGAGATAGAGCGACACAGAGATTATCTTTCCTGTGGCGGCAGGTTGAAGAAGAAGCGGATAGAAGCGGTTGCAAAGAAGATTCGTGGACTTGTGCGAAACGCGCTGGAACGCTCACTTTATACGCCAGATGAGGGTGACCAGTTGCGAATCTTGAGCGAAAGCGTGTTGAGCGGGAAGGTCTCTCCGCATCAGGCGGCGCACAAGGTGATTGAGAGAATCAAAGGCAAAAGTATGAAGATGAAGCCCCGTGCGTAAGCGCGGGGAGTTCCAGAGCCGTGGGCTTCAGCCCACGGGTAATAAGCGGAAGGCGAAAGATGAAAGGTTCTGGAAAAGAGCGGGAAAAGAAAACCGAGTCCACTCGTCGCGCGTGGCAAGAGGAGTTGAAATCCTGCTCGCAGAGGCAGGAAGTGGATTTTACCACAACCTCCGGCGCGCCTGTAAATATTCTCAATACGCCTGAAGACCTTGCGGAAACCGATTTCCTGCGCGATATAAGTTATCCCGGCGAATTTCCTTTCACGCGCGGGGTTCATCCGAATATGTATCGCGGACGTCTCTGGACTATGAGGCAGTTCTTTGGCTTCGGAACAGCGAGCGATACTAACAAGCGGTGCAAGTATCTGATAAAGAGCGGGGCGACTGGGCTCTCTATCGCTTTTGACTTTCCCACTCTTATGGGCTACGACTCAGACCATCCGCGTTCCGAAGGAGAGGTGGGCAGATGCGGCGTCGCTGTCAGTTCGCTTGAGGATATGGAGACTCTTTTTGACGGCATCCTTATGGGCGAAGTCTCAACCTCTATGACGATAAACGGTCCAGCGGCAATTCTCTTCGCATTCTATATCGCCGCGGCGCAGAAGCAGGGCGTCCCTTCAAAAAACCTTCGCGGAACTATACAGAACGATATCCTGAAGGAGTATATAGCGCAGCACGCCTGGATTTTCCCGCCCCGGCCCTCCCTGAGAATCATTACAGACATTCTGAAATTCGCATCCAGAAATGTGCCTGAGTGGAACACAATTTCCATAAGCGGCTATCATATTCGCGAGGCAGGCTCAACCGCTGTCCAGGAACTCGCCTTCACCTTGGCGGACGGCTTCGCTTATGTGGAAAGCGCAATCGCGGAAGGGCTTGACATTGATGAATTTGCACCCAGACTCTCTTTCTTCTTCAACGCGCACAACGATATATTTGAAGAGGTAGCGAAGTACCGCGCTGCAAGAAGAATCTGGGCGCGCAGAATGAAAGAAAAGTATAAGGCGAAAGACCCCAGGTCGCTTCTTCTGCGTTTTCACACTCAGACCGCTGGCTGCTCGCTCACCGCTTGCCAGCCTGAGAACAATATTGTCCGCGTCGCGTATCAGGCGCTTGCCGCAGTCCTGGGCGGAACCCAGAGCCTCCACACAAACTCTATGGACGAGACTTTTGCGCTGCCAACTGAAAAGGCGGTCAGGATTGCTCTGCGAACCCAGCAAATCCTGGCATACGAGACGGGAGTGCCGAATACGATAGACCCGCTTGCCGGCTCATACTTTATTGAGAATCTCACAAACAGAATGGAGCAGGAAGCGGAAAAATACTTTGAAAAGATAGAGAGCCTCGGCGGTGTCATCCCCGCGATAGAGAAAGGTTTTTTCCAGCGCGAGATAGCAGACGCCGCCTACAGGTATCAAAAAGAAGTTGAGAGCCACAGAAGAATTATCGTCGGAATGAACGATTACATTGAAGACGGCGAGAGAATAGAGATTCCAATTCTGAAAATAAGCCCTGAAGTGGAGAGGCAGCAGAAGAGAAGATTGAAGACGCTGCGAGATAGCCGTGACAATAACGCTGTCAAAAAAACTCTTTCCGAGGTTGAGGCTGCGGCGCGCACAAAAGATAACCTTATGCCCAAGATTATTGCCGCAGCCAGGGTTTACGCCACCCTCGGCGAAATCGTGGACGCGCTCAAGAAAGTCTTCGGAGTTTATCACGAGACCCCTCTGTTCTGATAAAGGTTTGTCAGATGCGCGCCTCAGGCGGGTTGGACCTTTAGCGTAGCGTTGAGATGAGGTGAATCTCTTGAAAGCGGCAGGAAAAAGCAATCGCAGGATGAGAAGCATTCCCAGGAGCATAGGACTCGTTCTGAAAGAAATAAAAGCGAGGCTGAAAGAAGTTTACGCGGACAACTTGAAGGGCATTGTTCTGTATGGTTCTTACGCTCGGGGAGAGGCGACAGAAGGGTCAGATATTGACCTCATCGTCCTGCTCAAAGTAATAGATGAGTTTATGGTGGAGTTGGAAAGATGTTCCAGAGAGGTTCATAGAATAGACTTCCGATATGATACTTTGGTTTCTGCGATTCCGTTGAGGGAAAGAGACTTCAAGGAGAGAAACCTTCCTTTGATTCTAAATGCGAGAAGAGAAGGCATTCTTCTATGAGAGCAGAGAGAGACATCTCAGACCTCCTCAGGAAAGCGAAAGAGAGCATCAAGAGCGCCCGGATTTTGCTGAAAGAGGAGCAGTTTGATTTTTCAGCAGGCAGGTCCTATTACGCTATGTTTTACGCTACCGAGGCTCTGTTGCTTACGAAAAGCATAGCAGTGTCAAAGCATTCCGCTCTCATAAGCCTTTTCGGCAAGGAGTTTGTCAAATCCGGTCTTATGCCTTCAAAGTTACGAGATTATATTGTTGAGGCTTTTGACATAAGGCAGGTAGGAGATTATGGTCCCGTGGGTTCCGTTAGCAAGGAAAAGTCTGCCGCACTGGTTACCCATGCACAGGAGTTTGTTGACTCTGTTGAGGAGTATTTGAAGAAGGGGAAGCGGCTCGGATAAAGATAGAGGAGGTTCCCCCTGGGAAAGAGAATCAGAATTCTTATCGCAAAGCCGGGACTTGACGG
>Ga0315280_10004771_pt1 | contig 19740 bp, 20 predicted proteins | sample YL17G06_40_MG_FD_203697 | JGI IMG/M metagenome (GOLD analysis project Ga0315280, IMG submission 203697) | Sediment microbial communities from Yellowstone Lake, YNP, Wyoming, USA - YL17G06_40 | ecosystem: Environmental > Aquatic > Freshwater > Lake > Sediment | place: USA: Wyoming | collected... | reverse complement strand
GGATGTCAACGCCGAGGTAGCTCAGCCTGGGAGAGCGCTCGACTCATTGCCTTTGCAGTGAGGGCGAAGCTGAAGACCGAGTCGTCGCCGGTTCAAACCCGGCCCTCGGCACCACAGAACTTTCTTTTGGAAAAGAACGTTCATTAAGAAATTCAGAGCAATTGACAATATGGCTAGAGCTCTTAGCTTCATTTTCTTGTGGATAGTACTCTAGGATTGACAAGAGAGCTTGTTCACATATTCGGCTTATGTTGAGGTTGCGGTTTCTCGCTTCCTCTAAGATATGTGGTGATATGGTTATTCCAACTGTGATTTTGGCTTGTTTTCTTCTGCAATTGACTCGAGTGGTTTGACGCAAACGACTCGAGTGGTTTTCACCACATATATTCATGCCAATCTACCTCTCTGTAGCAGCACAAGAAAAGAGGCGTCTCGACAATACCCTTAAACTCTTTCTTGTTTTCCAGCTTCCATTGGAGAGCTTTTTCATGATCTTTTGTAGGGAGGAAAGGTTCTGATAGACTAATGGCTTCTAGTGGCGAACCGTGGGAGACTGAATGCTCAACTTTCAGTACACCATACTTGAATAACCTCAGAATAGAGGGTTCATGGGTAACATTCAACAGGAATGCTCCTCCTAAGGCATTGAGAGTGTTCTTTAGGTTAGCTTCTTTGAAATTCACTCCAAGATTGTGTTTCAATCCGTTGTAAATGTCCCACCAATCAGGAGCTTTAGTCTTCGGATTGCATGGTTTGAAAGGAGTGATGATCTGCCTCCCTTCGAGTTTCTTGAACACCAATCTCCTTGAAGATAGTTGGTACTCTTTTTCGAACGCTTGCAAGCAGAGCCTGATGCTGGGATAGTTTGGAGGCAAATCCTTCTCAATATTCTATTTCGATTCTGTGAACCTTCTGATAATTTCCTGGCAATCCTTATTGTCTGAGAACCGTGGATACCGAGCCATTTCTTTGAAAGCAGAGTCAACATATCCTCCTATGCTAGTTATCAGGTTGAGCAGTTTGAAAGAGTGAACACTCTCGTTTTCATCAATATACGGAACATACTCCAGGAAGTTTTCGAACTGGCGTTCCAAGTCCATGTAGAGTTCCCATAGGTATCCACTTTCGAAACTGTCTTCTACTCTTTTTGTTTCTTCATTCATGGCCAATCCTCTCCTGATCCAACAATGTGTAGAGCTCATCCAACAATGCTCGTGTGAGGTTGTAGCATGCATGTTGATACCGTTCAAAGTCTTTATCTTGTATTTTGTTCAAAGTTCCAACCTTCAGACTTCTTTAGAACAAAATCGCAATCTCTTGTATATCGTGAGAGTGACGTGAACGCTCTTAGAGCATAACCGCCAATCATGACGATCTTTGGATTTTCGAATCCGTCGGTCTGCTTGGACAACTGCTCGAGTATTCTGCTGATCTCTTCCTCTCTCAGGTTCATTATTTCAGAGTGCTTAACCAAGTTCAACAACCTTCTCAATCGCTTCATCGATTTCTCTTTTTACAAATTCATCTTCCAATCTGGTTTCTCTATGTGGAAATTCCACTCCACCTAATTCGCCCAACTGATGAAAGCCGTACTCCAAGGCCTGTTTGACCCTAGTGTTTGTCTTGGAAATTCTTTTCCAATAAGACTCTTTGTACAATCTGTTCAAGTTGATCTTGTCTCTGTTCTCGTACAAAGTAGCAAATGCGTCTGTGAAAGCCCAGTTCTGTAAACACGCGATCACATTCTCCTCAATGTCCTCAACGAGCAAGCTTCCGACTTTCCTGTACTTAATTTTGGTCGGGTCTCTCAAGTATTCGACTTCAATGTTCCAGCCCTTTTTTCTTGCGAACTCTTTCAATGCCTGCCCATAGGACTTTTCTTTGACCTTCAAGACGTAAACATCCCTGTGAACAAAGTCTTTATTCCAGAAAGACGCGGCAGTCTGAGCAGAAACAACTTTGAAGTTCTTGTCTTTCTCCAAAAAGTCCCAAACATCTTTGATCTTAGCAGGAACCCAATACCAGCCCCACTTGACCCGCTCAATCAAGCCTTCCTTGGACAACTTGTTCAAGTATTCCTTGGCGTTCGGTTCGATGCCTTTTATAGACTTTACTCTAACCAAACTTCCTTTGAAGGGCCTTAATTTCTCATTAAACTCTGTCAAGTATTCGGGCATTGATATTCACCTTTTATTATTGTTTGGCAAACTACTTGAAGATATCCGTTCACCTTTCAGCATATTTTGGCAAAGAAGATGTTATGTCGGACAATCTAAAGCTTACACATAGTAATCAGATGAAAAGTGAGTATCAAAATATCATCATTATATAAATCTGCGGGGGGATATTCATAGGTATGACAGTCTCCACGGAGTTTTGGGAATCGCTCGGCATTTCGATCGACGATATAGTTGATAAAGAGGCTGAAATGAAGGAAGGAATTTGCCGCAGGCTGGCTCACAAACTCGAAAAGCTGTCGGAAGACTATTTCCAGTTAGTGAAAGATACATTCAAAACCAGCGGAGACTCATTTCCGGAAATATTGCGCGCGCGATAACGCGTCCTTCTCATCCTGAGATCAGCTGAGAATAGAGAGAACTCTGGTTACTCACCTTCGCATAATCTATGCCTGCTTCTTTCCGGGTTCGTTGAGTTACTTCTTGTTCTTCGTGTACTTTTTTGGAAGCTCTTTCTTCTTCTTTTGTTTGCTCGGCATTCTTCTACATCTCCTCAGTTTTCATGTCGTTCTCATAACGCGAATGTAATTAATATAAACGATTGCTTATAAATACTTTCATTTTGCTATATTGAATATAGAACCAGAATTCTACAATAAATATACCTAAATGGATATATTAATCGGGAACCCCGTAAGTATTATAAATGCTCAAGAACTTCATATTGTAAGCGGGACTGTTCGTATTGTCTGAGGAGATTGTTGTTTCGGGTGAAGACGCTTTGAAGGTTGCTGACGCGTTAAACTCGACAAGTCTGCGAGTGTTGCAGTTGCTCTCAAAAGAACATCTGGATATTTCAACTATAGCCGAGCGGCTCGAGCTAAGCCAACCTTACGTCAGCGAGCAAGTTCGCAAACTACAGGAAACAAACCTGATAAAAGTCAGCTATGAACGTGGGAAGAGAGGAATAAGAAAGATCTGTGAATTAGCAGTGAAGAAAATCATCATAGAGATTCAGCCTTTTTGACACGCACGCTGAAGGTGTTCCCGATTGGCTAATGAAATCATAATTGGAGTATCAGTTCTCGCGCGCGCTAGGCTTTAGCTTTTTCTATTCATATCGAAGCAGATACATCGGCTTGCTTGCTTCTATTTTCCTTTGCCTTCTGGATACGTCAATCTCAGTTTGTCTTTGGGTGTCTTTTGCCACTCCGCCTTCTTTTTTCATTTTGTCTCTGTCTCCGAGATAGGGAAGGAAAGAACAAAGGAAATCCGCCGCTACGAGCTAGGACCTCGTAGTTTTCCTTCCCATATCTGCATATGTGCGAAGTTGTATAAGAGTATTTCTCATCAGCAATTCAAATAGCTTTTTATAAATACGTTCTTTCTATCCTAAAGGCCGCGGCTATGTTTGGCGCATTATGCGGCGCGCGCGCTTTTACATCTAAGTGCGATTGAACCGATTTTTTTGAGATTGCCTATCTTGAAATCTATATCTATATAAGAAAAAAAGCCGGAAGATAACTTCGGGAAAGCGAAATCATGTCGAGCGATGATTGGAGTGTCGCTGTTCTGCAGTGCAAAGCAGACAGAACTAGAAACTCACTCCTAGATTTCTACGATTTCGTCAAAGACATTGAAGGTGTAAGAGATCTGCACTTCCTAATCAGAGACAGAATAGACGATGAAGTCGTGCTGAGCATTCGTATGCTGCTTGAATCCCAACATGCCCGGGTCGTCAAGAGCAAGGTCGCTTTCAAGCTCGGAACCATGTTGTCCGAAGACAAGTTTGCTATTGACCCGGATGCTGAAAATCCACTCCAGAAATATGCCGCTTGGCAACCTGACAAAAGAATCGCTGAGTCTGGTCCTGAAAAATTCGCTGCCTTCTGCCGCTTTCTCAGCAGACTGAGCAGAATAGCCCTTGAGATGATCAAAGAAGACTACTTCAATTCTGCTGAAAGAGTTGAGATGGTTCATCTAGTATCTTGGATGCTCGGATGCACTGAATATGGTTTGATGAGTCCCGCTCATTGGGAAGTAGGCTACTATGATCGTTTAGAAGACAAAGCCTGTTCATATCTAACGCAAGACTTTCCAAAGACAAAGAAACCGAAACACGGTCAAGCGCGCGCGACCTCAAGCGCGAAAGCAAATTAAGCGTGTTCCTTGAAATATTGCTAGCCTAGGAGTTGCAAGCGCATGGTCGAGCCTTTTGTGATTATGGACCAAATCATAATCATTTTGCTTGCCGGCGTTATCGCAGCCAAGATATCGGAGCGTTTTGGTTTGCCAAGCATTATTCCTCTTTTCATCATCGGCTATTTGGTTGGTCCAGAGGGATTAGGCATTTTTGTTCCTTTAAGTCTAGGCCTTTCTCTGAGCGTCGTGGTCACTCTGGCCTTACCAGTCATACTTTTTGATGAGGGTATGCGGATAGACCTGAAATTGTTGAACGAGTTCAGATTAACGGTTTTTCTGTTGGCAACGCTTGCCGTTGTGGTTTCAACGGTTGGTGTAGGTCTTGTGGCGTATTTTGTCTTTGGGGCGCCTCTGCTCCGAGCCCTTCTCCTGGGGGCTATCTTGGCCGCAACGAGCCCTGTGGCGGCAATAGCTATTACTGAACAATTGAAGATTGAGCGAAAGATTTCTACTATTGTTGAAGCAGAAGCTTCTTTCAACGATGCCACGTCAATTGTCTTGTTCACGATCATTTCCGGGGCTGTTCTTGGCGCAGGCTTGTCTTTCTCTGGTGCAGTTTTTTCTTTCTTGGTGCTGTTCTTTGGGGGGCTGCTTGTTGGATCGTCGCTTTCTTTTTTGGTCGTATTTTTTATGAGAAGGTTCAACATGCAAGAATACGCAGTTGCTTTGTCTTTTGTGAACTTCTTTGGTGCTTATGCTATCGCTGAAGTGCTAAATGCTAGTGGAGCGACAGCAGTAATTGCTTCTGGTCTTGTTCTTGGAGGGACTCTTAAGAAACCCGTCTATGGCGTGACACAGGGAAAGGTCTTTGATTTCTGGTCCAATGTGTCGTTTCTCGCGAGAAGCATTATCTTCCTTGTTTTGGGAGCGGGTTTTTCCCTTGCAGCATTAAGTTCAGTTTGGCTTGAGGCAACGGTTGTCATTCTGCTTCTTTTTCTCGTTATTCGCCCAATCTCCGTCTTTTCCGCCACCTCCTTCGAGAAGAAATTGTCGAAAAAGGAGAAGCTTTTCATTTCGTGGGTGGGAACTAGGGGGGCAGTACCAGCTGCTTTAGCCGCAAGCGCAATCGGATTGGGAATAGCCGGGGCTGACAAAATATTCAGCATAGTCATGATAGTTGTTCTTGCGTCTCTAGTCATAGTGGGCTTCTTGGGACGAAAGATGGCGAAGTTTACATTAACAAATCCTTCAACGAGCGAAAAGCAAAAATGAAACAACGTACTGCTCGTCTACTCATGTACCCATGCCTTTTGCAAAAATCTCTTAAATAGAACGTAGGGTTAAGAGGATTGTGATTCATCTTTGGTTGATGTATCACTAGCTCTCTTGATCAGCGCGCTGATAATAGTGATAGGCTTCTTGGGAAACTACTTTTTCAAACGAACAGGCTTGCCTGACATGCTGTTTCTGATAATCATGGGAGTTCTCGTTGGACCTGTTTTGAAGCTGTTTGAACCATCAATTGTAATGGGCCTGGCTCCATACATCGCTGCTTTGGCATTAGTTTTCATCTTGTTCGACGGTGGCATGAGCTTGAACATTCGCCAAGTTCTTTCACACAGCCCAAGAGCAGTTCTTCTCGCTGTTCTAGGCTTCATATTCAGCATGCTAGGGGTCGCACTGCTCATGATCCTTCTCTACAGAGTTCCATTGCATTATGGATTGTTGTTTGGAAGCATTTATGGCGGAAGCAGTTCCATCGTGGTAGTTTCTCTGGCTTCAAAAATCAATGTCAGTGAAAAGTGCTCCACAACCTTGATTCTAGAATCAGCGACAACCGACATACTGTGCATCGTAATCTCATTAGCCATAATAGGGATAATCATTACCGGCCAAGCGAACTATCTGGCCGTTGCCACGGGCATCACAACCAAATTCGTGGTCGGAGCCGTTTTCGGCTTGATTATTGGGATTATTTGGTTGTTCCTACTCAAGAGTGTCTCTCCAATGCCCTTCTCTTACATGTTAACGCTGGCGGTTGCGCTTCTCACCTACACGGTGTGTGAGAATTTCGGCGGTAGCGGAGCATTGAGTTCACTGCTTTTCGGCCTGATACTAGGCAACGAGAAGGAGATCCTGAAACAGCTAAGGCGAAAAGAGACTAGCATAGTGGCTGTTGATGCTGGTCTTAAGCGGTTTGAGTCTGAGATAGCCTTCTTGATAAGAACCTTCTTTTTCGTTTTCTTAGGCATAATAGCCACCATTTCTAGCATCAGCTTGCTTTTCCTTGGAATGATCCTGACGCTTCTGCTGCTACTTGTAAGGTTGGGCACGGTATGGCTCACCACGATCGGAAGCGAATTGAAGAAAGAGAGGTCCATCATGTCGTTCGTGTTAACGCGCGGTTTAGCCGCAGCAGTCCTCGCAACGTTGCCAATACAGTACGGTCTTCTTTACCCTGAAGTTTTCATCAATCTCGCTGTCGTAATAATAATGTCCACTGCCATAATTGCCACAGTAGGCATTGTTGTTAGTTCACGCGCACGCCATTAGTTGACGATTTAAACAGAATTGCTCGCGCGCTGATGTTCATTATCGCATCGATAGTGGGAGAATAGTTATATTCGAGTATATTGACTACACCGAGATATACTTCAAACGAGAATTTCCGCATTGAAAAAAGTGGAGCTCAGCAGAATAGATACAAATTCAATTAAGAGACTGCTGGTAGAGATCGGAAGCCCAATCATCCCGCTCACCCTCGTTTTCGAGGCTCTGGGTTTCAATGGTGTGACCGGAATAGACTGGGGAATACTCGCAGGGGCTGTCTCTGCGCTAGCAATTGAATTGGGCTACAAGGTCGAAAGAGTCGGCAGGTCCATCGTTCTCGTCCAGCGGAAAGAGAATCTAACTAAGAGTAAAAGTGCTACTGAGAGCCCTTGAGATTAAGGGTGAAGACCGTGGTGGAAGTTTGAAAGAAACGTTAGAAGGAAAACTTGATGGATACTCCTTCAGTTTTTGACGGAGGCGCTCCTCGCGTTCACTATTGACTTAGTGATAGCTTTCATTTTGGTGTTTGCTGCTTCGTCTCTAATATACTTGGTTGGTCGCTACTTATCTTCGAAGTCCGCCAAGACTGAAAATGGGCAATCTACCTATGCTTGTGGCGAGAAGGCTAATTTCCCGAAGCTGAGGATTAACGTGTCGTTGTCTAAGTACCTTGTCTACTTTGTCGTTTTGGACTCATCAGTATTGCTAGTAGCCTTTGCCTCTCTTGCTCTTTCGGCATCAAATGCCCTGCTCTTCATGTTTTATCTGTTCATGATGGTTGCAGCCGTTCTGCTTCTTGTTGAAGGAGGCGACCGGTAACGTGCTGTGCCAGTCTGACTAAATGGGCTCAAAAGAAGTCGCCATGGGTCCTCCACTTTAATTCGGGCGCTTGCAATGGATGTGACATCGAAGTCGTTGCCCTCTTAACGCCAAGGTATGATGTGGAACGATTTGGGATTCTTCTTGAGCCCTCTCCACGACATGCTGACGTTCTGCTAGTCACAGGCGTGGTCACTAGACAAGTTGCAGACAGGCTAAAGCGCATCTATGAACAGATGCCTAACCCGAAGTTCGTCGTAGCAATAGGAGCCTGCGCCTGCTCGGGCGGTGTATTCGAGGGCAACTACAACGTAGTCGGCGGAGTAGACAAGATCATTCCAGTAGGCGTCTATATCCCTGGCTGCGCACCGAAACCAGAGGCAATAATAGACGGAATCCTAAAGCTACTCAAAACGAATAGGGAGGAAAAAAACAATAACAAACGTTGAACAAGAGCTTCTGACAACGCTCAGCAATAAACTCGGAGAAACGCTGCTTCAAACCCCACCCACGCAACTCGGAAAGATCTCTGTTCAAGTCAACCCGGGTATCCACAGAGACGCTCTAAAAATCTTGATCAATGAAGATGAAACCGCAGGCATATCCGCGATTACAGCCGTAGACCTTGGAGAAACCATCGAAATAATGTATCACATACGCACGCGTGGAACCATCGTAACGATCCGGACACAGGTACCCAAAGAAGCCCCGCGGATCATAACCATAACTGACATGCTTCCGGGTGCAAACTTTCACGAAAAGGAGGTTGCTGACCTCTTTGGCGTAATCTTTGAGGGTCATCCAAACCCAGGAAGATTGATTCTCTCAGAAGACTGGCCGAGAGACATATTCCCGCTCAGAAAAAACGCTGCGATCACAAACGTTGAGAGCAAAACAGAGAAGCTTCCGCCTGTGGACGAGGATAAACAATCCTCAGACGAAGGAACGCTCACAACGATAATTCTTGGACCGCAGCACCCTGCCCTGATCGAGCCAGAGAAGTTCTCCTTGAAAGTCGACGGAGAGATCGTGACAGAAGTTACGCCTCGCATCGGCTATGTTCACAGAGGAATCGAAAAAGCCGCAGAAAATAGGACTTATCTGAAGGACGTCTATCTGGTCGAAAGAATATGCGGAATCTGCAACGCATGCCATGCCACGTGTTTTTGCCAAGCGGTAGAAGCAATAATGGGGACCGAAGTACCTCCCAGGGCAAGATACTTGCGCACCATAGTTCTAGAGCTTAACAGAATTCAGAGCCACATGCTCCTGTTAGGTCATGCGGGCCTTGAGATCGGTTATGAATCACTTTTCCAGTACATGTGGCGTGACCGAGAAATCGCGATGAACACAATGGAATCGCTCACTGGCAACAGAGTCATCGCATCGTTCGTTACCATCGGAGGGGCAAGAAGAGACCTGAAAGAGGAAAGCATTCCGGGAATAAAGGCTGAACTGGCAGCATTGAAGGAGAGAATGACTTTCTACAGAAATCTTCTTGAAAGCGATTCCACTTTGAAAATGCGAACGAAAGATGTGGGAGTATTGAATAGACAAGACGCCTTGAAACTGTGTGTTGTTGGTCCCGTGGCACGTGGCTCCGATGTGAAGATAGACGTGAGGAAGGATGCGCCGTACGCTGCATATGAGGAAATTCCTTTCAAGATGATAAGTCGCAGTGAAGGTGATTCTTGGGCAAGGCTGATGGTTCGCCTTGATGAGACAAGCGAAAGCATCGATATAATGAACTTAGCACTGGACAACTTGCCATCTGGGCCTTACAGAGTCAAAGTTCCCAGGATTGTACCTCCTGGTGAAGCGCTTAGCCGCGTTGAGGCGCCAAGAGGCGAACTGTTCTACTATGTGAAAAGCAATGGCACAGCCTACCCTGAGCGCGTCAAAATACGCACTCCAACGTTCGCAAACATATTGTCCTTCGTTCAGATCGCAAAGGGTGGCAACATAGCGGATGTGCCCGCAAGCTTTGTCAGTCTTGACCCTTGTTTTTCATGCACAGATAGGTGATGAGGCGAAGACATGAGCCTAGATTTTACTTTCTTCTTCCGCGTCTTGATCTTTCCAGGCTTTTCATTCGTCCTTTTGCTTACCTTTCTGTGCGACTGGATCGAAAGGAAAATTGAGGCTAGGATGCAGAACAGAATCGGGCCCACCTATACAGGTCCTGCAGGCATTCTACAGCCCTTCGCTGACTTTGTAAAGTTGCTGGCAAAAGAAGACATGGTTCCACGCGATGCAAGAAGCATCGTTTTCAAGTTTGCCCCGATCCTTTCTTTCTCAACGTTTGTCCTTGCCATGTTTTTCTTACCTATTGATGGTTCAAACGTGATTCTCAATTCAAGTTTTCAAGGTGACTTGATCTTCGTCTTAGCCCTAGTATCCATTGCCAATTTCTTCCTTTTTCTCTCAGGCTGGTCCTCACGTAACCCCTACAGCGAAATTGGCGCAACTAGAGTTTTGACTCAGTTTCTTGGCTATGACATACCTCTTTCAATTCTTGCCTTCGGCCCTGCTGTTCTTGCAAGCGGCCTGAGTATCTCAACGATAGCAGCCAGTCAGCGCTTTCCCTTTGCTCTTTTGGTTCCGTGGTCTTTTGCGCTATTCATTATTACTCTTCAAGCCGAGTTGGAGAAAGACCCGTTTGACGTTCCCCACGCCGAAACTGAGATAGTAGGTGGATACGAGACCGAATATAGCGGTCGGCGATTGGCATTGCTAAAGCTTGCTAAAGATGTGCAAATCGTTTTAGGCGCCGTTTTGGTAGTGGAACTATTCTTAGCTGGTCCTTATGGACCAGTCTTTCTTGGGCCGCCAAGCCTATGGTATACGCTATGGTTCATTCTCAAAGTTTTCCTAGTGGTCACGATCACTGAGTATTTGACATGCATTTTTGCGAGACTGCGCATCGATCAAGTATTGGACATCAACTGGCGAGTGCTAGTGCCGCTCTCGATTCTGTCACTTGTTGCCACGGTTGGGGTCGCATTCTGGCCTAACTTGCGGATCTGATGAGAATTGGCTAAGAAAATCAAGTTGTCGCCGATGTTGAAAGAGGTTATTTCTCAGATTCTCACAGCACCTGCCACTCAGAAATATCCAGCAGTCAGGCCGAAAGTCCCTGAAGGCTTTCGTGGCAAACAGATATTTGACATAAATCTCTGCATAAGTTGCGGCTTATGCGCTGGTGACTGCCCTGCGAAGGCCATCGAAATGGTGAATGTTGAGGGTAAGAAAAGGCCTCTGTTTCATCTTGATCGTTGTGTTTTCTGTTATCAATGTGCTGAAGGTTGCCCGAGAAACGCGATAAAAGAAACAGGATTCTTCGAACTTGCCTCAACCAATAAGTGTGACCTGGTAATAAGACCTGAACCAGACCACAAAAATAGGGGCGAGAAGTAAGACGATCGTGGAAATACTCGCAATCGCGTTGGTAGTCTCAGCTCTTCTAGCAGTTATTCTTGACGACGCTGTGTACTCAGTTGCTTCTCTAGCGATAACCCTCATGCTGGTGGCGATTCTGTACTCTTTAAATGACGCCAGCTTTGCAGCCGTTTTCCAGCTGGGCATAAGCATCGGAACATTAGCAGTCCTTTTTCTGTCAGGTGAGACTCTGAGCGAGAAAACGAATCAGAGAAAGCCCTTGAGAAAAGCGTTTCTCGCCACCATAGCAGCAATACTGCTTTCAGTCCCGTCCTTTCTGGTTTCAGTTGGTACCCCCTCGAGCACCATTTCTTCCGATGTCTCATTTCCCGAAGCTTTGTGGAACTTGAGAGCAATAGACATTGTCTTGCAGGGCTTAGTAATACTGACCGTGGCCTTAGGCATTGCCATAGTTTTACGCACGAAGAAGGAGAGAAGTAGATGATTGACTACGTTGTCTTATCTATGACTCTGCTGGCAATTGGCATTTACGGCCTACTGACTAGGCGTCATATTCTAAAGATCCTTGTATCGATTGAGCTGATCGCAACCGCAGCATCGATGAATTTCATCTTGCTCGCTTCCTCGTTGAACAGAGCAGTGGGAGAAGCTTTCCTGATACTTGCCTTCTCCACAGACACGTGTGTAACAGGCGTCGTCCTAGCATTATTGATTCTAATAGCCAAGAAATACGGGACAGCTGACATAAGAAAACTAGCTGAACTGGAGTGGAAAGAGAAGGATGAGGACGAAAAAGACTATAGCAAAGCAGGTGGGGAGGATGCCTAGTTGCTTCCTTATGTGCCTTGGCTTGTGTGGATAACTCCAATCGTTTCAAGCCTGTTTGTTTCAGTCATAGGACGTTTCAGCGGGAAGGCCAGAAACTACTTTGCAGTGATGGTAAGCTTAGTCACGACCGTGTTCGCTCTGTCTATGATTCCTGACATATACTTTGGCACTTTGAGCAATCCCGAATCAAGTTTGAATTGGATTCCTTCGCTGGGTATCAGTGCAGGAGTGCGCGTGGACCCGCTTAGCGTTTTCTTCGCTTGTCTGATTGCTTTCTTCAGCTTTGTGATAATTCTGTATTCCTTAGGTTATATGGAGGGCGAAGAGGGCTTGAGCAGATACTATTTTTTCATGCTCCTTTTCATTGGATCAATGATAGGACTTGTCATGTCGGACAACTTCCTCCAGATGTTCATCTTCTGGGAAATAGTAGGGCTTTGTTCATACTCACTAGTTTCTTTTTGGTACAAACGCCCGGGAGCCGTTCGAGCAGGTTTCAAAGTCTTCCTCATAACTCGCATAGGCGACGCGTGTCTTCTCGCGGCTATTGCACTTCTCTACGCCAGCCTAGGGTCTTTTTCCTTCTCCTACACAATTGATAATATAGGGAGGGTGCCGCTGCCGACTTTGACTGCGGTCGCCTTTCTTATGCTCGGCGGGGCAATTGCAAAATCGGCTCAACTCCCCTTGCACACTTGGCTGTACAGCGCCATGGAGGCTCCTACCTCAGTCAGCGCTCTTCTGCACGGCGCAACCATGGTAAAAGCAGGAGTCTACCTCATCGCTAGATTATTTACGCTGCTTGCACCGCTTGGTTCACTGGTATCTGTGATGCCGTCGTGGCTGACCTCTCTGGCTTGGATCGGAGCAATCACAGCATTCATTGGTGCTACGTTGGCGTTATACACGCCTGACATAAAGGGTGTGCCTGCCTACTCGACTATTAGTCAAATAGGATTCATGATGGCAGCATTGGGTGCCGCTTCGTCTTCTTCTTCACAAGGTTGGTTCGCAGGTCTGTTTCACTTGACAAGTCATGCTTTCTTTCAAGGCCTTGGTTTCCTTGCTATAGGCGGAATAGTTCATACACTTGGAACTCGTGACATGCGACAGATGGGAGGACTGCGAAAGATGATGCCGGTCACCTTTGGACTCTGCCTCGTGGTGTTGTTCGCTCGCACTGGGGTGCCTCCATTTGCAAGTTTTTTCAGCAAAGGCCTGATAATAAGCAGTCTCTGGTCAACTGGTGACCTCCTACTTGTACTAACAATCTATGCCGCTACTGCAGTCACCTTTGCTTACACTCTGCGGTTCATCATACTCACTTTCCTGCGTCAACCATCAGAGTACGTGAAGCAAAGCCATGTACATGAACCGTCAAAGATAATGCTTTTTGCCTCAGGCATACTCGCCGCTCTGTGCTTTGTTTGGGGTTTCCTCGCGAATTCAATCGCTAAGTTCATGCAAGTTAACGTGGAAATTGGGATAGGTGAGGTATTCAGTCCATCAACACTGATTTTCTTGCTTGTCCTTCTTATGGGAGGCCTTCCTGTGTACTTCACTTATTATCGAAAATCCAAGTTAATGGAAACTGTTAAAAGAAGTTTGGCTCCGTTGAATACGGTTTTGGAGCATGGCTACTTCTTCGACGATTTTTATGAAAAGGTTGTTGTTGGAGGAGTCATGAAAGTTAGCAAAGGTCTTGGATATATTGAAGATACAATCTTTGCTCGTTTGCCTTACGTTGTTGGAGGAGTCATGAAAGTTAGCAAAGGTCTTGGATATATTGAAGATACAATCTTTGCTCGTTTGCCTTACGTTGTTGCAAATGGCGTGACAAGCCTGGCTCGGAGTACTCAGAGATATTTTGACGTTCTCATCGACCGTATGTTATATATTGCGGCAAACAAAACGTTGGTACACTCCTCGAAGATTGGGAAAACACATGATGAATCCTTACAACGTTACATAGTAGCTGCATTACTGGGGTTCCTGATACTCTTAATAATTGTAATACTCACAATGTTGAAGTGAAGTGAGATGATTCAAAATACACTCTTGTTCACATTGCTCTTGCCCGCGTTGGCGGTTCCAGTTGTATATTTGACGGGAAAGAAATCTGCAAAGGCAGCAGCGATCCTTGTTGCCCTATTAGCCATAACCGACATCGCACTGCTATGCACAACCGTGCCAGTCATTCTTGATCCCACAGCTGGACACAAGTACGTCGAGTCCTATTCCTGGATTCCAGTTCTCAATTCCTCTTTCACACTTTTTGTGGATGGGGTCAGTTTGTCAATGGCAATCATAACGCTGATCCTCATCCTAGCGGCTGCCCTCTTCTCGGTCAATTATATGCAGGAAAAAGAAGGGCTTGCCGAGTATTATGGCCTTTTGACGTTGTTATTCATAGGTCTTGTTGGAGTTTTCATTACGTCAAATCTTATGCTTTTCTACTTCTGCTGGGAATTGATGCTTGTCCCGGTATACTTCATAATCGGCGGGTGGGGCTACAAGGAGCCGTATAGGGCAGCATTCAAGTTTTTCATATTCACCCATGCAGGCGCGGTCTTTGTCCTTCTGGGCATAGGGGCCATCTTCATGGTTACGGGCAGTCTGGACATGTTTCAGGCGCAAGCAGCTTTGATGACGACACATTCGGATATTGTTAGGTGGATTCTGCTTTCTCTTACCGCTGGCTTCGCCGTGAAAATGGCTGTTGTGCCGGTTCACATGTGGCTGCCAGATGCCCATTCTGAAGCACCAGCACCTATGTCTGCCCTCCTGAGCGGTGTTATAATTGGAGCCGGGGCTTATGCTATTCTCCGCATATCCTTAGGAACGGTGTTTCCTGCAGTCATGGCAACCGATTTTGGTGCGCAGTTTGTGTATGGTTTGGCGGTGTTCGGAGTCATATCTGCTTTTTTCGGCTCCTTGATTGCGTTGGTCGAAAATGACATCAAGCGAGTGATAGCTTATTCGAGCATAGCACACATGGGCTATGTTCTCTTTGGGCTTTCCTTAACAGCGCGGGCGCTGATGTTTTCGGGTGAACTGCCAGGAGCGTTCCAATTGGTGATGGCTGGGACAGTGTTGCATCTTGTAAATCACGCTGTGAGCAAGGGGCTGTTCTTCTTGTCAGCTGGGGCAACTATGAAACAGCTTGAAATTAGAGACATTCGTGAAATGGGAGGGCTTGCTGGGCAGATGCCGGTAACGGCAACCTCTTCAACGATAGCTGCACTGAGCATCGCTGGAGTGCCTCCTTTTGCCTGTTTCATCAGCGAATTCTTGATATTCGTCGGTGCCTTTCAAGTAATCAGCAAAGATGGTTTCTACCTTTTGCCAACCGCATTCATGTTGATAGCAACTGTCTTGTCGCTCGCGTATGCTTTGAGGTACATAAGTCATGTCTTCCTGGGACCGACAAAGCGTAAGGACGTCAAGGAATCGCCGTTTTTCATGAAGTTCGCGATGCTGATCTTAGCGGCATTCGTCATAGTTCTCGGCATATGGCCTACTTTTTTCCTTGACCTTATTAACACCTTCAGGTTTGTTTAGGGAGGAAAGCATATGGTCAGCATTCTGGACGTTTCTTTGCCAATAATCAGCTTCGTCTTGTTTTCGCTTCTGACGATTCCAGTGGTGAGGGCCATCCGCAAAAGGAAAAGCAAGAGAACTGTTCTCTCTTCTTGCTGGGCTGCTATCGTTTTCTTCACTGCAACTGCAACTGTTGCAAATCTCGCAATCAAATATTATGATCAAGCTTCATCTAATCCTTTCCTCAGCATATCGCTGACAAGTGGAACCCACGCCGTGTTTTCAAGCACGTTCCTGATAGACGCAGTGTCGATTTACATGGCTATCATTTTCACTATGGTGGGCGCGGCTGTTTTCCTGTACAGCATGTTCTACGTTGATCTCAGCGAGAAACTCTCAGAGCGATATTATGCAATCATGCTCATCATAATTGGTTCCATAATAGGCGCGGCATTCTCAGGAGATCTTCTCACTCTGTTCATCTTCTGGGAAGCCTCCGCTGCTGGTTCGAGTTTCCTGATGCTCTATCGGAAAACGCCCAGATCCTTGAATGCCACACTTAGGTATCTCGTCATGATAATAATAGCTTCAGCATTTATAGTCTATGGACTTTCGATAGTTTACGGCATAACAGGCACGCTCAACTTCTGGGCAGTAAAACAAGCATTAATAGCCTTGCAAGACAAGCACTTGCTTGTAATAGCCTTCATCTTCATTTCAGCTGGCTACGCTATCGAAGCTGCCATTGTGCCTTTTCACATGTGGCTCCCGGACGCTTACACGGCAGCACCAGCATCTTCTTCAGCCTTCCTTTCCGCTCTTGTAGACCAAGGAAGCTACTATATCCTGTTGAGAGTGCTCATTTACATTCTGACGCCACTGACTGTCTTGAACTGGACTGTTATGCTTGCTGTCTTCTCCGCATTGACGATGATAGTAGGCAATATGCTCGCGTTCACGCAAAGAGACGTGAAACGCTTGATTGCGTACGTTTGCGTCGCAGATGTAGGTTACAATCTTGTGGCTATAACCAGCGTAACATCGCTCGGAATAATGGGAAACCTCTTCTTCTTCTTGGTGGGAGGAATAACGACAGCTCTTGCCTTCATGAGCATTGGGCTCTTAAACCGTATGGGATTCAATACTCTGGATGATTTTTCAGGAGTGGGCAGAAAAGCGCCATTTACAAGCTTGGCTCTACTCCTGAGCATCTTTTCCTTTGCGGGCGTTCCACCCCTTGCGGGCTTCATCGCAAAGTACTTAGTATTTACGGCGGCGATAGAAGCAAACTTGAGCTGGCTAGCAGTAATCGGCATCCTAGCCAGCATCGTTCAGACCGCGTACTTGCTTAGATTGGTTAATCGCATGTATGCAAGAGCGCCTCAAGAAAAAGCAATCAGGATCAAGGAGCCGAAAAGGCTACTTGTGCCCATTTTCATTCTTGCTGTAACAATAATCATCTTAGGCATCTATCCTACGATTGTTTTAAACCTCATCCAACCCGTAATTCGGCAACTTCCGCGTATACCATAACTTCTGTCGAAATCTCAGGTATACATTTAAGCATAATTTCCACTTTTATTATAGTTAGAGGGTCGAACCATTTCTGAGAAGAAGAACAAACTCATCGCGTTTAATGATTTGGAACGATTGATAATAGAGCCAGGGTTCTGCACCCTATGTGGCGTTTGTGAGGCTGCCTGCCCAGTTCATGCAATAAAGGTGGAACAGGACAAACCTCACAGGCTTCATGATTGCTCTGACGATCTGGACTCTTGCCCAATCTGCTACGACACTTGCCCACACACCGATGCACTTCTGTTTGAAACGTTGAAGTTTGTTGCAGACGCTCCTCATAGAAGAGAGAGTTTAGGCTATTACAGAAGGATTTTGCTTGCCCACGCCACTAATCCCACCTTGAGGGATGCTAGCAGAAGCGGAGGTGTAGTGACTGCGCTTCTTAATTTTGCCATCACCGAAAAAATAATCGACAGTGCGGTGGTCTCAGAAGCCTCGTCTAGAGTGCCTATTAAGATTAACCCTTCAATAAGCCTCGTTCCAGATGATACGCTTTCCGCCGTGGACGCCAAGATCGTGCCTTCTGCAGTGGCAGAGGCTTTTGGTCGGGCAGTTTTTGAGCACGGCAAGGTGAACATCGCTTTTGTTGGTATTCCATGCCATATTGTTGCACTTCGAAAACTTGAAGCCTGGCATCACAAGATGATGGGAAGCCTTCGAATAACTATAGGGCTCTTCTGCCTTTGGACTTTCTCCTTGGGTAAACTCCTCGAATACCTTCTGGACAAATACAGCATTGCGGCTAACGAGATTCAAAACGTTGATTTGACGGCGAATGAGTACGTTGTAACCACGGAAAACGGTGTTGTTCGAATCCCACTTTCGGAAGCTAAATCTTACATTATGAATCGCTGTAAGACTTGCACCTACTTCACTTCCCAACTTGCTGACCTGAGCGTTGGCGGAGCAGGCCCATTGAAAGACTGGTCCATAGTCATTATCAGAACCAAACAGGGCGAAGACTTCTTCAACAGTGCCGTCAAAGAGGGCGTAATAACAACTAAGAAGATAGAAACTGAACCAGACGCCTTGGCCCACCTGCTTCAGTTGGCCTTGTACAAGAGACGCTCTGCTTTTCAGGAAATCGAGGCCATGAAGAAAGCAGGTGTCGCCGTCCCTACCGGCGTCGAGCTTTTCTACAAAACTGCATCCACCGAAATCAGTACGCTGCAGGAAGTGAAAGTGAGAGAGATTATGACAAGAAAGGTGATCACTCTGCCGCCAGCAATGACAGTTGATGAACTCCTCGACAAAATAGCTAAACATCATCACACTGGCTTCCCGGTAACTGATGAATCAAACAGAATTGTGGGGATTGTCACCTTGCAGGATGCAATGACCGTCGCTAAAGAGATTCGAAACAGCGTTTCTGTTGGTGAGATCGCTACGAAAGATTTGGTTGTAGTTTCTCCTGAAAACTCTGCTTATGAAGCCCTCGAGAAAATGAGCCAACACAATGTCGGAAGACTCCTTGTTGTAGATGAAAAGGTTTCGCTATTGGGAATTCTGACAAGAAGCGATGTGATGCATGCATTAAGAAAGAATCTCTGAAGCGGTGTTAATCCCTGACCCACTCGTAGGTTAGTTTGCGAGTGATGTTTACTTTGAAACCAACAAACGTGTATGAAGCGCTAATCGGCGTGCGCGTCGCGTGAGCCTACCGGGTTTCTTGCTTCTGCATGGGCTATCACCTTTTTTCGTCTGGTTGCTGACGCAGACGAAACGGATCGAAAGACTTGGCAGTTCTTATTCAACCCTGTTTGCGCGCCGCGAATGGCGCGCGAGTTGAATCTGCCTCATTCTCTGCTTCAGAATCGTGGCATTGACAGCTTGCGGGCTCAGTGGCTCGCAACCATTTCATGAACTCTGAACTGGTCACTGAGATTGTTTCCAGCAGAAACCTTGTCAAGTCAAGAATCAAACCAGTCATAGAGGTCAGACTCTATCCAGACTTGAAAGCTCTTGTTTCGATTGTGCCATTTTGTTTCAGAAGGAATCACTCAATTCCTCCAGTTCCTAGAAAGCCATTTGGATTGAGAAATTTTGCGTTCCTATAACAGATGTTATAACAAATTCAAGGTTTCTTCCTTGAATGTTTCTGGAAAAGAAGCTCAATTTCTTGAGAACTGTTTCACTTGTTGAAAGATGGCATAACATGACAAAAAGCCCATGAGTTATTTGAAGTTTTGAAAATGTGGAGAATCTCGAATTTCAACAAAATTGAACACTGTTTTTCAACAAAATGATGGACTTTTCCATATGGGCCATATAATGCGCGCATGCGTGTTCCTAAATTCGTTTGTGAGGTAGCTTATGGTTTTGAATTTGATTCGTCTATGGGCGGTAACGTGTCTCAGATACGCTCACCATCATTTAGAACGCCCGACCCAACTCTGTCACACTGAAAAAGGGAATTTAGGAACACACTAGCGCGCTATGGTAATGGCGGGCTGTCAAGTTTTCTGGTTACTCATTGATATTACCAAGCGGTAAGTTCATATATTACCTAGTAGTAATTACGTTTTGGTAATGAAAAAGGAGCAAGGCAACATGAAACTAAAAATAAGGCTAGTGCGCGACGGAAAAACACTGTTCGAAGTTCCACTATCCCCCGCAGACTGGTCGAAACAGGACTTGGAAGAGGAACTGAAGGAAAACGAAGAAAGCTTCGAGAGACTGTCAAAAATTTTCAGCGCTTTGTCTCATG
>Ga0315280_10004770_pt1 | contig 19741 bp, 19 predicted proteins | sample YL17G06_40_MG_FD_203697 | JGI IMG/M metagenome (GOLD analysis project Ga0315280, IMG submission 203697) | Sediment microbial communities from Yellowstone Lake, YNP, Wyoming, USA - YL17G06_40 | ecosystem: Environmental > Aquatic > Freshwater > Lake > Sediment | place: USA: Wyoming | collected... | reverse complement strand
AGCGCAGGTGTCTAACGTGGCTTTGCGCCAACTTATTTTGAAATATCTCAAATCAAGAATCCACTCAGGATCACGCCATACACTCACAGGATCACGATTCCACACAGGATCACGATTTAGGATCACGGCTCATCAAAATCATGATTCACCAATCGCAGATGTCCTGCTCCCATGAGTAGAATCACCGCTCCTGAGTGACCACCTGACCCGGTCCTGGAATTCCCATCCGGATTCTTGCCACAGTTTCAACCAAACCACTCGCTGTCTGCTTCCCTGCTCTGCTTCTCCGCCTCGAGGTGAATCTATCTCACGTTGAACAATCCGGACAAAGACAACGAAATCGTAGCTGCTTCAAGGCGTGGATATTCTTCGGATTTTCCAAGTTTTGAATAGATCCGGTTCGAGGTGATTCTTTTGAAGGGAAAGAGAGCCCAGCGAAAGCCGCGTTGCGCCATGGGCTGTGGAACCGAAGCGGTCGTGTTCGATCTGATCTGTAAGAAGCCCCTGTGCTGGCTGCATATGTGCTTCGAACATCCCCGGTTCGACTGGCCGAAGGAGCCAGGCGCACCCGCGCTCTACTATCTACTTTAGCATAAGACACGAGGAAGAAGGCTCACTTAGGAGGTGACCCGAAGCTAAAGGATGAAGTGCCTGCAGTTGAAGTCGTGACGAATCCGAAAAGCACGCAAATAATCCGCCAACACGTGAAAGACTCATTGATGAGGAAAAAGATGCCGTGGAGACCTTACGCTGGGCAGTGGGGCATAGCCACTTTTTGGAACAGTTTCCCGTCACGACTTTTCAGGCGCTTACTCGTTTCACAATTGATTGCAGGCGTTCCCTGTATTGCCTGTCACAGCGCATAGCCATACGCGCGGGCGATGAAATATGCTCTGAGAAAGCAAGCTCCAGACCGCTTTCGATGTACTGCTGTCTTGTCAGGTCTTGTTGACTCGGCAGACTTGAGAACACACTGACTGCCTCTTCCTCGAACTTCCACAGGCGATTGGTCGCCTCTCTAATCACACCCCATGAACTCTTGACGGCCTCAAGTTCATTGTACAATTGCGTGAACTCGAATCTTGGCACCAAGGCCTCATATAGAGCAGTTCGCAGCAACTCGTGAATGAGCCACTGGAATCCTGCGTCGCTTCGTATCCGCTCAGAATCAAGCAGGTTCATCACGACATGTTCTGCCATGCCTGTAATTTTGAAGGACAACTCAATGAGAAGCGCTTCCTTCCAATAACGGAACAACGTCATATGCGCGTAAGCGTCGTCCACCCATGCCCAGCTGATGTCATACGCCGCCGCTTCGCCTCCTTGGAGAGTTGGAAAACAATAGTAGCCGTTCTCGTCTGTCTTGGCATGAGCGAGTTCATGCACAAGGCTTCTATCGACGCCCGCGAAGTATGGGTTGTACATGACAAGATGCTTCACCACACTCAGCGTCCCAGAAGCACACGGCTGATCAAACATGGAACCATGTACGGCAGACCTAATGGTGGGATTTGGAACGTAGGAAACGAGTTTAGCAAGCCGCAACGTGGCCTCGGCATGCCGTACACTCTCCCAATCCAGGAACGGCCTCATCTTTCATGAAACCTCGGGTACGTGAATCATACGAAGGACGCTGCCTCACCCGCGAGTCTGAGGCTTGGATATGTGCCTCAGAAGTTCATCCCATTCACGCGTCTTCGCGCATAACTCACAGTCGATCTTCCGATGTCTAGCGCATACTCTGGTCAGGTCGTTTCCACTATTCTCCCATCGGTTCACATTCTTCAAACTTTCAACCCTCACGCGAAGCAAGCAAGAACCAGCAGGTGAGGGTGACAGTTTGAGTTGCGCAACCAACGGATACTATAGCAGTTGTGATCGGACTTAAACATTCTCGCGCTCTTTCAACCGGCACACTATCAGTCGCCCGATCAATCAATCACCGCGCGAATTCCCAGCAACATCTCCAGCGCCCAATCTTCAGTTCCGGAGTTCAAGCATTGAAAGGAGGTGATCGTTATGGTTTGGGAAGATTTTGGGGAGATTAAAGTAAACGGGAGGAGGATGAAATTGGCTGTCAACGGGTGGAATCGTGTTATAGCATTTGTAGAAGACATCGAGGGTTGTGTGCTGTACATCGTCGAAGTGTTCCTGTCTTTGCAGGATCTTACACGCAAGCACCCGGACTGGTTGCAGAGAATCAGTCTCCTATCAGATAATGAACGGATTCTCAGCGCCTACGAGAAACTCTTAGAGAGTACCAGAACCGCTGCTCCAGAGTGAATTTCGAAGTTTCGCGGTATCAAACGCCTGGCGGAGCTCGTAAAGAATGCGTGAACGAGCCTTTACTCTCTCCGAGATTTAGGCAGAACCACGTTTCACAGAGCAACAGAAAAACGTGGGTGACGAGCTTTTTCCATCTCCGACCCTTCGCTCCTTTCACAAGGTCTTCATAGGCCTTGAGTTCGTCAATCGTTTCTTTTTCGCACCCAAGACAACGGATTTTCTCAACCATCTGTTGCCACTCGCTATCTTACCTATGTCCACAAGACAAACAGACGCAAAAAAGCCCACGCCGCAGTCTAGACGATACGAGCTACAAGCGTTTCACCGACTTGGAGTCACTTCGTGCATTTTGTGCACAAAATCTCTCACACGCAGCTTATCGGTAGCGGAGCACAGTATCACTCGGTGGTGATTGGTATGCGAAGCGCATCCGAGCGCCATCTTAGGCTCGCGTTTCTGAGAGGATTCAGGAACGAGTTTCCAGGAAATGGTGCCCGCCATACGAACGCTTGGTGTTGAGCATCTATGTGAAGCAAACGCTAAGGGCTAGCGCTCCTAGGCCAACAGCCGCTAGAGCTCATGCAGACGGGAAGCGTGCCTTTTCTGCGAAAGTCCTAATGAAGACTCGAGCCCTGACGAATTCGTTGTGACAAGAAGGATTGGAAACCGTGTCATATGCGAGGATTGTCTCAGAGAACTCGCTGAAGCATTGGCGAGGGCGCGCGGCTAGTCTCTCCGAAAGTTCTCATGGGACCAATGGGATTTCACCCTACTATTTCGTGGGGTTAATCTGCTTTTCCCGACTACCCGTCGGGCCTAGAATCGGTCATTCGTTCGTCATTAGTTCGTGCTTCGCGTCGAGCATTCTGCTGTAGGTTTCCATTTTTACCAGCGCTTCCCACCGGGGGATGATGTCATGTTCTTCGGATAGGATGGTATCGTGGAGTTCGTTGTCGGGAGGAACCTGGTTTTTCGCCCAATCCTTGACTTGTGCAAGGCTAACGTTCTCTTCAGTCTTGATTATCTTCATGGTTAGTCACTTCTTCTTTCGTTTCTTTCCACCGATGAGCTTGACCTGTAGATCCTTCTTGGGTAGCGTCTTTCCGAGCGCGTTTCCGAAGGCCTCCACGGCTTTGTTGTGTAGAAGTTCAGTCATCCTTTCGGATCGAAGCGTAGCCAAGTCGCCGAACCCTAGAATGCCCGCCTCCGTGTACCCTGCCGTCGTTAGAAACACCAGTCGGCCTGACCTCAACAGCTCACTCGCTTTCTCCTTGCCAGCCCTGGGTGCCTTATTCTCCGACAAGCCGGACACTTCGAATGAATCTATCACGACAGGTCTGCTATAACGCTTTCAACATCTCATCCTACCTCTCTTGGCTCGTGTGCTTCAGCTTTGGGAATGCGAAAATGCCAAAGAAACCGACATCGTTCGCATAGCACGTGAATTCGCATGAATTCATCCGAATCCATGCCAAAAACAGTCGTTCGTGGAATTTACCCCTCCTGATTTCGAGTCCACCAGGTCTCCGGTTCTTCCTCTGATTGCGGCCACGAGATGGTGATTCAAACAGAGTTTGTTTCATCCGTGACTGTGACTGCCCCGCCACGATCCACACGTCAAGAAAGTAATTCGAGACGACTGTGAGGTGGGCCTATGAGCCCTATTCCAAGGCCTGTGGATTGTCCTCACCCGCGACTTGTGAAGCTTGTCAAATTCAAGGGCGAGCGTGTCGTCTACTATCGTTGTGAACTATGCGGCGCACATGTCACAATACCGGAGCAATAGCTCGTGACCGAGCGAGAAGACGAGTTTGCCTAGCATCGAAGCTAGACTACCAGCAGCAAGTGTTAAGCGGCCAAAGAGCAAGCGCGCAAAAAGCAAGCGAGCATAAAGCTCTTAGCTTCTCAATGTTGAACATCTGATGGGTTCGGTGTAGGATAGAATTGTTGGGCTCGGTGCGGGCTAGAATTGTTGTGACAGCTCTTGTGGTAGTGATCGTCATCGCAGTTCTCGCGGGAACAGGCGTTCTCAATTTCACCGGCGGAGGTGTTACTATTGCGCCCCCGAACCCCGGACTGCAGAGACAAGACGGCATAGTCATTGAGAAGTATAGAGTGGAGCTTCCAGAAACATGCCTCAATCCAGAGAGCTCCTGCACATGCTCAGAGTGGAACTCGGAGAATTTCCAGCTCAACAAAGGAGAAATCATCGCACTCCAAATGGAGGTTGTACCCGAAGTTCAAGGGGGGAGAGGGGGGGTCACTCTGTCATTGGAGGGGCCCGTGGAAGAAGGACATACAGGTGTCTACAGCTACGAATTCTGGGATAACGAAGCCGTGGGTGGTCAGTCGAATTCCTTCAAAGTCGCGGATGCAGGCCACTATTTCGTGTTTCTAAGTAACTGTGAGAATTCGACGATTGCAGTCTCGTTCAAGCTGACGGCCACGAACGGATAGATGGTGCCACTCCTAAGCACAGATCCGAGCCCTATTATTGATAATGTCGCCACATCTCATGCCCTAAGCACGAATGATGTCACCAAACATAGGCGACACGATACCAAAGGACGTAACCTGAGCGTGGAATATGTCTCCAAAGCGAGAAGATATGTCGCCAAAGCAAGCGTAAACTGAGCGTCCGAACGCCCCTCTTATGTATGAATCTATGATTATTGGGTTATCTTCTATGTTTCAAGCTCTCTCGTATCTTCTCTCTGTTAACAAGCAGAAGGGGCAAATCCAGCCTTCCCCTTTTATCGAATGCTGACATCTAAGCACGAAATAGTTGGCATTCAGCGCGTAGCGTCTGTAGTTGTGGCTGCTCAGAAACGGATCACCAAGCTCCTTCTCGACGACGCGGCGATCGAGGTCCTGAGCGAAGGCTGGGATGCGTGATGTGGCGAAGATTCCTCCGAAGTGGGCACCATCTAAACGTGAACTCAGAGCTGAGGCAATGAGCAACGCCTTCAGTTGAACAGGAGCGCGCTAAAGTATGGGTGAGTTGCCGAAGGAGCGGACTCGTCTCCGTGCCGTTGATCCACACTGGTTTGTGGCCGCGAATTGGTCATGCAGACGGGAATTGTTTCATCCGGCCTATGAGCCCAATTCCAAGGCCTGTGGATTGTCCTCACCCCCGACTTGTGAAGCTTGTCAAATTCAAGGGCGAGCATGTCGTCTACTATCGTTGTGAACTATGCGGCGCGCACGTCACGGTGCCGGAGCAATGATTCATGACCGAAGAGAGGGCAAACTCGTTTGGCGTGAAGACACACTCTCAACGGAAAGTCGAATAACACGCGATTTCTACTGGTACTTCTGGCACGTGAAACAGTACCATCGACTATGCTTCTCGATTTAGGTTAGGGGTTTCCCGCACTTCTCGCAGAGGCTCGCGCTCCTCTCAGCCTACGCTTAAGTAAGAAACATGCATCACATCTCCCATGCGATCTGCTCCTTCAAAGAAAATCTTCATTGTGCACGGTAGAGATGAGAAAAACAAGAACGAACTGAAGAAAATGTTGCGAAGATGGGGTCTCCAGCCCATAATTCTCGCAGACCAGCCCCATGGAGGCCGCGACCTCCTGCAGAAGTTGCTCGATGTTGCACGCCCGTCCGACATCGGTTTCGCATTCGTGCTGATGACCGCAGACGATGTCGGCGCGACCACCACACATTATGCAAAGTTCCGAGATCGTCTGGAAGGATTCATGGATACATGGCATGCTGAAAAAGGACTTGGCTGGCCAAGAAGCACCAGAAAGCAGTTACTGCCTCACTCAGACATAGAGGCGGCGATCAAGCAATCGCACGCCATATTCAAACCGCGTGCTCGTCAAAATGTCGTATTCGAGCATGGCCTATGTATTGGGACTCTTGGTCCAGACAAAGTCTGCTTGCTCTTGAGCGGGGAACTGGAAAAACCCTCGGATATACTTGGCCGCGGCTACATTCCGTTCAAGAGGACAGTCACGGAACGCAACTGTAGAAGCGCGATCAGACGTGAATTGAAAGATGCTGGCTACGATTGAACAGAAGGGGTGGCCGAGAGTCCAGAAGACGAATTCTCCTACCACTATCGACCGCAAAAGCTTTCTTGTGTTCGGCCGCAGTTTCTCTGAGTACCTTGCGACTTGTCGCTCCGCAACACATGGTTCTTCTCGTGCTAGGGATCCTAATCACCACGCAACTATTGGCTTCTGCAAATGGACAATCCGAATTCGCTATCTCACCTCTCACGCCTTCAATCTCCACGTTGCAGCTTGGTCAGACCATCATGTTCTCGGGTACGATAACACCTGTCCCACCTGTTCCAAACACACTCATCTGCCCCGACTGTTTGACAATCAGGCTAGAAGCACAAGGAACCGGTTATGAGGCTTGGGTCGAGCTCTCTCCGAAAGTTGATGCATTAGGCCAATCGGCCCTCAACGATGGAGAGTATCTGCCTAATGGCAACTTCGTGATATATTGGAAACCGGAATGGGTGGGTCAATTCATGGTAAGGGCAGAACTTGTTTGTGATTCAACCTCGTACTGCAGTTCAACCGGAGTTATGGGAATCAGTCCTGCTGTCGGTTCGATAGAAGTAACGCCCGCGTACTTTGCCGGCCTTATTCCGGTCTACTCACTCTCGACATTGTCTCTTCTGAGTATATCCATCCCCCTCGTCCTAGTTGTCGTTGCGGCAGTTCTAGTTCTAGTTCTAGTTCTAGTTCTAGTTCTAGTGCGCAGACGTGTGCCTTCCGTGCCGGGTGCGACCGGACAGTCCACGGCCAGGATTAGAGCTTCGGAAAAGGAAAACAGAATGGTTTGCGCTAGTTGCGGTCACCGCAATCCTGCGTATGCTACAAAATACTGTGTGAGATGCGGTGCCAAGTTTGCCACTGACTAGTGCCTTCTAGGTCAGAGGGCACCGTCGTCCACACACTACCTAGGACGCTCCTCGTTCCGACTTCCACTAGGGTCGAGCTACTTTCGCAACAGAAAGATGAGGGAGCATCTTGGAAAGCAGACCATACCACAGGTCTAAGGGCGGTTATCGGAGTCTCTATGACGCTCGAAAGCGTATAGCCGACTTGATCATTGAAAATGTATTTTGCCGTCCAGCCTGAGCGAACCTCAGAGTAGCCTTCAAAGATGCCGAAAACACCCGCTTGGGGTTCAAGCTCCTGCCACCCGATCACATCGAGGTTAATCCTGACCCAAGCGTGACCATTTGGTTCTCCTGCTTTACTCCCTAACACAACAAAAACGCGGTCAGCGGGGTATCCCACGGTTCTCAGCAAGGACACAAGTAGAGTTGAGTACTCTTTGCAGACTCCCGTCTTCTTCTGAAGAGTTTCACGCGGAAGTTGCCAGTAGGTAGCAGAGCCACTATAGTGAATGTTGTCCTGTACCCAGTAGCTTAGTCCCAGCCATTTCGCTGAAGCGTATGCTGGGTTGCTCAATGCGTTTGTAACTACCGCCCTGATTACAGGGTCATTTGGCGTGACATACAGCGCTAGGATCTTTGGGTCATCAGGATTCCTTGGGAGCGTTGCATCAATCGAAGCGGTCTGACTATCTTGCGAATCTTGGGCTGAAGCGGAGATCTCCACATTGTGTGTTGTATCGTAGCCAAACGACAAGCTGAGACTTCCGGGATTTGACGCGCCTGGGCGGAGGTCGAACTCGTCGTTGCTTTGAGGTACAGAATCAACCGTAACAGTTACTCTGGCATCCGCCGTCATAGTTCCAGAATTGCCTACTGAATAACTGAGGTCGATCTGACATCGGGGTAGGTCCGTAGTCGGATCTCTATTCCATTGGCAGTTTGGTGCGTTAATTTGCACATGAACTCTGGTATACAGAGGCGCCTGGCTTGTCGATTCCTCCTCGGTCGGCTGCTGAGACGTAGCAATTTCGCTCGGCCTCGTAGCCACCAAGAAATATCCCACCATCAGCAGAACGATCAGGAGTAATGCTGCTCCAACAGCAATTCCACTCGGTCCAGTTCTGGAATGCTGAGAACCCTTCGTCGCTTCAGTCAAAGCAGTGACTGGCTCACGATTGAGCGCCGGGGGAGGATGGAGTTCTGTTCCGCATGTGTGACAGAAATCTGAAGTCAGCAGATTAGCGTTCCCACAAGAGCCACAATACTCCACCTTTTCTCCGCATTCGCCGCAGTATTGGAAATCGTGATCAATCCGGTTGCCGCAATTTGGACAGATCGTCACGGATCATTCCAGCTTACTGCCACATTTCACGCAGTATTTTGTGGCATAAGGAGGATTGATGTTGTCACATGCTTTGCACTCTTTCGATACCGTTGTTTCAGCTGCACCCGGTGCTGGCTGGGAACCTGCGGATGGCTCGTTTATGCTCGAAGTCTGCTGCTTCTGTCTCCTGATCGCTATTATCGCTCCAACGAGCAGTAGTCCCAAAAGAACAACTGTACCCAGAAACGCCATGTACCAGTTAGGTGAAGTTGGACCGTTGGGATAAGTGAATGTGTTGACGGTTGTTATCCCAGTATTTCCACCGACCACAGTGCAACCGGGACCACACGTGTTTGTGAAACTCGTGCTGTTCTCGATCACAGATATGTTTAGAGTATTAGTCCAACTTGTAGGTTCTTGGATAAGCGTCTGTGTCGTTGGCTGCCCCTGAGCTGCGGAAATTACCACCGGATTAAAAAGATGAACCATCGAAAGAATGATTACAGAAAATACCAATATGGTAACTAATACTCTTCCGAATCGGAACCGCGTACTTTCAGATAGATTCTGATATAGTCTCCAACAGTCGTCTCTCAGTTCCAATTCAGGCAGCAAGAAACTCAACAGAAGGAACGGCTTTCTTCTCATACACTGGTCATCCTATTCCAGCTTGCTACCGCATTTCACGCAATATCTCTTGGCGTAAGGAGGATTGACGTTATGGCAGACCTTGCACTCTCTCAATGCTCCCGTCTCAACTTCAAGCGATGTTGTGGGCTTGGAATCAAGAATTGGCTCAGTCCCGACTGATCTCCGCGACTTCTGTCGATTGATTACCACCAGGACTCCTGCAAGGAACAGTCCAATGAGCAACAACACGAGAAGAGAACCATACGACGTCTCAGGAGATGGCGGAAGGGTTAAACCACCAGTAATCGCCGTGCCGGGGAAGGCTGTCGAGACCCCCGTGAACGTCGCTTGTTCGGCGGTAGTCGTTTCGGTAACTGGTGGCTTCTCGACTTCAAAACTCATACTGCTTGACACCGTTCCCGCTCCTCCCGAAGCACTCTCCCACTCTATGGTGAAACCAAAGGTATGCGGAGCCCCCGGCCAGAAGAAGACTATCTGGTAGCCTATCGTCACGGCTGCTCCGCCAAACTGGGCAGCGATTGGGTACTCCAATACTTCTCCAGATTGCATGCTCTCGTGGTCTTCGACTGAACCTAGATTGTCAAAAGTCCATCTGTAAGTAGCCTTGGCTGATTCCTCGCCATATTTGCGAATTGTCGCGCCAAACCAGTATTGCTGGTCTGTGAAGATTTTGGTTACCTTTACCGACCCCGGGTCGTAGCCGTACGGGGTTATCCAAAGACCAGCGATCTCAAATCTGGCGGGCGTAAGCGATTGGATAGATGGAATACACGCGAAAAAGAGCGTTGCAACTGCTACTACCAGAAGAGTTCCACGAATCAAGCCTGATCCGCAATAGAATCGCACGGCTGGTTGATGTATAATAAACTATGGTCGGTCTTGGACGACCTTTATCATTCATTCTCTTTGCTACTATGTCTGAAATATGCAACCTCGCATTCCCAGTTGGCTATTACAGTGGAGCCCCGCAATGTGGACAACGATCCATTTTTTCTTCGAAGAGTGTCCCGCAGTTGCGGCAGCGAATCTTGACGATCTCCCGTATGATAGTCTCTCGTTCTCTGTAGACCTCTTTCGCCACCGGCTGACCTACCTGCTGGGCAGCCGGGGGTTCTAGAGTCCGCGACCCCGCGGGTCTTACTTCATGTGTTTCGGCGGATTGAGGGGCTTTAGCAAAAAAGCCCAACACTAGAAGAAATAGCCCCCAGGCGAGGGCGAATAGGCCAATCCCCTGTGTCCAAGGAACGGTCGACATCACAACACCTGAGACGATCATGATGACTGCGAATGCAATCATGGGAGGATCTCTCAAGTTGGCCTTATCAACCCTAGTAGAAGCCTGATCTTGAGATTGTAAGAGCTTTTCGTTCTTGATGAAAGAAAGAAGCTTCTCCTCACGTGAGTTATTTCTGGTAGTTTGCCGTCACCCCGTTTGCCTCGTGTATGGAAAAGGGTGGTCTGCCGTCTTGGATTAGGGGAGTATGTGGTGATGGTTCAACGCAATACCCCTCCCCTGCCACTGGACCCGATCTGAAAGAGAGAGATAGCAAGATAGGCCCAGTAAAGAGGAAAGCAACCTCGATACCTACACCAAGTGACAGGAAAACAGGAAGAGAGGATGAAAAGAGGACAAACTCCCGATTGGGCAAAGAAAAGAGCAATCAAAGGAAACAGTGGCCGGAACAACAGTGCCAAGAGAAAGCCAAAGAGGGCACCTACAACAGAACACAAAACACAAACCCACATTTGCGGGGGTGGAGGCAAGGCCGAGGGTGTTTATTTCCGGTCACATTGGCCGCCGCGCACTCTGTGGCTCTTTTGTGACACTATACGATTTGTGTGCATAGAGGCTTTTCCTCTGCCCTGTCCTGTATCTTCTTTATTCGTATTCTTTCACAGCGTCTTGGTTCCTTTCTGAAGACATCTTGAAAACACTGCCCTTTTCTGTGGTGCTTAAGAGCACTCTTTGCAGGATATTTTGACCTCGATCCGCGCCTTCAAGGCAATACGGGGATAGGTCATGACGGAACCATGAGGAATTTGTGCTAAGCGGAGCCTCTGCAGTTATTCATTTCCATACAGGGTTATGAAAACTCCGCGTGCACTATCGGACTTCAGTAACAATGTTCTGTCTGTGACAACACACTATCGCTCAGCTCTCTTCTCTGCCCTATTCATTCCTCTCTATCTCCGCGCTCACCAACTGTTGGTGATCCTTGGCTCCATCTTCGGGAACGAAACCGGTTCTATGCGCGTCACGATCTCCGTTCTCTGATAGCGTGTGAACATGATCCGTTATTCGTTGGTACATAGGGGGTCGAGGGCGACCACACGAGATTCAAGACAAAGGAGGTGAGGCTATGAAAACGGAAACTAGAGTGAATGCCGCAAGCGGATGCTCGTTCGAAGAGCCCCTTGAAAGGTTCGCCCGTGATTTTCTCCGGTTCACGTTAGACAAGTTGGTTGTTGATGTGGATCCGCCATGTGTTGGTCTGCTCATCATGTCCGACGAAGACGCGTGGAGCAGGCTAGTGCGCGTAATCGAACCCCATGGCTCGCGTGAACTGAGGGAGGCGAAGGCCGTCGCTATCTACGTACCATTGACCCTGGCGCAGCGAGTCAGGTTGGCGTCCGAGCTTCAGTGCGTTTGTCCCGGCGAGTATGACAGGTTTCTCGACTATGACGCCTTGATCTGCATGCCTCAACCGAAGTTTGCTGGAAGCAGGTTGCACGTCGTAACTGGTTTCTTCTGCGCGGTAGCCGCGTGCTGTATGCGTCTGGCGATCTTCGCGAAGGCCGGCAGAGGGGGAGTCAGCGTCGTGACCAGCTACGATAAGCTGGTGGTCAGCACATTGAACGATTTCTTCAACACGCTGGCAGATGATGAGATCGCAGCGCGTTACGTGCCCGGAGTGCCCTAACCCAAGTCGACGTACGGCGAAACCATCTGGCGGCTTCACGGCTCACGCATGTCGCCGTGTCGCTGTCCGGATTTCTATCATTCTCGAGATGTTTGCCGCCAGCGCCGAGCATGCCGGTCACGAAGTTTCAGGAGAACAGGAGGTGAGAATCAATTTGGGAATACAACTTGCAGCGTTCGAACGACTCAAGGAGCAAGCCTTCGCGCGAGATATTCTAGCCTTTGCGACGGCCAAGTACAATGCAGCTATGACGAAGGGCTGGAAAGTGATGGTTCACCACGTCTCAGACCCGACGCGATGGATAGACCTCTACGATGCAGCCCGCTACAGCGGCCAAGACCCAGAAACTTGGCCAAACTGTGACGCTTGGAGCATGGCATGGGATGAGCCCATCGCAGGAGGCTGGGTTCACACAACCAGTCCAAGAAGGAGGAAAATGCTCGCAAAAAGGATGGAACTGGAGAACTTCGATCCTGCAATGACTGCTAAGGCAATCAATTACGACCTGCTGGTCTTCATCAATGATTCCTACGCAAGCTACCTTGCTAGGCGTTTCCAGTTGGAAGGCTACTTGGTATATCTTCTCGCGCACGAGTGTTTGCACTTCACAGAGGACTGGTCAGGCAAGCATCTGGTAGTCGACGACGTGCCACCCGGACAAGATCAACAAGTAGTGACCACGCTTCAAGCATACGTCGAGCATGTCGGCGGGTGGAACACATTCAAGCAACTCTACACGTACTAGCCTCTCTTCGCCCCATCGAGTTCCGCATAAACAGACCATCAGCATGTCGCATACGCCGAGATTTACGTCAGTTCTAGCTGCTGCTTCGGCCTGTGACCCTCGATGGTTCCGCGGGAAGTGATCCTGCGTTATCGCCTGGGTTCATTTCCAATATGCATCATAGGGGCGGCAGGTCTGCGCTGAGCGGAAGCCAGTCAACAGGGTCTTGAAACAGTGCCACTCTTCTGATTATCTCCGGAAGATGCATTTCATTCGCGTCGATCGGCCAAGCTTGAGTCGCGACCGCATACGTGTCCACTTCATCTCGTAGCTCCTCGCTCGTGAACACCAACATGGAGACCTTAGTCTTCCCTTCCAAGAGCATCTTAGCTCGCCCGAGCATCTTGTCTACAGATTTCGGATCCAGTTTCTCCTGAAGCTCAATGAAGATGAGTCCCGGGCCCCCATACTCCTGTATCTGCTGCGCTCCATCCTCAACCTCATTGTCTATGCTGAGACCCGGCGAAGACTTCCTCTTGCACTCTACAAACGAGTAGGTGTCTCGTGCCTTGACTAGGAAATCTGGGGGTCTTCATCCACTCTTCCTTGCCGTCAACGCGCACCTTCTTCCTCTTTAGGAAGGTTGGATCGAATCCCCGTCTGTCGAAATGCGCGGCAATCTTTAGCTCGAAGTATGTGAGTTCGAATGAGGTTCCGCGGAGTTCATCGATCTTATCGGACAAGTTGTTCGACTCGTCATCGCGCCATAGTTGATTTAGGAAGTGTCCCAGACCGGTGATCCTCTTATAGTGATTCAATAGACGTGGGTCTTCTTCGCCGAAGACCTTTGGCAAGTCCTCGTACACCGTCCGGTACCAAGTATCACCCATGAGTTTCGTGATTATCTCAATGGAAAGTCTCAGCTCGATCTTGTACAACCGCTCCCTTGGATTGGGTTCATCGATGCAGGAAGCTTGGATTTCCCTTGCTCTTTGCAGGGGGATAATACGAGTTATGGATCGATCCCTAGGATCCTCTGTTTTCGGTCGCGCGGGCGGATGGCAGAGCCAAGACTCGTATAGCGATCTGTCAATGCAGAAGGCCAACGCACATTTTACGACACGCCCTGAGGACGTCTCGAAGACTCCGACATAGAAGCTAGCCAAACAGTCATGGCCGGTTTCGTCCACTACTTGTACAATTCTGGCTGCGTCCTGCTTTCCTTCCAGCGCGATTTCCTCTTGATAGTAGAACCTCGCCAACCGCCTACCGATTCTTAGGATCATACCGTATCTCTGAGCGAGAAGTTGCACCACCATGACAGGCTCCAGCAGTCCGATGTCCAAGTATAGATCAGAAAGAACTCGAAGGATAAGGTCTGGATGAATTGTACTCTCCTTCACTTGGGCTATCAACAGCAGATATGAATAGGCTTGAGGCTCTCTCTTCAGGAAGAAGCGCACCAGAAGACCATTATGCGCTTGCTCCTGAACCTTGTCAGCATTGTTGAGGAGATCGAGAACTGCCTCTTTGCTGACTCCCAATCGCTTGCTCTGAAGCTCAAAACCATCCGAGAATACTACTTTCAACGCAGTCCCCTAACGGCACTTGATATGGCTAAGAATAACGATACCGATTCTAACGACACATAGGTTCATCTTCTCTGTACCCGTGCGGGATTTGGCACCTGGTAGAAGTTGCTGGCTTGCGCCGCCATAACTGACTTGAAACGTGTACATGACCGGAAGTAGCTTCATACCTGTCGTTGTAGTGCCTTGTTGCCTGGGTTCACTGCCTAAACAGAATCGGTTCTGTCTAGCCTCTTCTTCTCCTGGCCACTATGACTGTTGATACAACTGTGATTAGTCCTGCCAATGCTAGGTAGGGTGCTAGGGTCTCAAGCTTGTTCGTTGGCGTTATGATGCCGCCTACTGGTGTTGACGTCGGTGTTGGGTGTGGTGACGTTATGGCTGCGCCTCCGGGGTCGACTATGACTCCATTCGCTGACCCGTCGGCATCATCTGGTGAGGCTCCATCAGTCAAGAACAACGTGATAACGGTACGTGTGGAATCGAGGATAGCCCTATCCGAAGGCATCTGCTGCCATGATCCGTCGTGATACTTCCAATATGAGAAATCCCCAGGTGGAAGAGCACTGGGCAACACAATTGTTACTGTGACTGTCTGACCGACCGTAAGGCTTGTTGTGATCGTAGGGAAAAACAGTCCAAAGGGAAACTCCAGCCCAGCAGGAGGAGCCTGCGAGACACTAGAAACGGGCAAAGCCATCACACTCTGGAATGCTCCAGCATTGGTGGTGAATGTAACCGTCTCACCACCAGAACATGGCATAGAAGGATTGAGCGAAACCGCAAATTGCGACCAATAGCCACCCCCTGAAATCCAAGACATCTTCTCGCCAAGAGATTCTCGGTCGCTTCCAGCCCCAACTATGCCATTGACTAGATTCCAGCGTTGCGTCTGCCCCGAAGCTGGGGTAGGATTCCCTACCGACGCAATGGCAACTGTATCGACAAGAACGTGACCACATTCGTTCACGATACTCACAGAGGGATTACGGTCAAACGCGCCTCCCACACCAACGGCTCTATTGTAACTAGAAATCGGCGTCGTCTGATCCACATTGAAATACGAGACGGCTCCTCCAACGACTGAGGCAACATTGCCCATGCTAACTACAATGCTAGCCGTACCACTTGGCGGGTCAATCAAAAACCACATCTCTGCCCTAGCTGTGATGCTACTTGGTGGGCCGGCCTGCGTCAGCGGAAGGCCTCCGTATGAGACACCGTTAACAATGAATCCGTTGTCGGAGACCCCCACTAGCAGAATTCGGTTCGCGCCAGACCCGTCCGGTTGTGTCGCGCCAGACCCGACCGTGTGTGACCAAGTCAAGGTGCTGGTCGACCCGCTACTTGCACCACTTGCGGCGTCAAATGCGATGGGAGTCGTTGGCGGCTGGGTTAGACACTGCACCGAAACTGATGATGAACCAGATATGAACTCGGCTGTCGCTGATTGGGCTGGAACGTTCGTCTGAACTGTCACCGCATATGTTCCACCGGGTGCTCCTGATGCAACCGTGAAACTCCCGGTCAATGTCCCCGCCGAGATTGAACATGTGGAGGAAGAGAATAGGCCCGATGGCGTAGCCGATAGGGTACATGTGGTACCCGCGTAGCCAGACCCAGAAACTGAAACCACAGTCCCGGCTCCACCGATGGTTGGACTCAATGCAACGTTCCAAATGCCAACCCTAACCACTTTGCCTGGGCTTGTCGATGTTCCGAAATATGCATAGCCGTTGACAGTGTCAAGAACCGCGGAAGCAAGGTTGTATTCACCAGGGTTTAGGTCGGTTGCGCTGACACGGGTCATGTCAAGAAGCCTAATCTTCACTACCCTACCTGGGTTCACTCCATTTGTTCCGAAATACGCATAGCTGCCAGCCGCATCGATTACAGCTGAGCGAAGATCATTTTCACCTGATCCAAGTGCTACTGCCGCGACGCGACTGAAATCCGACAAGCGTATCTTCACAACTTTGGCTGGCCCTGCTGGCGGCACTCTGATTGCTCCAAAGTAAGCATAGCCATTAGCAGTATCGATAACTGCTGAAAGAGGCTCATCTTCCCCCGGATCAAGAGCTAACACGCCGACTTCGGTAGGAGCGGCGTCGCCACTTCCTAGCGCCACCTTCGCGATGGCGCCTGGCGGGCCCATGCCGGGGTATGTACACATTCCGAAGTAGGCGTAGCCACTAGCAACATCAATCACTGCTGAATAGGGATCATGTTCCTCTGGGCCGAAGCCCATCGCGCTTACGCGAGTGAAGTCGGACAGTCGTATCTTCACGACCTTGTATGGCGAGGTACATGTTCCAAAATACGCGTAGCCGTGTACAGTATCAATGACTGCTGATCCACAAGGATAGCTTTCGTCTGTGTTCAGGGTTAGGGTTGCGACGCGTGTGAAATCTGAAAGCTGTATTTTGATCACTTTCGCTGGCCGCGTGGATGTTGCGAAGTAGGCGTAGCCGTTGACAGTGTCAATAACTGCTGAATGAAGGTCAAGTTCCCCCGGGTCAAGGGTTAGCGCGTCGACACGGATGAAGTCTGAGAGCCTAACCTTGACCACCCGGCCTGGATTTGTTCCTGTTCCGAAGTAGGCGTAGCCGTTGGCAGCATCGATAACCGCTGAGCTAGGATTGGCTTCTCCCGATAGCAGAGTCAACGCATCGATGCGAGTCTGAGCATTGGCTATTGAGACTACGAACGTCGGAGCCAGTAGCATGATACATAACATTGCAGCAATTGATAGAGCCTTCATCATTTCTTCATCTCGTCTCGTTTCATGTCGGTACTTGTTTGTCATTGCTTCCCCTCGGGAGCGTATTCTTTCAGGAACATAACTCCACGCAGCAGTGGATCTCGGAGAGGTGCTATGTTGTTCGGCTGGTTCAGGATATCAGACTTTGGGTCTACGTGTTGTATTCCATGACTCATTTTCCGTCCAAGCTCGTGCATAGCGCGCATTCTTCACAAGGGCCCAGAACGGCGAAATTCGTGCTTGTTACCTTCGACCGTGACGCGGCCGTGTTTAGAGGTCAGCACGTATATGACGGCTAGGGGTGACTAGTGTCCCGTATCACAAATCCCTATAGTTATGATTCATGTTCAGCTGGGCGCGAAGATCTCTCTTCATACCAGATTTCAGGCATGGGCACGCGCAAGTGGTTCAAATCATAATCCTACGTCTGTTAGTTACAGGACACTAGGTGGCTCGTATGGAAAAACATGCTGATGTCGTGGCAAGACTCTGCAAGTCGCTTCTAGAAGAACTATCCCAATACGCTCGCGGAATTATCCCTAGGTCGAAAGAACTACAGTCGTACTGCCGTCCGGTGTTCAGGCTCCTCTCGCGCTCTGATCCAACCTTTTTTTCTAGAGTGACGTTTTTCCCGTAAAACGTGCTGCACGAAACCTCTTGCTGCGCCATGGGGATTGCGCGCGTTATTTCCGGCTCCCAAGGCGAACCCTTCCGTTCTTGAAAAGGCACGTGAAGAGATACTTGGATATCTATGTCAGGCGAACTGAAGAGGGCAATCAGCCAGAAGGCCGACATGCTCGAGGTTCTCCGGCTCGAAGGACTGACTGACCTCCAGGCAAGAGTCGCAGAAGAGACACTCCTCTTCATTCGCGCAAACGGGAAAGACACTGGCCATGAAATATACACGCACTGGAGCAGCCACGATATTTGGCGGCTCATCCGAGTCTCACGTGCAGATTTCCGGGAATTCGCCAGCTCGCAGAAACTGTGTAGCACGCGCTATGTATGGAAGGTCATGCGAAAACTGGTAGATCTCGGTTATGTCTACATCTTCACTGCGAAGGGAGAGAAAGGATACGGCCTTGCAGTCGGCGCGATAAAACGCCACAAGGTTGCCGCGAGTCGCTTTGAGCGGTTCATTGAACCTCTCAGGAAAAGTACGACCTAAGCCTACTCAACCTCCTAACCCTAAAGAGCTAACACGTCAATGGATATGGAGCGAGGAGACTTGACAAGAGAGGGAACTCTGGCGTGGCTTGTCGATGCGTCATACGATGCCGGCCAAGTCAACCTTCGCTTCGTCAGAGCCAATGACCATGAAGCGATACAATGGACAGGCAAGTTCTATCCATATTACCTCATTGAAGGAGAACACAGTGGCCAGCTAGTGCGCAAGTTCAACCTCTTCACGGAAGAAACCACAAGCCTCGAGAAAGTGAACTATGTCAGGAAACCTCCGAAGAATATTCGTGGATGGGAAGCTGAGGTCGACCCCGCCCTAAGCTACGTGTACGATAATGGGCTTCGTTTCGGTCTTCTCCACCATCTCAAGGATGGTCACTGGTTACCTGAAGCCCCCTTGGGGACTGAACAGTCTTCACGTCTCGATAGACTGTTTGACGACATCAGAGAGAGGGATCCCCTCAAGCACGGTCTCGTGAAAGAAGCCTACGTCAACACAACCCAACCAATTCCAAGAATTAGCGGAACAACCCTGGGCATTTCAGATAGCGACGGGACAGAAGAGGACTACTACAATGCGTTTCTCTTGAGCAGACTAGCGAATCTGCCTATTCCCAAGACCTACCGGAATTACGCGGTATCCGAATGGATACGTTCCATGCTGTATACGTACTATCGTGCTCACAACATACTGATTCCAACTTCAGAGGAGCTCAAACTGGGTGACAAGAGAAAATTCGTGACCGGCGCTCTGACAATAGCCCCCGAGTCCGGCGAGTACTTCAACATGGTCGTGCTTGACTACGAGTCGCTTTATCCCGGCTGCATAGATGTTTTCAACCTCTCATACGAGACAGTACGCTGCTCGCACCCAGAATGCCAGAAGAACATCGTTCCGGGATTAGATTACTGCGTCTGCGCTCGGCGACGTGGAATTTACTCTGCGCTCACCGGAGCCTTGCGAGACCTTCGTCTACGAGTCTTCAAACCTCTACTCAAAACCGAAAATCCAGAATCAGAGAAATCCTTGAGTGCGGGCTCGCGTACGTTGAAGCTGTTTCTGGTCTCATGCTACGGCGTGACCGTTCGTATGCACGGACTGGCCAGCCCGCTACTGGCTGAGGCTATCACAGCCTACGGTCGCCATGTCCTCCAATCCACATGGGATATGGCAAAAGAGAGCGAACTGAACCCTAAGTATGGAGACACTGACAGCGTCTTCTTGGACAATCCACCGAGAGACGATGTTGAACAATTCGTTGAGTCTGTGAGGAATCGTTTCGGGTTGCAACTCGCATATGACCGCGCCTACGCAGTTTGCGTATTGAGCTCCGCCAAGAAAGCATACTTCGGCATTCTCTCCAACGGGGAGCCGGAGATTAAGGGCTTAGCGATAGCGAAATCTAACTCCCCAAGATTCTTCCAGGAAA